>ERZ1026854.1629-NODE-1629-length-13771-cov-11.901210_pt1 | contig 13771 bp, 11 predicted proteins | sample MGYA00380157_ERZ1026854 | MGnify/ENA primary metagenome ERZ1026854 (study PRJEB33269, sample SAMEA4719793) | human gut metagenome | biome: human-associated habitat; feature: organic feature; material: feces | place: Cameroon | collected 2013-10 ...
TTTTGCTCCTGCCAATGCACAGACCTTTGAGCAATTCCCAGAGGATGAATCATCCCAGAAGAAAAAGAAGAAACGCAGACGAGGCTTTAGCCTTTGATGCAAGTTACAAAACATTCAAACAACAATAAAACTATGAAAGAAGAAATGTTGGAAGCCATCTATGGCACAGTTGAGAGATTAGAGCAGAAAGTCGATGAACTTTCAGCTCCACCTAAGAATGCAGAGATAGGAAGAACTCCTGCTCCTATAAGTGTTGACACAAGCAAACTTGAAGAATCCATCCTTTCCGTATCTGCAAAAGAAGAGGAAACTATTGAAAAGTTGACAAGATTAAGAGACGCAATATGTGTCTATATCGAGCTTACAAAGAAGGAAACAATCAAAAATGAACAGCGTAGCAAACTCTTGTCTGATGCTGTTAAGCAGTTGAAGCAAGAGCAAGGCGCAGCATCAAAAGACCTGCAAGAGCGACTTGACACAATAAGCAATACTCCTCAAAAGAAAGTTGTTACCTATCGCTTTGAGCCAACTTCTAAGTATGTTCTTCTTTTCATTGTAGGCTTGGTTCTATCACTTGTCCTTTCAATTTGGGGCAATCTCACCCAATGGCAAGCACATAAAAATTGGGAGGAAGCAGATTTGAAATACCGTGCTTTGCGAATGGTTCTTCCATCTGATGACCCGAATATTCGCTACATTGAAAAGAACTTCTCTGTGCAACGAGATAAAGATGTAATCACCAACGTAAGAAATCGTGTTGCTGCTTACGAGGATTCTATTCGTCGCCACCACGAAATGGTTGAAATGGCTGCTTACAAAGACAGCGTAGCCACTAAACTTTTGGAAGAATCTAAAGATATTAAACGAATATTAGAAAATAGAAATTGATGTTATCATGACTTTCTTATAATACAATAGCAGGTAACAACTCTTATCAAAAAGGAGAAGTTACCTGCTAATTCGTAGCTATATTCTTTTGAAGAAGCCTTCATATTCTTCATCCAAGATTTTCCAAATACCATTTTTGCGACCTCCTTCTCTGACAATCAAATTAAGGTCTGAAAGTTGTTTAAGGTATCGCTGTACTTGGCGCAGGGAAATGCCCATGTTCTCAGACATTTGCGTGGCATTGATTTGAGGTGTTTGTGAAATCAATTTATAGATTTGTCGTTGAGCCTTTACGAATTCTTTTGTGACATTAGCTTTGGCTTTTACGACATCTCCAGTCTCTTTTACGACATCTTTTATGACATCTTCGGTTGCTTTTACGACATGTGGATTGTCTTTTATGACATCCATACCATAGTTGAGGTTCCACAGGGTAACATGGAATTCAGAAGCATTGGAATTGAACTCTGGAGCATGATAATTCTCCAAATTCTCAAAACGCTTATATTCACCTATTATCTTCTTCATACCACTACCTCTACGCTCCATTAGCTTCAGACGATGAAAGAAATCTGCGAGCAAAGGGTTACGACGTTTTGAAGGTACTGTCATTGGGTTGAGTTGTTGTATCAATCGCCCATCAAACATACCGCCTGGAGAATATACCTCCATGCGGTCATCATACATATCAATGTGTATTTCGCTACCAAGCTCCATGTAGTCTCTGTGAATGATGGCGTTGCATATCACCTCAGTTACAGCACGTTCAGGATAATCGGGCAGTTCCTCTCGATAATCAGCCTCTTTCCACCATCTTCGATGTGAATTGTTCCGAACAAATGCGACCGCATCTTGTAATTGTCCGATAACGCTTCCCTCCAGTTCTGCATCATCTAAGGCTTCACCCAAACCGCTTGTCATGTCTAAACCATTCCAACGAGTACAAAATATGCGAGAATGGCGTATAGGGGAGTCGTCAGCCAATAGAGCACCAGCATTTGTGAGTTTGCCATCGTTATCTACAATGCCCCATGATACGAAATCACTATCATCAAACGATTGGTTCAACCGTTTGAAGTGTACTGATTTGAGCTTTGAGAAAGCCATATCCTCAAATTTATATGGTGAAGGAATAGCATCAAAGGAGCGACCTGCACCTCTCATTACAAGATTCTTTAGCTGAAGTCGGTCAGCAACAACAGACTCATTGCCAACTCTAACAAATGCCAAGCGTTGCTTATCGCCTATATAGTAATAAGGTGTCTCTTGTCCTTTGTAAACGTGAAGAAGCACAAGTTTCTTGCCATCCACCTCCTTAAATTCGAGGTTGACGGTTGGTATAGGGTCAAGTTTTGTCTTTATCTCTTCGCTTATTCTTTCGGCATCACTCTCTGCATCAGCAAGTCCAACCACTTGGTCATCATCACTGATACCAAACACCAATGTTCCACCTTCGCCATTGGCAAAGGCAGATACACTTTTTAGCCAGCTCTTAGGTCGCTTGACTTCGAGTTGTAGTTTTTTATCGTAGGCGGTTGCTTCGCCAATTAGATTATGTATATTCATAACTAACATCTAAAATTTCGTGTCATTTTTTGTTCTCTCATGCGTACACCAAAGAAACTCAACCAAAGTTATAGAACTACCAACAGCTAACTTTGCATGACGTTCTTCTAATCCCTTATATGAAGCTGGTTTTCCATGTCCACTTCCATAATTATTTCTTAAAGTAGCCATGCCTTCTGCTATAGCACTTAGATTTCCAAGAATTTTCTTCATCGCTTCTGCAGCAGGGAGTTTATCATCAATATTATGCGGAGTAACTTTTAATAATTTCATAACCTTTCTGGTCAATTGACCTACGGAATCATCTTGAGAGAATTGAACTTTACGTTCTTCCATTATAGTCTTACAACAACTTTCTATCAGTTCTTTAGCCTTTCCGATAGCCTCTGTAGGATTTTCTTTAGTCATTTTCATCATAATGGAAATTTGAGAAGACATATACTCGCTGGAAAAACGCTGCTCAAGTTCCTTTGCAAATTCATTCATGGCTACAATGCCCAAACGGATTCGCTCTATTGTGTTCTGATACTTTTGGTAAGCGATTCCATTCTTTTCATTATCATATGTTGGATTTGATACATAATAGTCAAATAGAGCAACTATCAGCTTTATTATATCATTTTCTTTACCTTCTTCAGCAAAAGCTGCAAGCGATTTACCTTTGGATAGACCATAGTATCCTGTAAGCCGAATACCAACAATATTTTGCGTAAAATCATCAAAACCACTTGTGCTGAAATCTAAAACGTATCCTCCACGATTAAATAAACCAATAAGAGAATATAGTTCAGCCTTCTTTATTATTCGAAATTTATCATCTTTTCTTCTCCACCCATAGGCAATTCTATTAGATACAATATGGTCAATATAAAACTCATATCCATCCGCATGTATTAATTCATTTATTTTCCCAAGAAAAAATCTCCAATTGCTTTCTTCATCACGAACTTCAGGATTGAACATCTCACACAAAAAGTCTAATAATTGTTCATCTGTTCCATTGCATAATGGAAATCGTGAATCATTAAACAACCAATCGTCTGAGTAATCATTAGGATTCAAAACTGTATGGCGGTATATGTCCTCTGCAGCATTTTTCAATCGACTATCCAATGACGGAAGTTTTTCAAGATTATACAGCCGTCCAAGAAAATCTACACATGACAAAGTTCCATAAAAACAGAACACAAGATGTGTCTCTTCTCCCCAAAAAGAAGATTCTTTATAACCATGTGCAAGTAGCGAAAATATTTCTTTACGCGTTATAGAAGTTATTTTATTCATTTTATTACTATTCATTTACTAACACATTCTCCCAACTTATCAAAAGTAGTATCAATAAACGTATATCCAATCATCTTTGTTGTATTAATGGATTGGAAATTCGTATATTGCTTGCGAACAAACCTCAGTTCAAAAGCTAAACGAAGTGCTTTGCTATCAGCATCTTCTGCATCCGTTTGCTTTGCCTCTTTACCTGTAATAGTCCGCACCTTGCGAATCTCATACACATCACGCACTCCCTGTCCTTTGATGTAAGGCATGAAGAAGTGGAGGTCTTGCAAGGCAATGGTTGTAGGAAACTGCTTGCCCGTATAATACAAAGTTGCCGTTCCGTCCATAAATGCTTGATATTGCCTGTTGTCCTCTTTTACCAACCCTATGAGTACACGATTGCCAACCTCTACATATGCACCTTTTTGTGGTATTACATTGGCTATTGTCTCATATGACTTCGTAAGAATGAGTTCTTCTATGAACTTTTCTAAGAGCTTTCTGTTCTCCACATCCTTAGGACGAAGAGGGAACGCTCCGATATTCACTTCTTTGATGGTCTTGTAGAACTTCGACACAGCTACATCGTTTGGTTCACCATCACCAGGGAAGAGAATATAACCGCCTATAACCTCTTTCTTCAATGCGTTGGCATCATAGTCCTTATAGTATATGGCATCACGATAGCGGTGCATTTGGTTGATTGCATCCTCTGGTGGTACATCCACCCCTTTATCCTTGCCGTCAATGCGATACTTGGCATCAAAGAGATAGGTCATCTTCATGCCTTGCTGCAAGTCGTTCTTGGTGAGCTGCAACACGATGTCTGGTTTCTGTGGAACAGTCGGCACTACCAAGTCTTTCATGCCCACATTGTCATTTTCCCTGTCTACATTCTTAGGATTATAAACAAGTTCAGCCAGCTCCACGCCATCCTTGCGGAACAGTATACGTGAATGTTCACCCTTGCCAAGCTCCCATGAGAAGATTCCGTTCATCTCCATGCGGTTGCGGTGCTCCACATCTTCGTCGTCAAGATGCAGTTGTACCTTGACAATATGGCTAACCTCAATGAAGCACCATATCTCATACAGAGTCGCTATGTCCTTTGTCTGCAAGCGATACAGTCCATCATTCAAGGAGTAGGCTCTTCGCAGCAAGTTCCATGTGCGGTAAATCTGGCTATAGCCTGTTGCCTTTTGCAACACCAAACTCTCTTGGCTCATTCCTTTGAACCGTCCAATGGTTCGGAAGAAAGGATGATGTTGCAGTCGTTTCAATGTTTCCGAGGTGGCAAGCATGGCCGATTTCATAGTGTCAGAGGCAGTCTTTACAGCTTCAATGCGTTGGCGCAGTTCCTCATACCGCTTGCTTATTTGATGAAGTGCAAATTTCAGAAAGCGGTTTTCTTGCGTGTCGTTCGATTGTATTTGCTGCTCAACACGATAGAGGTAAGCTGGTTCCACACGATGTTCTGCCAGTTTGTTCTCAATGTTATGGGGAGTCTGCTTCAGTTTGTCGGCTCTCAGATATACCTCCTCACCATGAAGTCTATGGCGAGGTCGGTCTATGATACTTTTGCAAGCTTTTATGAATTTCTGTTGCTCTCCCTCAAATACGCTCCACCAAACGATGTCGGGATGTTCACCGTTTTGGTCGGGCGAGAAACCATGAAACGTGCGTCGCATATAGTCTAATGACAACATGCGGTATTCTCGCTCAATATCCTCAACTATGGCTCGCCAATGTTCGTGATAGTCAAGTTTTGTACTCAGAACTTCAAAACCGAAACGGAAAGTCCTTGTCTCTTTGTCAACCTTATATATAATCTGTATCTCGCTTCGCCCTATCTCATTCTTGTAGTTGATGAATCCTGCCAAGATATGGCGACGGAAGGTGAAGCGATCGTTGTCATTTTGCAGGATGGAACCAAACTGAGCGTCTTTCACATAGTCCTTGAACTCTATCCATATTGGATAGTCTGCATTATCGAAAAATGTGGCAGGAGCAGGAACGCCTTGCTCGATGTCGGTCTCATGTTCGGCATCCAATGCCCGCTTTACAGACACGACCCCTTCTGACCAAGAGTAAGTGGAGTAGAGACTTTCCTCTCCCACATTACTCTTAGCCTTAGTCCATATGCCATCGAACTTCGTACATTCGATAAGCATTGTGAAATCCTTATGCTCAACAGTCAATAGTTCCATCTATATTCCTACTTTTAGCTCCAAAAACTTGTATAGCCCGAAACGAGCTTATCTTTCATTTCCTTCAGTTTTACCAAAGATATGGACTTTACAGTATTCTCGTCTCCCGATACTGCTTTCAATCCTTCTCCGATAGCCTTGCTTAAACTATCAAGGAATTTATCACTAACTTTTGTGTCATCGCCCTCAATGCGTGATAGCACTTTCATGCTGGTAATCTCGTCCAAGGCACGAGCCACGACATAACCTTGTGGCAACTCTTCGCCTTTTTCTCCCTTCTTATAAGGTAAATTGTTCACCACATAAAGCAGGAATTCGTTGCGTGTGCGATAGGCAACCTTGAATGGCGTGCCTTCCAATACATTGTTAATTGTATCAAGGTAAGTCAACACCGTTTCACAGACATCCTTGTTTGCTGCATATACATCCACACCTTCAACGGCATAGCCTATAAGTTCCGCCTTGCCGAGCTTGCCTATTTGCTCATTGCGTTCCGTCAAGCCTCCATGCAAATCCACTTCGTTCATCTCGATGGTCATGGCACGGTCAAGCACCTTGCGAGAGAATGAGAAGGTTGTTTCATCCATATTCACCGTACCCACAACTATGAGGTTTTGGGGGATGCAGATACCTTCCTCATTGAATTGTTTGCGAATGTCCTCGTTAGAAGTCAGCGATGCTGTCAAGTTGAAGTACCACTCTTCGTCAGCCTTTTCTAATATAGGGTCGGTTGTAACGATACCATCCTCATGACTCTTGCGAGATTCTATCACACTCAGATATTCGGCAAAATACTGCTCAACAGGTGCAAGGTTCATTTCGTCCAAGCACAGGAAGTATGGAGTTTCGGTATCTTCCCATGCTTTGGCAATGAACTTCAAAAACTCTCCAGCGACAAACTCTGCCTTTCCACTGACACGGCTTACATACCCAATCAAGTCGCTTGAATCATGCCAATTAGGCTTCACCTGTACCATTTGGAAGTTCTTTGGCTTTTGTGCCTTATAGTCATCCGAGCCTTCATCCCAACAGGCTCTTGCCAACTCTCGAACAATTCGGCTTTTGCCTGTACCAGAGATACCAGCAAGCAAAAGAAATGGTTTGGACTTGATTGCAGTGATGTAGGAACGATATTTGTATATCGCACTATTGTCAACCACCTTTTGATCCTTTTGTTTTGTATCAAAATTCTTAAAGAAAGCCTCCTTGTCATTCCTATTAGGCATTTGTCTCATATAATCTTTATAATTTGTTTCTAATTTTGCATATCCATCCTTGACAACTATAACTTTAGAATAATTGTTAAGTGCATTTGTCATGATGTCCATATTCCCCATAGGGTCATGAAAAATATAAGTCAGCGCTTCCTTTAAATTTGCCGAAGAATTATGTTGCTCTAAATATTTTACAAGTTCTTCAACAACGAAAACTGGCTCAGACAAACCTTTTAGACTTTTGGTAAATGGATTTGGAGCATAATAACATTGTATCCAATGCTCCAAATATTCCCTGGCTTCATCTTCCGTAATAGAATGTGTAAACCGAGGAGTATATTTATCTTGGTCTTCAAGATATAATCCTAACTGACACGCCAATTGATAAGCGGTGCGGAAGAAATCATTCCCCATGCGAAGTCTGAAATCTTCTGCGCTCATTTGTTCGTGAGGTAGCTGCTGTACAAACTCACAAACTGTTTTTGGTGTGGCATTTCGCCACCTACATATTACATCAGCCATTATGTCCGTATTTTGTTATATCAATTTGCTTCATTAATGCCATTAGTACATCAACGATTATACTATTGCCTGCTTGTTTGTAAGTTTCTGTATCAGAACAAACAATTTTGAAAGTATCATCAAATCCCATAAGACGGAGACATTCACGTGGGGTTAGTTTGCGAAATCTACCATATTGACTATCTATCATGGAAGTGTCAACTTTTTCCATGATTTCGCAATCTTCTCCACATGGTCTTATTGCATATCTTTCAGAATGATTCGCTTTGAAATAGCTTTCTTCATAATCTTTCAATGCAAACAGATGCTCGTCTGTTTGAGGGGTATTGACATCATCTATCATTTTAGGATGAAAGACAAAATCGCCATGCCAATTAAACTGTTGATTTCTTTTTTGGCACAAGAGAATATCACCATTAATTTGGGTGTAACTTTTTTGATAATTTATACTTCTTGTTATAAAGTTTACTCCCTTTTGTCTAAGTAAATACTTTTTCTCGAATTGCTTCTGAAGATAATCATACACTGTTTTTACCAAAGGTATTGGTGCTGGATATTTGAAATCTGTCTCTCTTTTAAATCCAATACAATAGATGCGTTCACGACTTTGTGGTACACCATAATCTTTGCCATTTAAGACTTGATAGTATACATCATAATCGCAATCGTTCTCAAAAGTTTCTTTTATAATCTTCCATGTTTTACCCTTGTCATGACTAAGCATTCCTTTTACATTTTCAAAGATAAACACTTTAGGTTGGCACTCTATAACTATACGGGCAAATTCACGAAATAAGGTACCTCGTGTATCTTCAAACCCTCCATGCTTTCCACGTAACGAAAACGCTTGGCACGGGGCTCCACCCACAAATAAATCCACTTTGCCTTTGTATGGCTTTGCATCGAAATCGTGTACGTCGGTATGCCATTGTTCTTCAGATATTGGATAATTTGCGAAATATGCTTTTTTGCAATTTGCATCAATGTCTCCAGCAAACTGTATTTGACATTTAAGACCTAAGCGGTGCATGGAATGTTCTATGGCACCAATACCACTAAATGACGTAGCAAGCCTTATAGTTCTCTCGGGGTGAGAGAACTTCTGAAGCCGCCAATCCGTTTTTGAATCAATATTGGCATATGTATTTTGTATGTCAGAATATTTATTATTCATTTTCTATTCCATATTTCGTTATATCTATCTGTTTCAGTAAAGCAATTAGAACATCAACAACAATGCTATTCCCAGCTTCCATATATGCAGATGTATTACTTACAGCTATTTTGAAATCATCCTTGAACCCCATAAGACGTAGGCATTCTCTTGGAGTAAGTTTTCTCAAGCCATTAATACCTTTATCTTTATTATATGTAACATAGTTGTCAACTCCTGCACGATGCATTTTGTGCATAGACTGTAACAATGGACGAGCAATGTCTAAATCCGTCTTTATAGGTGTCTTAAAGTTTTTTGTACCAGGACACAATACATACTTCGCAACTTTCTCTGAAAGATAATATTTATCATCAATTTCCCTCACAGGAAAAATGAAATCATTAAATTTCTCTGATGCAGAACCATCAATTATAGCTTGACGATGTTCTTCATTTGAAGACAAAACTTTCACGCCTTTATTTTCCTCGAAATATTCGCTGTTTGTGTAATCCTCCAAGAAATCATACATCTTATACTTGAGAGGAATTGGAGCTGGGTATTTGAATTTTGTCTTTTTCTTAAAGCCGACACAATATAAACGTTCTCTTGTCTGCGGAATGCCATAGTCCCTTGCATTTAGAAGTTGGTAATGCACGTCATATCCGCAATAGTCCTTGAATGTATTGTATATTACCTCCCATGTGCGACCTTGGTCATGCTTAAACAACCCCTGCACATTTTCAAAGATGAAGACCTTAGGCTGACATTCTTTTACGACTCTTGCAAATTCCCTAAACAGCGTTCCTCTTGTATCTTCAAATCCTCGTTGCTCTCCGACAATAGAGAATGCTTGGCAAGGTGCTCCACCAACAAACAGGTCTATTTTGCCTTTGTATGGTCTTGCATCTAAATTATGTATATCAGTGTGCCATTGTTCTTCCGAGATTTTATAATTTGCGAAATATGCCTTTTTGCAATTTGCATCAATATCCCCAGCAAAAATAATCTCGACATTCAGATTCAATCTTTTGAATGCATATTCTATTGCTCCTATACCACTAAAAGATGTTGCAAGGCGAATAGTCCTGTTTGGATAAGAAAACTCTCTATCCACCCACGACTCACCTTGCAAGTCTAAATTAGCTTGCGTATTCTGTATATTTTTATGTTCCGCCATTGTTATTTTTCAGCCCAATCTTTTAAATTATCTCTCACCACCGACAAAAAGTTGATTTCATCAGCGACATCCTCTTGCGAGAAGTTTTCTGAGAGGGTAGAAATAACCTCATTGATTTTATCTATTTGCCTCAAGAGCAAATCTTTCTTATTCTGTTCCATCATTTTTAAATTCTTCGAACCGCACTAAGTCGGTCAGTTCAACATTTAACACTTTTGCAGTCATCATCAGACTTGCCAAGTCTGGCTGACTTGAATTGGTACACCATTTTGATATGGTAGTCTGGTCTTTTCCAAGCTGTTCTGCCAACCAACGGTTCGTCCGTTTTTTCTCTGCCAGCACAACTTTCAGTCTGTTCAATTCACGATTTGCCATATTTAATGTATTTCGATATACAAAGGTACACATTTTATTCCAATTTCAATAAGTTTACCTCTAAAAGTTATGATATTTTAGCAAATAAATGAATATGCTTCACTGTTTAAAATGGTAAAAGAATACAGAAATAGTATGCTATCTCAATTCTTAAAAAACTGCAAAAAGAAAGCAAACTTATATTTTTTTCAGAAGTTAGATTTATCTTTGCACTCGAAATCAAAGCGTTCTTTGTATATTGCAAAGTTGTGAAAGAAAAGAATATAACTCGTTTCTAAATAGTTAGCAGTTACATTCTTTATTACACTTAATTCACTGATATTCAATCATAAAAGATTTTGTAGTGACTTGCTACGTGCAACAGTTTCAATTATCAAACTCCTATTTTGTAGTAAGACTAATTGTTCATATATATATCGGTTGTTTTCCGTAGCTCATATATCCAAATAAAAAGTAAAGCCCCATCTTAGTACACATCGTTGAGAGGAGTGTTGGGATTTATTGCTACAAAAATGTGGCTTTAATTCGCCTTCTCCAAATATTTTCTAAGAAACCTGCTTATCGGGTAGAGAATTTTACGCAAAAGTTCTAAATTCCATAAATTTCTCCTAGATAGTCATGGGATATTTAGAAAAATATCGTATCTTTGTCCCCGAATTGAGGCGTTCTTTGCATATTGCAAAATACAGAAACGAGCAGAAGTCCGCTCGTTTCCATATTGTTACCTATATAATATAGGCAAACGCCCAACTTCTTGATTTTCAATCAAAGCCCAATTTAGAGCGAGTTACTATCCTTAACAGTTGGGAGTTTGCCTAAGAGTTGATTGTTGATAGTTAATAGTTAATAGTTGATAGTTGATAGTTGATAGTTGAGGGGTTAACAGGTTAACAGTTAACAGCTGTTTTTGCACCCCTTTACAGGGGATTTACTACCACAAAATAGCGTAAAAAGGTGGATTTTTAACTAAACAGGTGGTAAAATCTGTTTTTTATATGATAAAATAATAGAATTTACACCACAAAAAGGCAATCTTTACGAAAAGAAGACTCAAAAAGTTAGTACCTTTGCATCAGTTAAAACAAAAAGACGTTGTGAAACGTTTTATCATCATCTTTTACTTATACAAATAAATTATGAAAAAAACGAGTTCCCATGGGGATGGGAGCTCGTTTTTTCGTTTTTTTTAGTACCTTTGCACCCAAGATATTAACTATAATTATTTAAACGGATAAAAACGATAAACGTATAAACATAAAAACGATAAACGTATGAATTCAAAATCAGTAGCAAAATTTGCAGCATGCGCCTCAAAGGCGCTACTGTTGTGGGTAAGCCTTACCAGTTTCACCGGGGGGAATTCCGTCGGTACTCTTTCTGAATTAAACCAGATTGAATACGATAAGCATCTCCTGCCTTCCAACAGCATCAGCGCCGGATGCGGATATTCATGGCTCAGCAACGATATTCTTACGGCTAACGGTGAAAGCTTGGGCAGAACGCCTACCGGCTTCGACGTTACCCTGGAATACGCCCATCTGTGGAATCTGTGGAATCAGCCGAACGCCAACCGACGTCCTTTTTATATGGGCTTCTCCATCAATGCTGTGGGCAGCAGAACCAAGGTGAAAATCCCTAGAAACGGCGGCAACGACGCCAACGATGTGATTATGAACTATTTCGTAGGTGCGGGTTACAAAATGGCCTACAAGACCAACAAGCGCTTCATCTGGAATATGGTGCTGAGCCTTGGCTACGCCTGCACAGACGATGATTTCAACACCATGGATGGCTTTGGCGTCTATGCGGAGATGGGATGCGAATACTTGCTCAGCAAACACTGGTCGGCAGGCGTGAGTTTTGGCGGTATCAGCACCTCTTATAAGCAGCCGGCAGGATGGGACAGCAAATATAGATTCGGCATCGACCACAATGGCTTGCGCGCAAAGCTGGGGTACTATTTCTAACTCTATGGAGTGAGTAATTTTGGTTATAAACAAAGGAACAAACAAATAACCAAGCTTTTAAAAGGCAGCGAGGCGATACTCTACCTTATATTATTATAGGTAGAATATCGCCTCGTTGCCTTCGTTGAAGAGAAGATCAAGGATGCTCATGTTGGGTTGGAAACCGAATTTCTGCTCATATACCTGATAATAGCGCTTCGACTCGAATTCGGCGTCAGGGAGCGGTTTCTTGGGGCGAATGGCTTCGCGGAAATCCTTGATACTTTCAACTTTATGATTAGTAAAACTGTTGAATTCTTCTCTCTTCACTTTTCGTTCTTCACTTAAAAAGTACTCGTTGGTGATTGAAATCTTGGGACGGATATCCAGAAGTTCTATCATCTTCTCTGTAATCTCCATGTTGAAATCGAAGAGGAACTCGTATTTCTTCTCGTAGAAGGGGCGGATGTCGTCCTGGTAATACTCGAAGAAGGGGCTCTCGCCGTAGGCGGAGAGGAGCGCATTCCAGTGTACATGGCGCCAGTTGGCGTGGTCGGAGATGCGAATGTCTTTCATCGCCAGCGATGTGTTGTGGTTCGTGGGGATGGTGAGGGCGAGGGGGCCGTTGGTGGTTGGGATGAGCATGCGGTTGCGATAAGTTTGCTTGATAAAGCTCTCGTGGCGCTCTATCAGGCACTCGTCGTAGCGGTTCAGCTTCTGATACCACTGAATGGGGCCGAAATAGGTGGAGGATAATAATGCTTTCAAATTCTTATGTATTTATTAATAACGTGTTTATTCTCAAAATAGCTTATAGGCTTTGCCTATCATCTGATGCTTGTGAACCAGCTGCTCGCCGGCAGGTGTCTTCAGGAGATAGAAGCGGCAATCTTTGCAGCCGCAGCGCTTGCAGCATACTGTGGGGATGATGTAGCTCGCCTTGCCGATGCGGAGGGTATCGCCAGGGAGCTTCTCTATTTGCCCGATGAAATATTCTACGATTACTCGCTTGAAGCGTGGATTGCGACCCTGATTGAGACTCTGGTTGCGGAGCGGAAGTGCCACGGAATCGGCATAAACCACTATCTCGCCACGATTGAAAAAATCGCAGTCAATCCTATTCACTATCACCCGGTTGCCCTCTTCCAAATGCGGAGGGAGACCCCCGGCGGGCACCGTGAAGACAGTGAATGCATAGGTTCGCACCGCCCATACCAGGAGCAGCGACAAGCCTAAAGCTATTAGGAATTTAACTGCGATTTTCAATCTATCTATCTTTTATCAAATTATCTGTTTGATTTCAAGCTATCTGTTTGATTTCAAGCCATTTCCAATCTTTTGCTTCTTAACTTCTAAGGAATAACATCATTACTTGATATTATCTACGAAATTACTTGATGTTATCTACGAAGTTGAACAGGCGGTTCCAGCGGATGCCTGAGAAG
>ERZ1026854.1631-NODE-1631-length-13754-cov-9.699978_pt1 | contig 13754 bp, 10 predicted proteins | sample MGYA00380157_ERZ1026854 | MGnify/ENA primary metagenome ERZ1026854 (study PRJEB33269, sample SAMEA4719793) | human gut metagenome | biome: human-associated habitat; feature: organic feature; material: feces | place: Cameroon | collected 2013-10 ...
TAACACCCATTAACCAAATATCCTAACTTGATTCCTGGGTGCAAAGGTAAAAGAATACACTGGCTCGCGCATATCTCACGTAAGGCAGGATATCATAACCAGCCATCACCTCCAGCATCCTTCTGCGCTTTCTGATTTCCACTATTATCATATAGATGCAATAGGCTACGTTGATGCCGAACAGGACTATCATCACATAAATCCAGCTGCCGATATGGAAGTTTCCGCTCTGGATAAAGCCGATGCAGAAGGCAGCCAATATGGCGGCATAAATGCTGATGCAGACGATGCTCATCTTCCGGCGGTTGGCATGCGTTGCCTCAATATTGTAAATGCCAATAGAGATGAGCGAGAAGCAAGGGGGATAGGCCAGCATGTTGAAAACGGCTCCAACAGCAGCGTCTTGAGCCCGGAAGCCCAGAAGCATCTGCATGAGAAATTGTATGGCCAATCCTACCATGGCTCCGATAATCAGCCATCGTGACACTTCATATCGCCGGTTCATCCACTTCATGTGCAGGCGGGTAATACCCAGGATGAGGATATTGACGAACATAAATAGGAAACAGGCGAACTGCAATAAATATAATGTATCCATTTCTTTCTTATTTTTGTATTTGGCATCTGCCAAGATTACTGTTTAATCGTCTTAATATGCATGCAAAAGTACAAATTTTATTTTTAAACGGAGGGGAGAAATGGGGAAAAAGTGAATAAAAGGACGAAAAAAAATGGTTTTATTTAAATGTATCCTCGCTTGAGGAATGATAAAAGGACACAAATATAGTAAAAATCTACGTAAATTTTGCGGGATCAAAATTTATTTGTAACTTTGCACCCGGTTAGCAGAGAGCTAACTAAGGGGTGCTACCGCCAGAAATGAGAAAAAAGCGGATGCTGAGAATATACCCATCGACCTGAACCAGGTAATGCTGGCGTAGGAAAATAAGGCACATTCCCCCTTATATGATGTTTTTAATTTAAATAAATGAAAAGATTCAACGGGATCGCACTCAGTGTAGCGTTTTGCTCTTTGGCAAGCCAGGCTGCACTGGCACAGACAAAAATCGACACCTTGAAGGTGCAGAATTTGAACGAAGTGATTGTAAAAGGCGTACGTGCCACAAAGGAAGCTCCATACGCCGTGGCTAACATCAGGAAATCAGAACTCAAACAATTCTCTTGCTCAGGTCAGGAATTGCCATTTCTCCTTTCTCGTACACCGGGCATCCTCGCCTGGAGTGAGAACGGTATCGGCACCGGTACTACCTATATGCGCATTCGTGGCGCTGCCGGAAGCCGCATCAATGTAACACTCGACGGAGTGGCCCTCAACTCACCGGAAGACCAGACCGTTTTCTGGGCTAACATGAACAGTTATTCTTCGCTCCTGGGCAGCATCCAGGTACAGCGCGGCGTAGGCTCTTCTACCAATGGCGACGGTGCCTTCGGTGGAAGCATCTCTATGGCTACAGCTGCTCCTTCGCTCACTCCTACTGCAGAAGTTACCGGTTCTTTCGGTTCTTACAATACCTATCATACAGGCGCCAGCTTCTCTACAGGTCTGCTCGGCAAGCATCTGATTTTTGACGGTGCTTATCACGAGACAGCTACCGACGGTTATGTAGACGGCACAGCAGGCCGCTCAGGTTCTTACTATGGCGGACTGACCTGGCTGGGCGATAACTTCAAGGTAAGCTACAAGAACATCGGCAACTTCGAGAAGACCGGTCAGGCTTGGAACGGTGTGCTGGGCGGAGATTACAACTCTAACTTCAGCCTCCTTCAGGATGGCATCCGCACTTATAAAGATATGTATAAGGCAGGTCTGGATAAGTTTAACGTGCTGACAGGCGATATGGTTCGCAACGACAAGGGAGATTATACCATCACTCCTTATACCCTGCGCGACGGAAGCAAATGGGACAAGACTACTGATAACTTCTATCAGAACCACAACATCCTTTCGGCTACCTGGACACCTGGCAGCCACTGGAGCCACAGCCTCTCACTGCATTATACCTATGGCTACGGCTACTACAAGGAGTTCAAGAACAACGCCAAGTTTGCCAAGTTCGGACTCATCTACAAGGATGCAGAGGGCAACAAGGTCAAGAAGTCTGACTTCATCCGCAAGAAGGGACTCACCCAGCATACCTACGGCATGGTATACAATACCAACTACAAGGATGAACACTGGGATGTTATCGGCGGATTGAACCTGCAGCAGTTCCGCGGCAACCACTGGGGATACCTTACTTATATCGCCAACCAGGATGCCGAGAAGAAGTTCTTCGGCAGCAACGGCCAGTATAAGTACTATGATTCTGATGCCCACAAGTATGACTACAGCGCCTTCGTCAAGGCAAGCTATCGCTTTGCAGACTACTGGAATGCCTTCGCTGACCTGCAGTATCGCCGTGTAGAATACAAGACCGACGGTATCAACGACAAGTTTATCGCCCAGGCAGACGGCAGCTACAAGAACCAGGAGCTGAACATCAACGAGAAGTACAACTTCTTCAACCCTAAGGCAGGTATCAGCTTCAACAAGGATGGCCACAAGGCATACGCATCTGTAGCCTACAGCAACCGCGAGCCAGAGCGCAACAACTTTACCGACAACTTCAACTATCCATTCCCTAAAGAGGAGAAGCTGCTCGATGTAGAGTTCGGCTATCAGTATCAGGGCGACAACTGGCATGCAGGCGCCAACTTCTACTATATGGACTATGACAACCAGCTGGCTCAGACCGGACAGCTGAGTGACATCGGCGAGGCACTGACCACCAACATCAAGGATTCTTACCGTATGGGCGTAGAGCTGACAGCCGGCTGGGCACCATTGTCATGGTTGTCTGTAGAAGGAAATGCCGCTTTGAGCAAGAACAAGATCAAGGACTTTGATGAGTATGTAAGCAACTGGGAAGACGATAAGAAGCCAGGCGTAGTACATTACGACAACTCAACCCTGTCTTATTCTCCATCAGCCATCCTGAACGGATTCATCGACATCCACTATGCCGGTTTCTCAGCTACCTGGCACACCAACTTTGTAAGTCGCCAGTATATTACCAACACAGAAGACCGCGACTTCTCACTGCCATGCTATTCACAGAGCGACCTGAGCCTGAACTATAGCGCTAAGCTAACCAAGGCACTCGGCATCAAGGAGGTAAGCTTCGGTGTGGATATCAACAATATCTTCAACCGCCACTATGCAGCCAGCGCATTCACCTGGGGCAATGCTATCGGTTACGGATATACATTGGACAACAGATTCAAGCAGATAGCCTACATCCCGATGGCAGATACCACCTGGATGACGCATCTAACATTGAAGTTCTAATCAGAAATCATCATGATGGATTATATTGCATCACATGGTTTAGACATCTTTACCACGGTACTCGGACTGGTTTATATCCTGTTGGAGTACCGTGCCAGTATCTGGCTCTGGCTGGTAGGCATCATCATGCCTGCCCTGGACGTATGGCTCTATTGGAGTCATGGTCTTTACGGCGATGCGGGTATGGCGGTCTACTATACGATAGCCGGTATATATGGTTATGCCGTATGGAAATATGGCAAGAAGCACAACCAGAAGGAGAAAGAAGAACTTCCGATTACCTATATGAAGAAGTCGCTCTATCTCCCTACTCTTCTGTTCTTCCTGGCAGCCTGGGGCATCACCTATTATATACTGATAACTTTCACTAACTCTACGGTTCCTCTGCAAGACAGTTTCACCAATGCCCTGAGCTTTGTGGGTCTCTGGGCGCTGGCACGCAAATATATCGAGCAGTGGTTCTTCTGGATTATCGTAGATGCCGTTTGCTTCTATCTCTATATCGTCAAAGGCATCCCTTTCAAGGCTGGACTTTACGGTCTCTACGTCATCATCGCCGTAGCCGGATACTTTAAATGGAAGAAGATGATGATGAAAAAGAGTTGATAGTTTATAGTTATTAGTTTATAGACGGAAAAAGGAAGCCAAGGCAAATACAAACTTGCCAGGCTTCCTTTTATTTCATTTATATAAACGAGAACCACTATACCAAGGTTCCGTGCTTATCTATGTGATCAGGGCTTCTTTAGAAAAAAACGCCCTAGAATTACTTCTTTACTTTCAAGCCGCACTCGATGCTTGCCAGTTCATCGCTGAACTCAGCGTCCACCTTCAAGCGTTCCTCCACCTTTGTAGTACTGTGGATAACGGTGCTATGATCACGATTACCAATCAGTTTTCCCACTCTCGAAGCCGGCATCTTGATAAGTTTCTGTGCCAGATACATCGCCACCTGACGTGCCTCTACATACTCACGCTTGCGGCTCTTGCTGTTTACGGCAGCCACCGTCACCTTATAATGAGAGCATACAGCCTCTACCACTTCATCAAGGGTGAGAGTCTTGGTACTTTCCTCTACCTTCACGGCACGCTTTACCACACGTTCTGCCAACTTGATATCGATGCTGCTGTTGTAAACGATGCTATAAGCCAACAGGCCATTGATAGCACCCTGCAAGTCACGAACACTGCCGTTACAGGTCTGGGCGATATAAGAAACCACATCCTTAGGAATCTTCAAGCCGTCTTTGCGAACCTGACTGCTCACAATATCGACACAAAGTTCCACATTTGGCTTCTCCAACTCAGCTACCAATCCACAAGAGAAACGGGTAATCAGACGGTCTGGCATGTCCTTCAACTCCACAGGAGGTCGGTCGCTTGCCAGAATGATTCGCTTGCCATTGCGGAAGAGGTGGTTGAAAATATGGAAGAAGGTGTTCAAGGTCTTAGCCTTTCCTGCCCAATCCTGCACATCATCCACAATCAGAATATCGATAGACTGATAGAAGTTGATGAAATCGTTGCTTGCATTATGCAGCACAGCATCCGTATATTGCGTCTGGAAGAGACGGGCACTTACATAAAGCACTCGTTTCTGAGGATACAACTGCTTGGCTCTCAATCCGATGGCATTCACCAAATGAGTCTTTCCGCTACCAGAAGGGCCATAGACGAACATCGGGTTAAACTGCGTAGTGTTCGGATGCTCAGCAATAGACAATCCCACCGATCGAGGCAGCTTGTTGCTGTCTCCCTCTACGTATGTATTAAAGGTGAGCTTTGGGTCAAGCTGGGTATCAATGTCTTCCTGCTGCTGAACATCGGCAGGCATTCCTACCTGCTGATTCATCGCATTTCGCGAGGCATCAACATCGTCGCTCGCTTCGGCATCTACTCCCTGCGCCACAGGCTGCTGTTTATCAGCAGCTACCACACGATAGGTGAGACGGATTCCGTCGCCAAAATTTCGATGAAGCACCTTACTTAACAAGCCAACATAATTCTGTTCCAAGTACTCGTATACAAACGGACTTGGAACTTGAACCAATAAAGTCTTAGTCGAAGGTTTATACGACTCGAAGACTATTGGTCTAAACCATGTATTATATTGCTGCTCTGAAACATTATCCTTTATGAACAAAAGACTATTGTCCCAAAGCGCCTTTGGACTTGCTAACATTGACACTTATTACCTAATATTTTAAATTGTTTAATTAACCTATTTTTAAAGATTTTGAAATATCTCCACACCACCTGGATGCGAAATCGGTTGCAAAGTTACGAAAAAAAACGGAGAGTAGCAAATCACCCCATTTATAATATTTTAAGACACACTTACAACCAACTGAGAATCAAGCAACTAAGAAAGTTATCCACAGTTGCGTTTTAGTGACAGTGAAACAATTTTGCAACACCCCGAAATGGCTAAACTACAACAAGTTCGGCTCACATTTCGGGGCGTGAAACATCGTCTTTATTATTTAGACAAAATTAATTTAAGCTGTTTCCTGATTTCCTAGCATTTTAGGACAAAAACGCCCCTTTTACTTGTCTTTCTTGCCGAAGATAGAGAAGTGAACATAACGCTTTGGATGCGCCTTCAGGTCGATGACCAGAGAATCTGCGTGCGACATCGTAGAGGTCAGGTTGTCATAGAGCTTGGTATCGTTCATCAACAAGCCCAGACTACCCTTTCCGCTGTTCAACTGGTCGGTAAACTTCTGCGCGCCCTCCAGTGTGGCATTCACTCTGTTGAGTGTGCCCTGCACATCGAGGCTAGCCAGGTTTGCCGTCAGTCGATTGGTATTATCGAGCACACCATTCGCCTTGCCAATCATGCCAGGCACCTGCTTGTTGAGACCAGCCATCAGCGTATTCAACTCTCGGGTAGAAACGGTGAGGTTGTTGGTGATGGTCTCCACGTTGTGCAGCGAAGCTGCCAGGGCAGGATCAGCCAGAAGAGCATTCACGTTTGTGAGGATGGAATCCAACTTAGGCAACATCTTCTCTACCACCGGCACCAGTTCGGCAGCCTTTCCCATCATTCCGGCGTTCACATAACCAGGAATAATATCACCTGGTTCTATTCTCTGGCGCGGATTGTTGGCAAGCAGAAGGTTCACCTGGAGATTGCCCATGATGTCTTTCTCTATCTCAGCCTTACTCCCCGCAGGAATTCTCAAATCCTTATTGATGTCGGCCTTCACCTTGATAGGACCATCACCCGAATAGTCGAAATCCACCTTGTCTACCGTTCCCACCTTGTAACCATCGGCATAGATAGGAGTAGAGGCGCCCAGACCCTGGATGTCATCAAACGTCATATAATAGGTGTTGTTGGTGGAAAACAGGTTGATGCCTTTCAGAAAATTGATTCCGAAATACATCACCAAGATACCAACAACAGCTACCAACGCTATCCTAATTTCCTTTGTAAGTTTCATATCTATCTAATTTTGTTCTTTTTATTATCTGTTCCTATTCTGCTTGAATTCTCGGATAGCCTGATTCACATCATACTTCTTTCCATTCTTGAAGGCGATAATGAATGCTTCCGGGAACTTCTCCATCTTTTCCTTGCGCAAGCGATAAATCTCATTATAGTTGGTAGATGCTCCCAAGGTGTATTTCACCAGGTTGCCCTCCTGGAAACTGTCGAATTCCGTTTCACCCTTGAAATGAGCATCGCCCTTTCGGAGATTCCGATTGCCTACGAATATCTGAAGTTTGAACACCGGTGCATCTTTCGGAGCATTTCGCGACTGAGAAGCTACCGTATCAGCCTTTCTGTCAGAATCATCAGTTTTTGCTGCTCTCGTTTTTCTTACGGGTTCCTGCTTCTTCACCCTTCTGTTTTCCGCCTCTTCCTTATAAGAATCCGGAACGATTTTCGGCAGGGTGCTTTCCTGTCGATTCGCAGCACGATAAGGCACGGAAACCGACCGGTCGTACTTGTTCTTATACTTGGCGAAAGCCTCATAGATGCCTTTGGCAATGTCATCCACCTTGGCATTATCATTCAAGAGCCGCTCCTCATCAGGCGTAGTGATAAAACCCAACTCTATCAAACAGCTCGGCATCGAAGTTTCTCTAAGCACCAGGAATCCAGCCTGATGTACGCCCTTATCAGGACGACAACCGCTATCGCACACGCTGCGCTGAATCATTCGAGCCAGCTCCACGCTGCGCTCCATGTTCTTACCCTGGATGAACTCGAAGATGATGTAACTCTCAGAAGACTTCGGGTCGAAACCTTCGTAAGTCTGCTCAAAGCCCTTCTCCATCGAAATCACTGAGTTCTCTCGCATCGCCACATCCAGATTGTCCTTGGCGCGGTGCATACCCAGCGTATAGGTCTCGAAGCCACGTGCCACCTTGCCTGCCGGAAGCGCATTGGTATGCACGGAGATAAACAGGTCGGCATTGGCACGATTGGCGATATTCGCACGCTCGTGAAGCGGAATAAACACATCCTGCTTTCGGGTATAGATAACACGCACCTCAGGCATGTTCTGTTCCACGTATTTACCGAAGCGCAGAGCCACGGTAAGATTGATATTCTTCTCCATGGAGATGGCACCTCTTGCACCAGCATCATGGCCGCCATGTCCTGGGTCGATAACCAGCGTAAAACGCTTGTTGGCTGCGAACGCCGTCACTACCAGCATACACATCAAAGCCAACAGCAATGTTATTTTCTTACACATCATTCAGATGATTTTGCAAAATTACTACTTTATTATCAGAAAACCTAAATCTACAGTTAAGTTTTATCATTTGTTAATACAACTTCCACCCCAGCGCCGTCACTATCGGCTCCCATCGGCGGATTTATCTTGGTAACAGACAATTGTATTTCCTTGATGGAAGGATAGGCGGCAAAGAGCGAATCGCCGATTCTGCCAGCCACATGCTCAAGAAGCTTGCTAGGCTTCGCCATTTCTCTTTTCAGCAGTTCATACACCTCGGCGTAATTGATGGTGCCGCTGAGTTCATCGGTCTGCATGGCACGGGTGAAATCGTATTCCAGCGACAGATTGACGAGATAATCGTTGCCCACCGTATTCTCTTGCTCCAGCACTCCATGATAGGCATGGAAGCGAATATTCTTAAGAAAGATCTTACTGCTCTTCACCATCGCCAGCATTTTCTAGAGAGTTATTTTCTTCAACACCGTTCCTTTCATCAACAACGTTCTTCTCCTCTCCATTCTCTTCGTTGAGATACTTCTTAAGGGCTCTCTCCACTCCCACACGCCAGGTGTTGAGGGTTTCAGAGGTAAGCTGAAGCTGATCAACCAGTTTGATGACGTTGGCGATAGGCATGCGATAGCGCAGCACGCCGGAAATCAGCTTGGCATAGTTCCAATACTCCGGATTGAACTTCTCGCTCAATCCCTCGACGGTAATCTTATAGCCACGCTTGTTGACAAACTGGAAGTCGTATCGTTTCTGTCCCTCCCCGGTCACAGTCTTGATAATCTTTCCCTTGGTCACGGATTTCGGGAGCATGATGCCTTCGTCTTCATCCTGCAAACCGGTAAATATCTCGTATGGATGCCCGTTGAGTAATCCCACCAGGGCAACCCATTTTTCTTTATTATTCTGGTATCTCACCACATCGCACTCCAATTCCTTAGGGCGCACTTCCACCACCTCCGGGTCGCAGAGGGTGCCATGCGTCTCATCAGAGATCAATTTTGCCAAAGGTAGATGGAGCTTTTTCCAATCGGTGGTTTCTCCATCAAAATGCTCGTGAAGAGTAGCCAAACCGGCTTTCATCTCCGCCAGAAAAGCCTGGCATGCTTCTTCGAAGCTCATATCTTCAGTATATTTCATATCAAACGTTTAATAATTAGCTGCAAAATTAAAACAATATTTCTAAAATATGAAACGTTTGGGCAGATATTTCATCAAAAATTCGCTGATTGAACGATAATTAACCAAAAATTACTATAGAAGACGGCCGTTTTCGGAAAACTTTCAGTATCTTTGCATTAAAAAAGGAAAAAAGATATGGAATCAACTAAGAACAGAACCTCTATCCGCAAATATGCCGACAAAGAGGTTACAGATGAACTTTTGAACCAGTTGCTCGAAGAGGCGATGCGCACCCCTACCATGGGCAACCTGCAACTCTACAGCGTGGTGGTAACCCGAAGCGAAGAAGGCAAGAAAGCCCTGGCTCCTGCCCACTTCAACCAGCCGATGGTAACAGGCGCTCCTGTGGTGCTCACCATCTGCGCCGACTATCGACGCACCACCCTCTGGGCGGAAAACCGCAAGGGTACTCCGGGATACGACAACATCCTCTCGTTCATGAATGCGGCTACCGATGCCCTGCTCTTCACACAGACTTTCACCAACCTGGCAGAAGAGGCTGGCTTGGGAACCTGCTTCCTGGGCACCACAGTCTACATGCCAAAGATGATCATCGACACTCTGAAACTGCCGAAACTCGTGATGCCTGTTGCCACCCTCACCATCGGATGGCCAGCCGAGCATCCAGCCCAGAACGACCGTCTGCCATTGCGCAGCATCATCCACAACGAACATTTCGAGGATTACACCCCAGAAAAGATTGATGATTTCTACGCCGAGAAAGAAGCTCTGGAAGAGAATCAGGAGTTTGTACGCATCAACAACGTAGAAACCCTCGCCCAGGTTTTCACCGATATCCGATATACCAAGAAGGATTGTGAGGCCATGAGCATCGGATTCCTCGATGCCCTCAAGCAGCAGGGATTTCTCAAGTAAATAAAAAAGCGCATCAGAATTCTGATGCGCTTTTTTATTTACTTATTAAAACCGGTAACCTCCACGTATGGAGCCTGACCTCTGCCATCCTCATTGCGATAAGATACCTTAATCTTCTTGCACTCATTCGGCATCAGACTGAAGTAGTTGTCGCTGTAGATAACAGGCAGAATCTGTTCGCCATCACCGCCCTTCAGATTCAAACGGATCAGAAGAGCCGGCACATGACCCGTGTTGCGAATTTCAACCTCGCCAATCCACTCTTCACCCTGCTGAACAAAGCGCTTGCCACTGATGGCAACCGTTGCCTTTGGCAGTTTAGAGAGTGCCTGGAGATTATCCTCCTCCTTACCCATCACGTAGAAGTTGTCAGATACCACCTGGTTGTTCTGCTGAAGCGTCAACTTGATGTAATAAACAGCCTCATCCGGCTCGCTTACGCTTACCGCATCAAGAGTCTGGTCTTCACCCACATTCACTTCCTGGCTATCCTCCTTGATCAGCTTTCCGTACATATCGAAAATCTGAGCCTTGGCTACCAGGCCATTCTTGGCACCACCTGCAAAGTTAACCACCTCGGCAACCTTCTTCACTGGATTATACTGGATATGCAATGGCTCGCAAGCCTTCTTCACACCAAAGTAAGCGGCGGTTGGCTCGAAGTAATAATCGTAGGTACACCAAACCATGCTTGGCCAGCAGGCATGACTCATCCAGATGAGCAAACCGAGACGGTCTTGCTGAGAAGACTCGTACATCGCACGGTAGCCATCATAGTTCAGCCACTGTGCCCACTTGGTAAACTGCTCTGCACTCTGAGGCTTTCCATAACGCTTTTCCATGATGTTATTGAAAGATTCACCACCCTGGGCACCCTTCAATGTATAGTCATGCTGTCCCCAGGCATCGCTTTGTGGCCACAGATGCTCCGGTTCCATCATTCTGCTCAGCGATTCGAAGGTAGGCACATTAGGCATACCACGCTCCGAATGCAACTTATGGCTCTGGTTAGCGAAGTAGAATGATGGTGACTTCATCTGATAAGGACCATGGCCGCTCACACCCAGGTCGGCTGAGCTAGGGATATAGCCCAACTGTGGATGAATCGCCTTCACCTGCTCTCTCAGCACCTTGTCGATGGATGCAGGAGGGAAGCCCTCGTTTCTGCCGCAATAGATGCCGATACATGCATGACTGCGGATGCGGGAAATGTAATCGGCTGAGTTCTCGAGGAACATCTTGTCATCATCTGGGTCTGGTCCGTCCCATGGGTTCGCCAGCCAGAAGTCCTGCCATATCATGATACCATACTTATCGCATGCCTCGTAAAGTTCCTCATCGCCAATCTGTCCTACCCAGTCACGAATCATGTTGTAGTTCATCTCCTTATGGTAACGAACTGCTGCATCATATTCACGTCCGCGATAGTTGAGGTTGGTCTCCGAGAAGCCCCAGTTACCACCCAATGGGTTCAATCGCTTGCCGTTGATGTAAATTTTGGTCTGGGTCTCCAGGTCGGCATAGCTCATCTGGCGGATACCTGCCTTGTAGGTCACCTCAGAGAGCTTCTCGCCGGAAGCCTTGTCAGATACCTTGAATCCGGCATCATATAAATAAGGTGAACCATAGCCGTTAGGCCACCAGAGGTTCATGCGCTGGTTCTTGAGCTGCGGATAATCAGCAGGCGCAAAAGCCACCTCACGCTTCTCGTTTGGCTGCAGACTAACTTCCTTCTCGAACTTAATCTTACCGATAAAACCTGCCAGTTTCACGGTCTTTGCCACGGCATCCGCATTCTGCAGGAACACAGATGGGGTCATTGACGCCAGGGTATCAGGCAAGTTCAGGGTGGATGTAACCACTGGGTCAGAAACACTTACGCCATTGTCATGAGTAAGATATACATCATTCCAGATACCGATTTCACGACCAGGGGTATTGGTAATCCAGTCCCATCCGATAGAAGCGTGGAAGGTAGGGTTATCAGCCCCCAACTCACCACCGTTCAAATCGGTGTTCTGAAGATTCTTCTGCTTCACCACGCCGAAGTGTGCATTCTTGATAACGTGCACCTCCAACTTGTTGGCACCTGGTTTCAACTTCTTGGTCACGTCAATGCGAGAACGGATAAAGGCACCGTCGATTCTGCCAATCTTCTCACCATTCAGTAATACATCCGCCTTCCAGTTGATACCATCAAAATTGAGATAGGTATGCTGGTTTCTGTTGGCAGAAGGCTGATGGTTGATGGTGGTACGATACCAGAAATCAGAATTGAAGAACGATTCCGAAATCTGTCGCATATTGTCGTCATAGCGGTTATCAGGCACCGCCCCGATGTTCATATAGCTGGTAAGCACGGTACCCGGCACGGTAGCCTGAATCCAGGCATCGCTTCCCTCGCGGCGCAACTGCCACTGGTTGAGCATCTGCTTGCCATTCTTGGAAGCCAGCGTATTGGCAGCCTCGGCATGCAAACCGCCCTTACCCATCACCTGCATCTCAGACAAGGAGAATCTGCCGGAAGCATCCGGTTCTGTCAACTGCAATCTTACATATCTGCCATGTCCCTTGCAAGCCACCTTCTCTACCAGTCCCTTCTGTTTCTGCTGTCCCAGGGTAGCAATATCGCTCCAGTTCTTGGCATCATTAGATACCTGAATCTTTCCCTGGCGTGCCTTGTTCACCCAGTAGAGATTCACCTGGTCAAAGTCTGCCTCAGTACCCAGATCCACATAGAGCCACTGTGCCTTGGCATCCTGCTTATTAGTTAAGCCAGATTTCCAGACACTAGAGAAGTGCATGGATGGACGCCATGAAGTGGTGTTATCGATGAGTTTGATACGCCACCATGCTGCACCCTTCATCTTCATTTCGATGCGCACATGCTCATAGTTGCCTGATTTCTTCAACGGGATGTCAACATTCAGTTTTCTGAGTGGCAGGCGCACCACGTCCTGGAACTTATTAGGGTCAGAGCTCACCTGCTGCTTGGTAGCCTCACCAGGAAGTCCGGTGCCTTTCTCCTCGCCGAGCACCTCCCATTTGGTACCATTGTGCGAACCCAAAACACGAATCACATAACCATCGGAAGCCTTTTCCTTGTAGTAAGCCAGCTCACCGGTGAACTTCAGATTCTTGAGGTTCACCTTCATGGCATCCCAGTTGAACTCCACGAAAGCATCTTCACCTTTAATATATTGGCTTGTCACCGTATTGCCGTCAATCATCTTCTCCTTGTCACGGTTAGACAGCTCTCCCTCATTGGTTTTCACGCACAAGAACGAAGGAGCCTTACTTGTGATGATTCCATCGGTTACGAGATGTCCCGTAAGATTGAAATCAGCGTTGGATGAAGTATATACCATTCGGTTCAAGGCGATGTTCCTATAGGTTTGATCCTTCACCATCTTAGGAGCCGTAAACTGCGATGGGCGTCCCGGATACTGTCCGATGCCCCTAGTCTCGGTCAGATTATCAGCAAACGTCAAGCCTAGACTTTGGCTGAGTAAAGCTAAAAACATAACTGCTTGTTTCTTCATTTTTGTTTATTGAATAATTGATCTTACTAAGTTTTTGTGCAAAGTTACAAAAAAAATAGATACCTCGCTATATTTTAAACTAATTTATCTGTCTCTTATACACAT
>ERZ1026854.1634-NODE-1634-length-13737-cov-10.457170_pt1 | contig 13737 bp, 8 predicted proteins | sample MGYA00380157_ERZ1026854 | MGnify/ENA primary metagenome ERZ1026854 (study PRJEB33269, sample SAMEA4719793) | human gut metagenome | biome: human-associated habitat; feature: organic feature; material: feces | place: Cameroon | collected 2013-10 ...
TCACTTTAACATTAGTAATGACTCTAGGTATGAGTATATCGGTGTTTGCGGCTAAAGGTTCTGTTAATGGATATATCACTACAGGTTCATCTACTATAACTAGCACAACAGCAACTGCGTCAACAACATATGAAAAAAGAACAGGTTCAATTTCGGTAGACTCAACCTATAGTTATGTTAATGTATATACGCTTACGACGGGTACTAGTACTAAAAGCAAAGGCTATTATACGTCAGTTAAACTTGATTTTTCAGCACCATATAATTGCCATAGTGTTAGAATAAAAAGTTCGCACAAAGTTGTTGCATATGGTCAAACATGGACTGCAAATACGTCAGCAACTTATTGATATACGAGGGAGAAAATAATATGAAGAAAAAACGCATATTAATTTGTATAATCATCTTCATATTTATCATCTGTTCGGTGACTGCGGTTTTTATAGTAAAGAATAAAAATCGCAGATCATCAAATACAATGTACACATATTCCAATGTAGATCCGGAATATAACTACTCTGAGGATAATGTATTCTATCTTGATGACTCGGGAATATTGCATCTTATTGATACAGCATCCGGTAAGGATATTGTCTATTGTGACAAGCCAAACTGCACACATGAAGGATACTCGCGAACAAATCAGAATCCTTCATGCCCTGCAGCTTTTTATGGTTTGTCAAAAGCTGGAGCGGTAATTTACAATGATCATCTCTATTTTATAGGGGATATGTCAGAGGAAGACATGACAATACAGTATCTGTATGTGATGGATTCTAATGGTGAGAATCGAAAAAAAACAGCTAAATTAGAGAATGTTCAACATGTTACGGCTGTTTTGTACAGGGATAATTATGTTATAGGAGCTTACAGTAACAGAATAGAGCTTAATGATGAAGGACAGATTATAAATGATGATAAGCCTGAAGCCGGTATTTTTGTTATAGATCTCGATAATTACAAGGTGTATATGAGTGATAAGATAACAAGCGAACAGGCAAATATTACGGACATATATTATGAAGACGGTGTAGTGTACTATTCGGCTGTGCGGTTTGGAGATGATGTTACAGAGCTGATGATAGAGGATGGAGCGGCAGCTGATGCAGAGTCTTTTGCCTACGATAATATGCTTCATGATATATACCGCTATGATATATCAGAGAAGAAAACAGAACTTTTAACTGAAATAGATCATATTAATGACCTTACGCTCTTAGATGGCGATGGTTATTATTCGTCAAAGGATGGATATTTTGTGTTTGACACCGAAAGCAGACAGACAAGACAGCTTCCAATAGATGCGGATGGAAAAACACAATATGGACCATTAAAAAAGAGCGGAGATTTTCTATATTATGCCCTTTCTGAAGAAAACAGTGATGAAGTGACATATTACCGCCTGAAGGATGATAAGAGTGAAGAATTGATGAAGCTATCTACTGAAAAGGCATTTGGTATTGAAAACATATGCGGTCAGTCGGTATATGTCAACTATACTGATGATGAAGGCGAATTTTCACTTGGAGTTATAAGTTTTGATGATCTGAATGAAGGCAATTTTAATCCGAGAAAATTGAGGTGCTATAATGAAGAATAAGAAAAAGGGTGTTTTAATAGCAGTTGTAGTGATTGCCCTGATCGTGGCGGCAGTAGCAGCGGTATGTATTAATAAAAAAGCAGGCGATTCAGGAAAACTTAAAGAGGGACAGACCGAGACAACAGTCAAAAAGTCAGATACAAAGGTCATAACATTTGCTGTACCCGATATTTGCAGGATTGATGAGAATAATCTAGAGAAGTTCAACGATGCACTTGCTGCAGACGGACATGATTATGAGCTTGAAATCAAACCCTTGTCCTATGACAATTACGGACAGGCTGTTGAGGGAGCCTTGAAAAATGGAAAAACAGATATAGCATTCCTAGGCTTCGGTGATGCTGCCGGAAATAATCCGGTGTATGATCTGGTACGCTCTGATCTGGTTCTGAATCTTGATGATATCTTATCGGGCGATAAAGGAAAAACACTCTATGAGACTTTTCCGAAGAATCTTTGGGAGATGGTCAAATGCGATAAGCATATTTATTCGATTCCGTCAGCACTTGCAAGTGATGAGGGAGTTTATGCAGCCTTCAACAGGGATTACGTTTCTGATGATGCGATAAGTGCATGGGATGGCAGCATAGATGGAATATATCAGATACTTCAGGGTGTTAAATGGGATAAAAGCGATACTCCGAGGTTCGAGTATCTCATAAGCGGATATACATTTGATGATATGCTTGGCTGTGAGATAAGAAACGGCCTCTGCTTCGACTATGACACTATGTCTGTTGAAAATCCTTTAGAGTCACAGAAATTTACCGGATATCTGAAGGTGCTTGACCGGATGAAGAAGGACGGCTATATGTCGGATGATTTGACAAATGAGATAACATATCTTAACAATCCGGGGCTGAATGATGCTCAGATATTAAAAAATATCAAGGAAGGCAATTTTGCGGCTGCTCTATGTGTCGGTAGTGTGGATGAAAATTTCAAAAAGGACAATATCACGGTAAAGGAAGTAAAGACTTACCTTTCATCAAGGATAAACGGCTCCATCGGTGTAGCAAAGAAAACTAAGGATGCTTCTGCTGCGATAGATTTCCTTAGTCTGTTATATGGAAATGAAAAGTATGGCAATATCCTTTTGTACGGTGAAAAAGATAAGGATTATAAGCTTAAAGATGGCATTGCAGAAGCCGGTGATGGAGGCAGTCTGGATGATGACTATCTGACGAAGCTTAGTCTTAATCTTTTCGTGAATGTTTATCCGACAAAGAACGAGAAATATGTGGACAATCGTAAGAAGGAGTTTTTTGACTTTTATGACAATGCCACATTGTCTCCGTTTATCGGCTTCGAACCGGATACTAAGAATATGGGCAGTATTTCAACAGATTTAGATGATTTCATGACAGGACTGCATGGTGCCACTGTAGATGATACTTTAGACGGTGCCGTACAAAAGCTTACAGCAGATGGAATGGACAGCTATCTTGAAAGCGTGAGAAGTCAGTGGGAGGAATATAAGCAATGACACTTGAATTGGAGGGGCTTACAAAAGTTTATAAGGATAAAACCGCACTGGATGATGTGTCGTTTTCGTTTACACCGGGAATATATGGGCTTTTGGGACCGAATGGAGCCGGTAAATCAACTATGATGAATCTCATTTCTGATAATCTGACTCCATCAAAAGGCCGTGTGCTGCTTGACGGAAGGGGCATAGACGAGCTTGGAAGTGAATACAGGAAGCTTCTCGGATATATGCCACAGCAGCAGAATATATATCCGGAGCTTAGTCTTAGGCGTTTTCTTTATTTTATGGCATCCCTGAAAGGATTAAAAAAGAGTGAAGCCGGGGAAGATATAGAGCACTATGTGCGCATGGTAAAGCTTGATGATGTCCTTGGAAAGAAGCTTGGAGCTTTTTCAGGCGGAATGAAGCAGAGAGCACTGATAGCACAGGCACTCATAGGCAATCCCGGCATCCTTATACTGGATGAGCCGACGGCGGGGCTTGACCCAAAGGAGAGAATCAGAATCCGCAATCTGATATCAGAGGTTGCAAAGGACAAGATTGTTATTATTGCGACTCATGTGGTTACGGATGTAGAGTTTATCGCCAAAGAGATAGTTATGTTAAGCAACGGTAAAATAATAAGGAGTGGTTCTCCTTCAAAGCTGCTTCAGGAGCTGGATGGAAAGGTATGGAATATTTTTTTATCGGATAATGAGATAGATGAGGTAAACACCGGATACAAGGTGAGCAATATTTCAAGGGATGCAGACGGTGTCATAGCCCGCATTATTGCCGATTCGTATGATGGCAGATGGCAGAAGGAGGCTGTGCGGCCAAATCTTGAGGACTTGTATTTGTATCTTAATGGGGATTGAAAATGGATATAGTAAAAAACGAAATATGTAAACTATTGACTAAAAGAACAGTGCTTATTCTTTTATTTTTGCTTGTTCTGAATCCTGTTCTTGGGCTGTATACCATGAATACCGTAAATGATGATGGGTATACAGGTAAGGACTACAGCGCGCTGTATGGCGAAATAAGCAATTACAGCCGCAAGGAGGTTTTGCCGGAAATTGAACAAAGGCAGATGACGGCAGAAGCTTATGGCAGGATTAGTCTGTGCAGCAGGGTATACAAGGAAGTAGGAGCATGTCTTTCTTATGATGAGTATCTCGACTCCGTCAATGAAAAGGCTGACGAGATTTCGATTATGAATAAGTTTTCCGGCAATGGAGGCTTCGCAGAGAAAAATGCTGCTAAAACAAGCAGAGTCTACAGTAAGCTTAAAGGTACAGTGCCTGAGGTTATTGATGCATCGGGACTTTTGAATATTACGGACAATGAGCTTACCGACTATGTGGCTGTGATTATGCTTTTTATCATTGCACTCAACCTTGTTTTTTATGAAAAAAGCGAGAACCAGCTTGCGCTGCTTAGGACAACTGCAAGGGGCAGAAGGCAGCTTATGGCGTCAAAGTCATTTGTGATGATTATGGCGGTCATGCTTATCACCTTGCTGTTGTATGGCATCAATGCAGTCATAAGCATGTGCTTTTACAATCCGATAAATCTGAAAAGTCCGCTTCAAAGTGTTTATCTGTACTATGGTAGTCCGTTTAAACTTAGTATAGGACAATTTCTGGCATGCTATTTTCCTGTGAAAATAATAAGCTTTATATTGCTTGGCATGTTTTTTATGCTGATATGCGCAGTGCTTGATAATATTATATTTGTGTTCGTTGCTTCGGCAGTGACCGTGGTGATTGAGACTATCTGCTACACAACGATTTCAGGAACCAGCTTTTTAGCCTTCCTTAAGTACATAAATATCATGTATGGAGTCAGGACAGGCAGACTTTTTTCTGATTATGTCAATATCAATCTGTTTGGATATCCGATTAATACATGGGTATTGTACGGCTTATTCTGGCTTGTATGTATAGCTGTATGTATTTTTGCAGTTACAAATTATCTCAATTCGGTGCATGAGAAAAAGCAGCTTATATTGCCGGGCTTTGCCTGCGGCAAAAATACAGGCTGCCATACATCTTTATTTTTGCACGAATGCTACAAGGCGCTTGTTCCGGGAAGAGTGTTACTTATTTTTATTGCGGCAGCTCTTTTTGTGATATGGTGGAATCCGGCAGAGAAGCTTTCCTTTGACTCAATTGATGAGGTGTATTACAAGGAATATATGGACAAATATTATGGACCTTTAACTTCCAAAACAAATGAGCTTCTGGATGAAGAAAGAGTAAAATACGACAGACTGTCAGATAACATTGCTTACGATATGGAGCAGGGGAAGAGTGAAAGCTATATCAATATAAAGTACAAGGATGAATTGAGCAGACAGGAGGCGTTCAACAAGCTTACAGCTCATGTGGATTACCTTAAGACGTTAAATGAGGGCTGGCTGTTTTTTGAAAAGGGCTATGATATCCTTACTGACAGAACAGACTTCAAAAACCGTGATACGGCACAGGCCTTTGTATATGTTATTCTCCTAATAGCAATAGCCTGCGGTATATGTGGAGCGGATTATGCAAACCATGAAATCCGTCTTTTAAGAACTACCCGCCGTGGCAGGAAACAGCATATGGGAATCAAATGCATACTTGGCTTTTTGAGCACTGTAACAGCATTTACACTTGTATACATTGTGCGGCTGTGCAATGTGCTTTTGGCATATGGCACGCAGGGACTTAACGCTCCGGCGGCAAGTATGGAGCATCTGTGGCGTGTTTCGCAGAATATATCGGTAGGGCAGTATATACTTATCATAATGCTGATGCGCTTTGTAGGGGGATTGCTGGTTGGCCTGTTTGTTTTTGCAATGTTTAAATACTTAAGAAGCGGCATGTCTGTGATTATATCATGCGTCCTTTTTATTGTGCTGCCACTGGCGCTTGTGGCTTTTGGGGTGACGAATGCGCAGTATCTGCTGTTTAATCCGCTGCTCATTGGAAATATATTCTAAAATATATTTTGAATTCACTAGGAAAAACATTACAGATTGTTCCAATGAAATAAATTAAAAGCATCTGTCCGGAAAAATGGATAGATGCTTTTTGCTATATGACAAAGTTATAATTTTTTGTAAAAATCAGTGATGCGGTCCATGCGTGCTCCCATATTCATAAGCAGTGCATCCGCAATAGTAATTGCAGCCATAGCTTCAACAACAACAACAGCACGTGGCACGATAATCGGGTCATGACGTCCCTTGATGGAAATCTCTATATCTTCACCGGATTTATTTACAGTGTGTTGTGTAGCTGCGATTGAAGGAGTAGGCTTTATGGCGGCTCTGAAAATAAGCGGTGAGCCGTCTGTCATGCCGCCGAGAGTACCGCCGGAGTGATTTGTCTCTTTTGAAACAGCGCCATCCCTCATAATAAAGGCATCATTGTTTGTAAGTCCTGTAGCCTTTGCCGCATCAAAGCCATCGCCGATTTCGAAGCCCTTTACAGCTCCGATAGACATAATAGCTTTTGCCAGATTAGCATCAATTTTCTCGAATACAGGATCACCGAGCCCGACAGGAAGACCGGTGATGACACATTCACACACACCGCCTGAGGAATTGAGCGATTTAAGGCATTCCTCCAGATATTCAGAAGCCTTTAGTGCTGCATCGGCATCAGGCATATAAAGCGAATTATTGTAAATCTCATGGGCATCAAAATTAACCTCATCAATTGTAACAGGACCTATTGACCTGGTGTATGTAAGGAATTTTATGCCAAGGCTCGATAGCATCTTTACAGCGATAGCACCTGCTGCAACACGGCCTATTGTCTCGCGTCCCGAAGAACGACCACCGCCTCTGTAGTCTCTGAAGCCGTATTTCTCATCAAAGCAAAAGTCAGCATGCCCCGGACGATAGTACGAAGCAATCTCACTGTAATCCTTTGATTTCTGATTTTTATTCCACACAACCATAGAAACAGGTGTACCTGTAGTCTTTCCCTCAAACACGCCAGAGAGAATTTCAACCGCATCATCCTCCTTGCGTGGGGTAGTGAACTTTGACTGTCCCGGCTTTCTTCTGTTTAAGAATATCTGAATATCCTCCTCACATAGCTCAAGACCCGCAGGAACGCCGTCCACAACGACACCTAAGCCCTTTCCGTGTGATTCTCCCCATGTTGTTACCTTAAAAATATTTCCGTATGATGAACCTGCCATGTTGAACTCCTTTTTATGATAATAGGTATATTATAAGTAATACCAAGTTGAATAGTCAAGAAATCTATGATATTATTTTATTTAGATAACTTTCGAGCAAAAAAAGAAGGAGTAAAAACATGGAATTTAACGGGGTATTTCACCAGGCATACGACAACTACTGCTATCCTTTAAATGAGGATGAATTAATCATAAATATAAAGACCGGTTATGATGTGAAGGAAGTAAATATCATACTCGGTGACCCATTCGCAGCCGGTATCCTAGGCGGCGGGGAGACCTGGAATGGCGATAAGCAGCCGATTATATTTAAAAAGAAATTAAAGCACCAGATATGGTGGACCACCACGGTAAAGCCACAGTTCAAGAGACTTAAATATTACTTCGAGCTCATCACAGAGGACGAGAGATGGTTTTACTTTGAGGATGGCTTTGTGAGCGCAGAGCAGATGGCACTTGAGGGCAGGAGCCGCCAGTGTTTTGTATTCCCATGGATGAATCCGTGTGATATTCCGGTCACACCGAAGTGGGTAAATGACACTATATGGTATCAGATATTCCCGGACAGATTCTGCAATGGAGACCACTCGATAGATCCTGATTATGTTGTTCCGTGGAGAAACAGGGGAAAGGTCAAAAATGAGGAGTGCTTCGGCGGAGACCTTGCAGGAATCATTCAAAAGCTTGATTACTTAAAGGAGCTTGGAATAAACGGAATCTACCTGACACCGATAAACGAGTCGCCGAGCAATCATAAGTACGATACAACGGATTATGCAAAGATAGACCCACGCTTTGGCGATGAAGAGACCTTTAAGAGGCTTGTGCTAGAAGCTCATAAGCGTGATATGAGAATAATGCTTGATGGGGTGTTCAACCACTGTGGCTATTATTTTGCACCGTGGCAGGATGTTTTAGCAAAGGGGACAGATTCAGAATATTATGACTGGTTTATGATCAATGAATGGCCTCTTGACTTTAAGCATGGAGCGGCTAAAAAGGGTCAGTTTTATACGTTTGGATTTTTTGACAATATGCCAAAGCTCAATACAAATAATCCGGCGGTGCGAAAATACTTTATCGATATCTGCGCCAACTGGGTAGAAAATTATCATATAGACGGACTGCGCCTTGATGTGGCAAATGAGGTGTCACACCGCTTCTGCAAGGAGCTTCGTGCAAGACTTAAGGAAATCAATCCGGATATTTACATTTTGGGAGAAATATGGCATAATGCTCTTCCGTGGCTGCGTGGAGATGAGTTCGATGCGGTTATGAACTATCCGCTTGGAGAGAGCATCAAGGATTTCTGGATAGATAAGAGCCAGACGAATCAGGATTTTGAGTATACTATAAACAGATGTTATACCAACTACATGCAGCAGACCAATGATGTGCTTTTCAATCTGCTTGATTCACACGATACAAAGCGCCTTCGCTCTGATACAAAGAATCTCGACCAGTACTTTGCACAGCTTGCGGTGCTTTTTGCCATGCCGGGCAGCCCATGTATATATTACGGCACTGAGATCGCCATGCCGGGCAGCTATGACCCTGACTGCAGACGCTGTATGCCGTGGGATGATATTGAGGCAGGCAAGTTTAAGGAGCGCATTGAGATGGTATCAAAGCTCATTCATTTAAGAGCGAGTGAGCCGCTTTTAAAGGGCAGAAACTTCCATTTCCCTGACGATTTTGCTGACAATCCAAGGGTTATACAGTTCAGAAAGATGGGCTGGGTGGATACATATGTGGAGGTTATAGTCAACTGCTCTGATGAGGATATTGAGGTGCCAAAGGATGGCGAGGTGCTCTTTGAGAGGCATTGCATAGATACCACACTGCTGACCAACGGAATATTAATCCGAAAGATTGTGGGCAATGGCGATAAGTAAAAGAAACAGGAGAATTAAATTACAATATGGCTAAATATGAGTTACTAAAACAGGAGGGACGTGCCAAGAGAGGTACCTTCCACACTGTGCACGGAGATATACAGACACCTGTATTTATGAATGTGGGAACAGTCGGCGCGATAAAGGGCGCTGTCTCTACGGACGATTTAAAGGAGATAAAGTGTCAGGTTGAGCTGTCAAATACATATCACCTGCATGTAAGAACCGGAGATAAAATAATTAAAGAGCTTGGCGGACTGCACAAATTCATGGTGTGGGACAGACCAATCCTTACTGATTCCGGCGGATTCCAGGTGTTTTCACTCGCCGGTCTTCGCAAAATAAAGGAGGAGGGCGTGTACTTCAACTCGCATATTGACGGTGCCAAGATATTTATGGGACCTGAGGAGAGTATGCAGATACAGTCAAACCTCGGCTCCACGATAGCTATGGCATTTGACGAGTGCCCATCGAGCGTTGCAGACAGACAGTATGTGACAAACTCTGTAAACAGGACAACACGCTGGCTTGAAAGGTGCAAAAAGGAGATGGCGCGCTTAAACAGCTTACCTGATACCATCAACAAGGAGCAGCTTTTGTTCGGCATCAATCAGGGTGCTATTTATGATGATATCAGAATTGACCATGCAAAGCGCATTTCTGAGCTTGAGCTGGACGGCTATGCTGTCGGCGGACTGGCGGTAGGAGAGAGCCATGAGGAGATGTACCATATTCTTGATGAGACAGTACCGCATCTGCCTGTGAATAAGCCTACATACCTGATGGGGGTAGGAACTCCTGCCAATATACTTGAGGGTGTTGAGAGAGGAATTGATTTCTTTGACTGTGTATATCCAAGCAGAAACGGACGTCACGGACATGTATACACGAATCACGGCAAGCTGAATCTGTTCAACCAGAAGTATCAGAAGGATATGCGCCCTATAGAGGAGGGCTGTAACTGTCCTGCCTGCCGTACATATTCGCGTGCATATATCAGGCATCTTTTAAAGGCAAAGGAGATGCTCGGAATGAGACTGTGCGTGCTCCATAACCTGTATTTCTACAACAACATGATGGAGGAGATAAGGGATTCGCTTGATGCAGGCCGTTTTGCCTCATACAAGGCTGAAAAGCTCTATGGCATGACACAAGGAGAGCAGAGCTAGCAGGTAAATATAAAAAATCTCGAAAATGATAAAAAATCCTTGCCGTTAGCACGTTTAACGTGTATTATGGTAATAGTGCTTAAAACACATCAATTATAGAATATTTAGGAGGAACAATTGATGACATCAATTTTAGCAAACGGTCAGGCAGCAGGAACAGTTGGAATGATTGTCTGGTTAGTAGTACTTTTCGCAGTTATGTATTTTCTTATGATCCGTCCACAGAAGAAGGAGCAGAAGAAAAAGGAGCTTATGCTTAAAGAGGTTGCAACAGGAGACACAGTTCTCACAACAAGTGGATTCTACGGTACAGTTATCGATATCGAGGATGATACTGTAATCGTTGAGTTTGGTAACAACAAGAACTGCCGTATTCCAATGCAGAAGGCAGCTATCGCTGACCTTGAGAAAGCAGAGGATTCAGCTAAATAATGCAGATTTGTAAAGCCGTCACATAAGTGGCGGTTTTCTTATTATCCGCATCTCTTGCAATAATAATAAAAAACTGTTATTATAGTATGCAGTTATTATAAGCTGCAGTTATAAATTGCATGAAAAAGTAAAATATCCCGGCATATTGAAATAACTACTTTAATGCTTTAATATAAGAATATGTATTTTTATGTAAAAGAGGTAAGGAATTATGGAATATAAAGTTGGTGTAATTTCCGGAGACGGAATCGGACCGGAGATAGTCGCTGAGGCAAAAAAGGTATTGGATAAGATAGCAGACAAGTATGGACACAGCTTCAACTATACAGATATCCTGATGGGTGGCTGCTCAATTGATGCAACAGGTGTTCCTCTTACAGATGAGGCTATTGCGACTGCTCTTGATTCAGATGCAGTGCTGATGGGCTCGATCGGTGGCAACACAGCCACATCACCGTGGTACAAGCTGGCTCCTGAGCTTCGCCCGGAGGCAGGACTGTTAAAGCTTAGAAAGTCACTCAATCTGTTTGCAAACCTTAGACCTGCATACCTGTACAAGGAGCTTGCGGCAGCATGTCCGCTCCGCGCTGATATCATCGGAGACGGCTTTGATATGATGATTATGCGTGAGCTTACGGGAGGACTGTACTTCGGAGCCAGAGAGACAAAAGAGGTGGACGGAGTTGTTACAGCCACAGATACACTGACATACAATGAGAGCGAAATCAGAAGAATCGCAAAGCGAGGCTTTGATATAGCCATGAAGAGAAGAAAAAAGGTCACATCCGTAGATAAGGCGAATGTACTTGATTCTTCCAGATTATGGAGAAAGATCGTCGAGGAGGTCGCAAAGGATTATCCGGATGTTACATACGAGCATATGCTTGTTGATAACTGTGCAATGCAGCTTGTCAAGGATCCTAAGCAGTTTGATGTTATCCTCACAGAGAATATGTTTGGCGATATTTTATCAGATGAAGCAAGTATGGTGACTGGCTCAATCGGTATGCTTTCATCTGCAAGCCTTAATGATACAAAATTCGGACTTTACGAGCCAAGTGGCGGATCTGCTCCTGATATTGCAGGAAAGGGCATTGCAAACCCTATCGCAACAATTCTTTCAGCAGCCATGATGCTTCGCTATTCATTTGATCTGGACAAGGAAGCACAGGCAATCGAGGATGCTGTAAAGCAGGTGCTTAAGGAGGGCTACAGGACAATCGACATCATGCCACAGCCTGGTGAGACTACAGAGGGTATCACACAGGTCGGCACAGCACAGATGGGTGATCTCATCGCAGAGCGTGTGTAGCTTCAAGAATTAAGAGAGACAGCTGATAGGTTATAGATGTGCAAACCACTGGATATATGGTAGTGGTGATGAAGTGCACAAAGAATAATCGAAAGATAAATAAGGAGATAAAAGATGATAAGTGATAACGCAAGAGCCGGAATGCAGCAGGCACCGGCAAGAAGTTTATTTAATGCTCTTGGTTTTACACCGGAGGAAATGAAAAAGCCTATGGTCGGAATCGTAAGCTCGTTCAATGAGATTGTTCCGGGCCATATGAATATAGACAAAATCGTTGAGGCTGTAAAGCTTGGAGTTGCAGAGGCAGGCGGAGTACCTGTAGTATTTCCTGCAATCGCAGTATGCGATGGTATTGCAATGGGACATGTGGGTATGAAATATTCCCTTGTCACAAGAGATCTGATCGCTGATTCTACAGAGTGTATGGCAATCGCTCATCAGTTTGATGCACTTGTAATGGTTCCAAACTGTGACAAGAACGTGCCTGGACTTCTGATGGCGGCTGCACGTCTCAATCTGCCTACAGTATTTGTATCAGGCGGTCCAATGCTTGCAGGTCATGTAAAGGGCAGAAAGAGAAGTCTTTCATCAATGTTTGAGGCTGTCGGCTCATACGCAGCAGGTACTATGACTGAGGATGATGTATGTGAGTATGAGAACAAGGTATGTCCTACCTGCGGTTCATGCTCAGGAATGTACACAGCCAACTCTATGAACTGTCTTACAGAGGCTCTCGGCATGGGACTTCGCGGAAACGGAACAATCCCTGCTGTATATTCAGAGCGTATCCGTCTTGCAAAGCATGCGGGAATGGCTGTTATGGATATGTACAACAAGGGTATCAAGGCGAGAGATATCATCACAAAGGATGCAATCATGAATGCACTCACAGTTGATATGGCACTCGGCTGCTCTACAAACTCTATGCTTCATCTTCCGGCTATCGCTCATGAGATCGGCTTTGATTTTGATATCAGCTTTGCAAACCCGATCAGCGAGAAGACACCAAACCTCTGCCACCTTGCTCCGGCAGGCCCTACATATATGGAGGACTTAAACGAGGCCGGCGGCGTGTGGGCTGTCATGAAAGAGCTTGCTGATATCGGACTTTTAAATACAGACTGTATGACTGTTACAGGAAAGACAGTTGGAGAGAATATAAAGAATGCAGTAAATAGAGACCCTGAGGTCATCAGACCGGTAGACAATCCATATTCAAAGACCGGCGGACTTGCAGTTCTTAAAGGAAATCTGGCTCCGGACGGCTCTGTTGTAAAGCGTTCGGCAGTTGTCGATGAGATGATGGTTCATGAGGGTCCGGCAAGAGTATTCGACTGTGAGGAGGATGCAATTGCAGCAATAAAGGGCGGCAAGATCGTAGAGGGTGATGTGGTTGTCATCAGATACGAGGGACCAAAGGGCGGCCCAGGAATGAGAGAGATGCTTAACCCTACATCCGCTATTGCAGGAATGGGACTTGGAAGCTCTGTAGCGCTTATCACAGACGGACGTTTCTCAGGAGCTTCAAGAGGAGCTTCAATAGGTCATGTTTCACCTGAGGCCGCAGTAGGCGGACCGATTGCTTTGGTTGAAGAGGGAGATATCATAAAGATTGATATTCCAAACATGAAGCTTGAGCTTGATGTGTCAGACGAGGTGCTTGC
>ERZ1026854.1635-NODE-1635-length-13736-cov-4.359623_pt1 | contig 13736 bp, 12 predicted proteins | sample MGYA00380157_ERZ1026854 | MGnify/ENA primary metagenome ERZ1026854 (study PRJEB33269, sample SAMEA4719793) | human gut metagenome | biome: human-associated habitat; feature: organic feature; material: feces | place: Cameroon | collected 2013-10 ...
TTGTGAGAGTGCAAAGCACGTAGCAATCTGGTATCAAAGGGGTCAAAATACCTTATATATAATATCAAAATTGATGCCTATTGTCTTGTACTTTGTACATAAAAATGATAAAATATTAAGTCGTATTATATGATAGATAGGTGGAAATAACAAGGTACAATTATACATATATAATGTGTACAGAAACGAGGTTTATAATGATAAAGAGCATGACAGGTTTTGGCCGTTGTGAAATAGCTGAAGGAACAAGAAAGATAAGCGTTGAGATGAAGTCAGTCAACCACAGATATCTTGAGGCAGGTATTAAGATGCCTAAGAAGCTTAATGTGTTTGAGGCAAGAATCAGGGAAGTGTTAAAAAGATATGCACAGCGCGGTAAGATAGATATATTTATCTCTTATGAAGATATGGCTGAGAATAAGGTAAGCCTTAAGTATAACAGTGACCTTGCCAGAGAATATATGAATATATTTGATTCAATGGCTGCACAGTTTGACAAGAATAATGACGTATCTATATCAGTCCTTTCAAGATTCCCAGAGGTTATAACTACAGAGGAAGCAAAAGAGGACGAGGAAGAATTATGGAACTTCATAGAGAAGGCTTTATGCAAGGCTTCTGAACAGTTTGTACAGACAAGAATAACGGAGGGTGAGAACCTTAAAAAGGATTTATTGTTAAAGCTTGATAATATGGAGAAAGATGTTGATTTTATCGAGACAAGAAGTCCTGAGATAATGAAAGAGTACAGAAGCAAGCTTGAGAATAAGGTTAAGGAGCTTCTCGGTGATACAACTATTGATGAAAGCCGTATTGCAACAGAAGTTATTATCTATGCTGATAAGATCTGTGTTGATGAAGAGACAGTAAGGTTAAGAAGCCATATAGCCCATGCAAGACAGTGTCTGTCACAGGATGGTGGAATTGGAAGAAAGATGGATTTCATCGCCCAGGAGATGAACAGGGAGGCTAACACAATCCTTTCCAAAGCTAATGATATTGATATCTCTAATCATGCTATTGATTTGAAGACAGAGATTGAAAAGGTAAGAGAGCAGATACAGAATATTGAATAAAATATACTTGATTGTTTAAGAAAAGTTCGATATAATACAATTTAGGCAATTTTGAAATGAGGTGCATTATGAGTAATCAGGGTACATTATTAGTTGTATCAGGTTTTTCTGGAGCAGGAAAAGGAACTGTTGTTAATGCTATCATGAATACATATGATGATTACGCGCTTTCAGTATCGGCTACTACAAGGAAGCCAAGAGAAGGCGAGATTGATGGAGTTTCATATTTCTTCAAGACAACAGATGAGTTTAAGAGCATGATTGATAATAACGAGTTATTGGAATATGCTAATTATGTTGGTAATTATTATGGAACACCTAAGTCATATGTAGAAAATAAGCTTAGAGATGGGTATAATGTTATACTTGAGATTGAGAGTGTTGGTGCTTTCAATGTTAAGAAGATATTCCCAGAGGCTGTCCTTACATTTATAATTCCACCGTCAGCAGACGAGCTGGAGAGAAGATTAAGGGGCAGGGGCACTGAAGAAGATGCTGTTATTAAGGCTCGTCTTGCTAAGGCGTGCACAGAAGCAGAAGGCGTTGAGAACTATGATTATATTGTAGTTAATGAGAATGTTTCTGACTGTGTTTCTGAGATTAATGACATAGCACACAGAGTGCCTGAGATATTAGAAAGATGTATGACATCACATAATATCGACAAGGTTAACAAGATTAGACAAGAACTAGAAAAGTTTTCAAAAGGAGAATGATATATTATGTTACATCCATCATATTCAGAGTTAATGGAAGTTATTAATAGCGAGGTTGCAGAAGGAGAACAGTTAGTTGTCCAGAGCCGTTATTCAATTGTTAAGGCTACAGCAGAGAGAGCTAAGCAGATTATTGATGCCAGATATTTAACTGAGAAGGTTGAAAAGTCTAAGATTGCAGATAAGGATGGCAAGAATCCGGATGTAAGATTAACAAGCGAGGAGAGAAGAAAGGTTGCTATCGGCAAGGAGCTTATTGATAATGCTGAGAATATGAAACCTCTTTCAGTAGCTGTTAAGGAACTTTACGAAGGTAAAGTTAAGATTGTCGGCGAATCATCAGAAGAGTAATTATTTTCCCCTGGGATTTTATCTCAGGGGTTTTGTTTTGAATATCATATATACGGAGGAAGTATGTCTGGAAAATATAATGAATCAACCAGAACTATAACATGCAGTGTGAGCAATGACTGTGGTGGCTGCTGTTATACTGGAATACCTTATGACAAGACGCTTGAGATAAAAGAGAAAAAGGTTAATGAACTTTTTAAGGGAATCTATGCAACCAGAAGAATTGTTGGCATGTTTCATCCAATTAATTACCGCAACAAGGTTCATGGCGTTGTTGGAAGCGGCGCAGGCGGCTCTGTGATAACAGGCTGTTACAGAGAGGAAAGCCATGATATTATACCGGTTGATTACTGCATGATACAGGATAAAAAGGCAGATGAGATAATCGCTACTTTAAGAGAATTATTTTCGTCTTTCAGATACAGACCTTATAATGAAGACACAGGCAATGGATTCATGCGCCATGTGCTTATACGAAGAGGTTTTTCTACAGATGAGATAATGGTTGTCTTAGTCACAGCCGGCGTTGAATTTCCATCAAAGAATAACTTTATTGAAGAGCTGTTAAAGCGTCATCCAGAGATAACAACTATTATCCAGAATATTAACAATTATAATACAAGCATGGTGCTTGGTAAGAGGAACATTGTGCTTCATGGAAAAGGTTATATTGAGGATATATTATGTAAAAACAGATTCAGAATAGGACCGGATTCTTTTTACCAGATTAATCCATCCCAGACTGAAAAACTATATAAAGCGGCAATAAAGGGTGCATCCATAAGCAAAGATGATGTGGTGCTTGATGCATATTGTGGAATAGGCACAATTGGAATAACTGCCGCAAAACACTGCAAATCAGTTATTGGAGTTGAGCTTAATGCCAATGCCATAAAAGATGCAAAGGTTAATGCAAAGATTAATGGCATTAATAATATTAATTTTGTCTGTCAGGATGCAACAGAATTCCTGTCAGAGAATGCAGGCAAGATTAAGGCAGATGTCATTATAATGGACCCTCCAAGAAGTGGTTCGACAGAAGTCTTTCTTTCATCGGTTCTAAAGGTAAATCCTTCAAGGGTTGTATATATATCGTGCAATCCTGAAACACAGGCAAGAGATATTAAAACACTTATTAAAGGCGGTTACAGGATAACTGATATGGAGACATATGACATGTTTCCATACACTGATAATATCGAGAATATCATATGTATGGCAAGAGGATAGCAAAGAGCCTGCAAAGCCCATAAAATGTTATATTTTGCCAATAAACGTAACCATATAGTCTTGTAATTATTATCTTTAAGGTATACTATATTAAATAGTTTTGAAATATTTGGCAGTAAATGTACAGGGTGAGATTGTATAATGAACATAATTAAAAGAATGCTTAACATAATATCAGAGCGTTTTTCCAAGGCGTTAATTATTGCTTTCTGTGGAACTGTAATATGTGGCGCAGGAGTAACTGTAGCTGCTGTTAATATGCCAAAGCAGAATTTCAAAGCCAGTGCATCTATTCAGAATGAGCAGTATCAGGTTAATGTGCCTGACAATACATCGTTGGCGGCAGATAAAGATATTGGTGGTGTATCAACGCTGAAACAGGTTAATACAACTGATGATGCAGTTGATTCATACAAAGTTAAATCAGCAATTAAGAAAGCTGAATATGAGCAGTATCTTGAGTCTATCAAGCGTGATTACGCATCGCCTGACATATCAGAGAATGAGATTGTTGATATGTTAAAAAGTGATGATGAAACCCAGATAATCAGTTCAGAGGCACTTGATATAGGTCAGGAAGATACATCTGCCAGTGAGCATGGTAATGTTGAGGTTGTTGAGGAAGAGGGAGCAGAACTTCGTGAGAACGCTGCTTTAAGTTATGGAATCGATGTATCACATTATCAGAAAGAAATCGACTGGGCAAAGGTTAAAGAATCTGGAATAGATTTTGCTCTTATCAAGTGTGGAGGAAGGTCTGTTGGAGATGATGCCAATCTTTATCAGGATTCTTTCTTTGATGAGAACATACAGGGAGCACTTGCCAATGGTATCCAGGTGGGAGTGTATTTCTTCTCACAGGCGACAAGTGTTAAAGAGGCATATGAGGAAGCTTCATATTGTGTCAATCTGATAGACAAATACCAGATAACATATCCAGTTGCATTTGACTGGGAATCATCTGATGGGTATCGTGTTAATGCGGCAGGTCTTAACAGGGACGAGCTTACACAGATAGTTGAGGTGTTCTGTGACACTATTGAAGGATGTGGCTATCAGCCAATGGTTTATTTCTGCCGTAATGACTGGTATAACATAGTCAATGCAGATGTACTTACAGAAAAATATAAGACATGGCTTGCAGTATATTATAATGAATATTATTACAAGAGTGATACATGGCAGTATGGAAAAAGTATTGCTGAGTTTGATTACAAATACGACTGCTGGCAATACGGCGTATCTGATTCAGTTCCGGGAATTGACGGATATGTTGATATGAATGTGGCATTTTTTTCGTATTCTAATTATGAGGTTAAGGGATTGCAGGAGCCAGAACTTAATATCGATTATAAAGATATTAAGATAAGGCATGGAGATAAATGGATTTTATCAGAAGGTGTATATGGCGTTAATTCATTAGGATATCCCGTGGATGTCAAATGTACGATAGGAGACACTGAATACACAGATACAGGCAGTCTTGCAACAGGAAAGTATAACCTTACATATTCATTTAAGGATCCAAGACGTGGAATACTTAAAGAAACAGCAACGCTTACAATATACGATAATGCAAGAATTGAGATAGCTAATCCGGTTCCAGTTATTAACGTAGGAGATAAATATGATTTTCTAAAAGGAATAACAGCATATGATTCCAGTGGTAAAAAGGTTGTGCCAGATTATCTGATAACATACAATGGAACAGCAGTTACCAATGTTAAGGATGCAGGTACATACAGAATTTCTTATAATTTTAAAGATGAGAATCAGGGCTTTATTACAGCGATAGTTAATCTGACAGTTAAGGAAAAGACAACAAATGCAGCAACAACAGGAAAGAAGGATACAACCAAATGATATTTAAGAAGAAAAGCAGTGACAGACATATTATAAAGAAATCAGGCAATTCAGATATTCATAATGTCCATGACAGGCTTATAGATAAAACGGAGATTCTTGAGCTTGAGGATATAGCTGACGAGAAAGAGCTTGATATTGATTTTGACATGGAAGATGATGTTATAGAGGTTAATGAGAGTGTTGAGCTTGAAGCAATTGATGAAGAGCCTTCAGATACAGAATCAGAGATTGAATTAGAGATTGAACTGACAGAAGAGCCAGAGGAACTGGAGCTTTCAATGGATGATGATATTGTTGAGATTGATATGGAAGAAGATTCTGATAGTGACATGTCAGATGATGATTCTGAGCTTGTGATTGAAGATATATCTGCTGATGAATCAGATAATGATTATCTTGAAGAGCTTGACGAGATTCATGCTAATGATATATCTGATGGTGCAGTTATTAATTTTGCCAAAAGATGGGCATTAGTATTATCTATGGCAGCAGCTTCTGTAGTTATAGGTGTTGGTTCTGTCGTTGCAGTAACTGTCAAGCAGAGAAAGACAATTACAGTTGATGCGGCAGCCACAGAGGAAGCTACAACAGAGAGATTTCTTCTTCTGACAGATGATTACAAGAATGTTTCATACAAGACAGTATCACTTGAAGTTGTTCCAGAGGACACAACAATCACAGTTAATATCATGAACTCAGAGTCAGCACCATGTACAGGTGTACTGTTCAAGGCGGTAGCTGTTAAAGGTGTTGTAGATGATAACAGGGAATTCCTTGATGAAGTTGTAACTCATGAGCAGATAGAGGATTTTGATACAAGTGACACAGTTCCATTTGTTCAGGCTAATGATAACGACATGGATGGAACTATCACATTCGATAATCTTGATGAGGATACATATACAGTAGCGTTACTCTCAGCATCAGGTTATAATCCGGTTGAGCCTGTTGAAGTATCAACAGTTAAGTTTGATATAATTGATAATATTATAGAAAAGGTTGTTGCAGAATCATCTACAACAATCAAGGAAGACCCGGAGAGCGGCAGGAATAATGCAGCAGCACAGCCTGCTACATCTGCACCTAAATCAACAACAGCAGCTACAACAGCATCAGTACCTAAGAAGGTAGAGGTTGTTAATCCTGTTAAGGTTGATGGCGACCTTGTATATGATTCAAGCTATGGTGATACAAGAGAATTATCAGATGATGAGGTTAAATCATATACTTCAACTGTAGTTAATGTTAAATCTGGTGAGGGAGTAGCCAAGTTAGAGGGTTATATATTAAGCACAGGTGAGAAGAAGATAGGCAATAATACAGTTACATATGTAAGCCAGATGTTAGTAAGTGACAATACTAATGTATCTTTGATAGATGGATTTGAATTCAGTATTATGCAGGCGGCAGATAATACATCTTCTGCATCAACTTCTAAGGCTGGAGCAGCAACAACTACTACTACAACTACAGCTACACAGGCTCAGACAACAACAAAGAGCCAGACAACACAGCCTGCTACTACTAAGGCACAGACATCTGCACCAACTACAACACAGCCAACTACTACCCAGCCTACAACTGTACAGCCTACAACAGCGGCAAAGAAAACATACAGAGTTGTTAATCTTGAGCCAGTTGTAGAGAAGAAGACAGAGACTGTATATGATGATGGATGGCAGAATATTGATGGCAGCAGATATTATTATCAGGATGGCAAAGCATTTACTGGATGGCATGAAATAGACGGAATACAGTATTATTTCAGCAATTCAGGAGTACTTTCTTCAAGAACAGTTATTGATGTTTCAAGATTTAATGGTAATATTGACTGGAATGCTGTAAAGGCATCTGGCATAGATTATGCTATTATAAGAGTTGGATACAGAGGATATGAATCTGGAACACTTGTTATGGATAGCATGTTTGAAACTAATATGAGTGGTGCAATAGCTGCTGGAATTAAAGTCGGAGCATACATTGTAACACAGGCTGTTAATACTTCAGAAGCTGTTGAGGAAGCAAGCTTTATAGTTCAGGCATGCAGCAAATACAGCATATCACTTCCTCTTGTTATCGATGTTGAGACAGCAGGTGGTGGTTCAGGAAGAGGCGATAAGATAAGTGCTTCAACAAGAACTGCTGTAATTAATGCATATTCACAGGCAGTAAGAAATGCCGGATATACACCAATGCTTTATGCAAGCAAGAGCTGGCTTGAAGGCAGAATTAATACAGGAAGTGTATATTCTTCATGCAAGATATGGATTGCAAGATATAATGATACACTTGGTTATAGCGGAAGATATAATATGTGGCAGTTCAGATCAGATGGAGGCGTTGATGGAATTAACGGATGCGTTGATATAAGCGCATGGGTTAATTAAATAATACTAATAAATTGATTGGATGAATTACTATATGAAAATAATGTTTATTTCACTTGGATGCGACAAGAATCTCGTTGATACAGAGAATATGCTTGGCATTCTTAAGGATAAAGGCTTTGAGTTTACAGATGACGACAGAGAGGCGGATGTAATAGCAGTTAATACATGCTGCTTTATCAATGATGCCAAAGAGGAAAGTATCAATACAATTCTTGAGATGGCGGCAAGAAAAGAAGATGCAAAATGCAAAGCTTTAATTGTGTCAGGCTGTCTTGCACATAGATATCAGGATGAGCTTACTAAGGAGATTCCAGAGGTTGATGCCTTTTTAGGCACATCATCTTATGACAAGATTGCAGAGGTTGTATTGTCAGTTCTTGAGGGAAAGGGATACAATATAATTGATTCAGCTGACAGGCTTGTTACAACAGAGAATAAGAGAATTATCACAACTGGCGGCTATTATGAGTACCTTAAGATTGCAGAGGGGTGTGATAAGCATTGTACATACTGTATCATCCCAAAGGTAAGAGGTAATTTCAGAAGTTATCCATATGAGTATATTCTTAAACAGGCTAATGAGCTTGTTGATATGGGAGTTAAAGAGCTTATACTGGTTGCCCAGGAGACAACTATGTATGGCACTGATATATATGGCAAGAAATGCCTTGGCGAGCTTCTTCACAAGCTTGCAGCTATTCCAGAGCTTAAATGGATAAGAATCTTATATTGTTATCCAGAGGAGATAGATGATTCTTTGATTGAGGCTATTAAATCTGAACCTAAGGTCTGTCATTATATTGATATGCCAATTCAGCATTCAAGTGATAATATACTTAAACGTATGGGAAGACGTACATCAAGACAGGAACTTGTAGATATTATCACTAAATTAAGAAAAGAGATTCCTGATATAGCTCTTAGAACAACTCTTATAACAGGATTTCCGGGTGAGACAGAAGAAGATCATCAGGATATGCTTGAATTTGTAGATGAGATGGAGTTTGACAGACTTGGTGTATTTACTTATTCTCCAGAAGAGGATACTCCGGCAGCAACAATGCCTGACCAGATACCAGAGGAGGTAAAGGAAGCAAGAAGAGATGCTGTTATGGAACTCCAGCAGGAGGTAAGTGCTGATAAATCCCAGGATATGATAGGAAAGACTATTGACTGTATGATTGAAGGCAGAATTGAAGAAGATAATACTTATGTTGCCAGATCATATAAAGATGCACCTAATGTTGATGGATATGTATTTATCAATACTGATGCATCACTTATGTCAGGTGATATTGTGCCTGTTTATATTGAAGGTGCAACAGAGTATGACCTGATTGGCAAGCTCGTTTACTAATTGATTATTTATAGATAAGGAGAAACAATAATGAATCTGCCTAATAAACTGACTATTTTCAGAGTTATCTTAATTCCATTCTTTCTGATATTTTTATATACAGATTTCTGGGGTAATGCCAATTCCTATATTGCTATAGCAATATTCATAATTGCAAGCCTTACAGATCTGCTGGATGGTAAAATAGCAAGAAAGTATAATCTTGTAACTAATTTTGGCAAATTTATGGATCCGCTTGCAGATAAGCTTTTAGTATGTTCTGCAATGATAGCACTTGTTGATTTGGGCAAGCTTCAGGGATGGATTGTAATAATTATTATTGCAAGAGAATTTATAATCAGTGGTTTCAGACTTATTGCATCTGATAATGGCGTTGTTATTGCGGCTAGTTACTGGGGGAAATTCAAGACAACATTCCAGATGATTATGATTATACTTCTGACACTGGATTTACAGCTTCCTTATATGTCAGTAGTTAATAATGTTATTGTATACATAGCACTTGCTCTTACAATAATATCTTTATTGGATTATATTTTTAAGAACTACAAGGTGTTTATAGAGAACACAAAATAATTAATTCTAAACTTGTTACGGAGATATCCTGATTGATGATTGAAGCAGAATTAGTACAAAATTTAAAAAATAAGAATTTAATTATTACAACAGCCGAGTCCTGTACTGGAGGCATGATTGCCTCCAGAATTGTTAATGTTCCAGGAGCCTCGGCTGTTTTTAAGCAGGGTTATATTACATACTGTGATGAAGCAAAGATAAGCATGCTTGGTGTCAGCAGACAGACTATTGAAAAGAATTATGCAGTAAGTTCACAGACAGCAGAGGAGATGGCTCGTGGTGGTGCCAGAGCCGCTGGTGCTGACATATGTGTTGCGGTAACTGGTGTTGCAGGGCCTGATAAAGAAGACGGAAAGCCTGTCGGATTAGTTTACATTGGATTATATATTTGCGGTAAATGTTATGTAAAAGAATGTAATTTCAGCGGCGACAGGGCATCTATAAGAGAGCAGGCATGTGAAGCAGCATTAGAAATGACACTTGAAAATTTAAAAAGAATATAATAAGTATATCTTTACATGCATATTAATATATGATAATATCAATATGCAGATATTATATACAGAATATATATAAGAACAAATATTCGCTTTTCTATTGACAATACATTTAATATATCGTATTATATGTTTAACGAACAGATGTTCATTAATAAGGAGAATGTGATTATGCTTAAAGAAGAGAAGATGAAAGCGCTTGATGCAGCGCTTGCTAATATTGAGAAGCAGTTTGGTAAGGGCTCAGTTATGAAGCTGGGTGATTCAACTGTTAATATGAATATTGAGACAGTACCTACAGGTTCATTAAGTCTTGATATTGCATTAGGACTTGGCGGAGTTCCTAAGGGAAGAGTTGTGGAGATATATGGTCCTGAATCAAGTGGTAAGACAACAGTTGCACTTCATATGGTTGCAGAGGTTCAGAAGCAGGGAGGAATTGCTGGATTTATCGATGCAGAGCATGCCCTTGATCCTGTATATGCCAAGAATATTGGTGTTGATATTGATAACTTATATATATCACAGCCAGATAGTGGTGAGCAGGCTTTGGAGATTGCAGAGACAATGGTTCGTTCAGGAGCTGTTGATATTATAATTGTCGACTCAGTTGCCGCACTTGTACCTAAGGCTGAGATTGATGGAGATATGGGTGATTCACATGTAGGTCTTCAGGCAAGACTTATGTCACAGGCATTAAGAAAGCTTACTCCTGTTGTAAGTAAGAATAACTGTATTGTTATCTTTATTAACCAGCTTCGTGAGAAGGTCGGCGTTATGTTTGGTAACCCAGAGACAACTACTGGTGGTAGAGCTCTTAAGTTCTACTCATCTGTCAGAATGGATGTAAGAAGAATTGAGACACTTAAAGCTGGTGGAGAGGTTATCGGTAACAGAACAAGAGTTAAGGTTGTAAAGAACAAGATAGCTCCTCCATTTAAAGAGGCTGAATTTGATATTATGTTTGGTAAGGGAATTTCATCTGAGGGTGATGTCCTTGACCTCGCAACAAGCATAGATGTTGTTCAGAAGAGTGGTGCATGGTTTGCTTATAATGGAGAGAAGATTGGTCAGGGACGTGAGAATGCAAAGCAGTTCTTGATTGACCACAGAGACATCTATGAAGAGATTGATAAGAAGGTAAGAGAACATTATTTCAGCAAGGATGAACCTGCTGAGAGTACTACAAGTGGAGAAGCAGATTCATCTAAGATTATCAAGGAGGCAGCTCCTAAGAGAAAGGCTAAGGCAGCCGAGGCAGAGGCTGTTGAAGAATAATGGAATATTTGGTTACGGATATTAAAGACCTGACATCAAAGAAGAAGCTGGTTTATATTAATTATGAACCAGCTTTTGCCTTATATTCAGGTGAAGTTTTCAGATACAATCTGAAAGCTGATGCATATATCAGTGAACAGATTTATGATGAGATTATTGCTGCATTGTCTAAGCGCGCGTTGACACGGGCATTATATCTTTTTAAAGATAAAGATTACACAGAATATGAGATTAAGTCAAAACTGCTAAAAGCCTATTATCCAGAGCAGTCAATAGAGTACTCTACGGAGTATCTTAAAGATAATCATTTCATTAATGACAGAAGATATGCATATAATTATATTGCATTTAAGTCTGATTCATATAGCAGCAGGGTTATAGTAAACAAGCTCAGACAGAAGGGCATTGCATCTGATGATATAGATGCAGCATTTGAAGAATTTACTTCTGATAATTCAGATCCTGAATACAATACACTTGTCAATCTGATGAACAAGAAACTCAAAGGCAGATCAGTTCTTGAATTGTCATATGAAGAGGGGCAGAAGCTGATTGCGTATATGTGCCGCAAGGGATTTTCGTATGACCTGGTGCGCAAAGCTTTCAACGAATTTCTTGACAATGAACGTAATAAAGTATAATATTAGAGTGTTGTATTTCGTACAATGAAAACTTAATAAGGAGGTGCTCCTGTGATAGTTATTATCGCTATTATTGCTACATTAGTAATTGTCGCACCTATTACTTGGGTTATTTCTTCCAAGTCAATCCAGAAGTCTAATGATGAAAAGATTGGCAATGCGAATGAAAGAGCAAGAGAAATAATAGATGATGCATTAAAGACAGCCGAAGCAACTAAGAAAGAAGCACTCTTGGAAGTTAAAGAGGAATCTTTAAAGAGCAAGAATGAGCTTGAGAAAGAGACCAAGGAAAGACGCGCCGAGATACAGAAGTATGAGAGACGTGTTCAGTCTAAGGAAGAATCTCTTGACAAGAAGCTTGATGCTGTTGAGAAACGCGACTTAGGTATTACTAAGAAGGAAGAAGAACTTAGTAAAGCGAAGCAAAGAGTTGATGAACTTGAACAGAAGAGACAACAGGAGCTTGAAAGAATCTCAGGACTTACCTCCGAACAGGCAAAGGAATATCTATTAAAGACTGTTGAAGACGAAGTTAAACATGACACTGCTGTTATGATTAAAGCTTATGAGAGCAGAGCTAAAGAGGAAGCAGACAAGAAAGCCAGAGATTGCATTGTATCAGCTATTCAGAGATGTGCGGCTGATCATGTGGCAGAGACAACTATTTCAGTTGTCCAGCTTCCAAGTGATGAGATGAAGGGTAGAATCATTGGTCGTGAAGGACGTAATATACGTACTTTAGAGACACTTACAGGTGTAGAGCTTATTATAGATGATACACCAGAGGCAGTTATTTTATCTGGATTTGATCCAATCAGAAGAGAGGTAGCAAGAGTTGCCCTCGAAAAACTTATTCTTGACGGAAGAATTCATCCAGCAAGAATTGAGGAGATGGTTGAGAAAGCTCAGAAGGAAGTAGAAGTTTTAATCAAAGAAGAGGGTGAGAATGCTACTCTTGAGGTTGGCGTACATGGATTACATCCAGAGTTAGTCAGATTATTGGGTAGAATGCATTTCAGGACAAGTTATGGACAGAACGTACTTAAACATTCAATTGAGGTTGCACAGCTTGCAGGGCTTTTAGCTGAGGAAGTTGGATGTGATGTTAAGACTGCCAAGAGAGCAGGTTTATTACATGATATTGGTAAATCAATTGACAGGGAGATGGAAGGTACTCATGTACAGATTGGTGCTGATCTTTGTAGAAAATACAAGGAATCTCCAATCATTGTCAATGCAGTAGAAGCTCATCATGGAGATGTAGAGCCAGAATCTTTAATTGCATGTCTTGTTCAGGCGGCTGATACAATATCTGCTGCAAGACCAGGCGCGAGAAGAGAGACATTAGAAACTTATACAAACAGACTTAAACAATTAGAAGATATTACCAATTCCTTTAAGGGAGTTGAGAAATCATTTGCCATTCAAGCCGGTAGAGAAGTTCGAGTTATGGTTGTTCCTGAAGTCGTTAGTGATTCAGATATGGTACTTATGGCAAGGGATATTTCTAAGCAGATTGAAGATCAGATGGAATATCCAGGACAGATTAAGGTCAGCGTTATACGTGAATCCCGAGCTGTTGATTATGCAAAGTAGTATATAACTATAGTTCATTATCCCACATAGAGAAATCTATGTGGGATTTTTTTGTGGCAAGCCCTTAATGAAAGCGAAGCTTGAATTTAGTATTTACCACATTTTACTGCAAAAGCTATCTATATTCGCTAATTTAATTAATTAAAATGCATATATCTGTCT
>ERZ1026854.1637-NODE-1637-length-13734-cov-25.747569_pt1 | contig 13734 bp, 14 predicted proteins | sample MGYA00380157_ERZ1026854 | MGnify/ENA primary metagenome ERZ1026854 (study PRJEB33269, sample SAMEA4719793) | human gut metagenome | biome: human-associated habitat; feature: organic feature; material: feces | place: Cameroon | collected 2013-10 ...
CTTCATTATCCTATAACTCTCTGTCATTCATCCTTTTACATCGTCTTTATCTTCATTCTCTTATATACGCTTCGTTTTGTGCCCTATACAAGCTTATGCCCGCATCTTAATCCGCAAGAAGAGAAACTAAATCAATCGAACTTAAACAAACGTATTAATTATGGAAGCAACATTAAAAGAATATACAATCAAGGAACTTTGCGAAGGTTTTACCTATAGTGAATTTGACGGTAAGGGTCTCTATGGTTTATCAGGTCGTCTTACTATTCAGCCTGAATACCAGCGCAACTATCTTTATAGTGAAAGGAATGGAGCAAAAGAAGTTGCTGTCATAGACTCTGTGCTAAAGCAATATCCTCTTGGGTTGCTTTATTTTAACCGACTGTCAGATGGACAACTTGAAGTGCTTGATGGTCAGCAGCGTATTACGAGTATAGGTCGTTTCCTTATTGGCAAATACTCAATAATAATAGATGGCATACCATATAAATTCAAATCATTACCAGAAGACAAACGGCAGTTGATAGAACAGACACGCTTGATAGCCTATGTATGCGAAGGTTCTGAGTCGGAGATTAAGGAATGGTTTAAGATTATAAATATGGGTGGGGTTAAGATTAATGACCAGGAAACACGCAATGCAATATATTCTGGTCCATTTGTTACGGCAGCACGCAAGGAGTTTAGCAATAAGGAAGATTCGCGTTTGCAAAAATGGGGATGTTATGTTCAAGGTTCTGCCAATCGACAAGAAATATTAGAAACAGCAATCAAATGGGTGAGTCGCAATCGTATAGAAGATTATATGCAGGAGCATCGCTTTGATGCCAATATAAACGAGTTGCGTATGTACTTTAATGATGTTATTTCATGGATAGAGCAAACGTTTGACAAGGCATATCCGAAAATGTGTGGACTTTATTGGGGTGAGCTATATGAGCGTTTCCATAACAATCCTTATAATCATGTAGAAGTGTCGCGTAAAGTGGCTGAACTTTATAATGATGACCGAGTAAAGGATACCAAGAATGTTTTTGAATACGTACTTGGTGGTTGCAAAGATACAAAACTGTTGAACGTAAGAGTATTTGATGATATAACAAAACGTCGTGTTTATGACCGACAAACTAAGAAAGCAAAGGAGGAAGGGGTTAGCAATTGTCCACTTTGTGCTATAGGTCATGAAGCAAACAGAAATAAAATATGGAAACTATCAGAGATGGATGCCGACCATGTAAAGGCTTGGAGCAAAGGAGGACCAACAGATGAAGGTAATTGTCAAATGTTGTGCAAGATACATAATAGGGCTAAAGGTAATAGGTAGTGTAATTGATATAGAGGAATACATACACTATTAGCTTTGTAAACGTAATTTAGAAGAAAGGAAGATAATGGAAACTATTTCTAAGCCAGCAAAAAGTTATCAAGAGTCCTATATGACACAGGCCGAACAGGAGGCTTATGTGTCGGAAAGTCTTAATAGAGCACTCGATCAAATGGAGGAGCACAAAAAGAATGGAACTAAGCCGATGACTTTTGATGACTTTATGGAAAAATGGGATAATGAGGAATAGTTATGGAAGTGGAAATACGTGTTGAAGCAGAGTTTTGGATTCAAGCAAAACGACTTTCTAAGAAGTATCATTCTATGAAAAAGGATCTTCAAGAGTTTAAGAAATCCCTTATTGGTAATCCTTATCAAGGCTGCAGTCTTGGTAGAGGGGTTAGAAAAGTAAGAATGGCTATATTTATGGAATACACTACCTCTCGGCTTCTTTTTTCCAGCTATTAGTGTCCCGATTTTAGCGGGACACTAATCTGCGTTATTTCTTTTTCGGTTTATCTTCTGTTAAAAAGAACTGGCAAAATTCTTTTAACTGCTGTTGCATTTGTTTCTGTGGTATCAAGATGCGCTTATACTCAGCAATCATTGTCGGACTCATGCTACGACTCATGGCATACTCAACAACCACCTTGTCTGCATCGGGACAAAGAATGATACCAATAGAAGGGTTCTCGTTTGAACGCTTTACATCGCGGTCAAGAGCCTCAAGGTAGAATTCCAACTGACCAAGGTCGCGTGGATGGAACTTCGTTTTCTTTAATTCCACAGCAACGAGAGCTTGTAGTCCGCGATGAAAGAACAGCAAGTCTGCCTTGAACGAAGAAGCACCAACATTCAAACGATATTCTTGATCCATAAATATGAAGTCCTTACCCAATTCGAGGATAAATTGCTTCATATGTTCAATCAGCCCATGCTTTAGCTTCGATTCACTATGTTTCTTTGGTAAATTGAGGAAATCCACAAAGTAAGTATCTTTGAACATCATTGGTGAGTTGGGATAAGTTTCAAGCAAACCTTTTGACAGATTTGTCTTATCACTTAATAACGCCGAATACGTCTGGTTCGATATACAACGTTGTAGTTCTCGTACAAGCAATTGCTCTTTATGAGCATAAAGAATGTAGAATAATCGTTCTTCCACACTTTTACACCTGCACAATATCTCAATATGGTTTGTCAAAGTCGTTAGTGTCAGGATATTGGGCATTTGTCCAGTTTGTGATTGGACAAATTGTGCAGTTCCTGACTGCACAATTATTGCGTTCTCATGTTCCAATCCTATTTGTGCAGTTTCTGACTGCACAAATTTGTCTGTCATATATTTTCTTATAGTTGCAGCAAATGTTTCTGAAGAATATTCATCATAAAACATCACCATGTTATAAAGATTTCTCTTACTAAATCCCTTAATATCAGGGCGCTTTGAGCGAATATATTCAGACAGTTGGGATACGACTTTACTTCCTCATTCCTCTCTTTTCAGTTTCTTTGAAACATAACCACCAACATACCATGCACAAAGTAGAGATTGTTCGTTGATAGTACGTGATGCTTTGCTCCTATGCTGAACAATTATATTCACTACTTCCGTAAATTCTTGCTCTTGGGTAGCGTTTGCCAAATCCTTATTAATGCTCATAATTCTTATTATGCTTCTTGAGGTTTATTGAATATAAAGCGGCAGATACGTTTGGCTGCTTTCTGATTTGCAGTTTCTATATCATCCTTGCCCCATTTATCTGATGTATATGAAGAAAGTGCAGATGCTATGCCAAATCGACTACCGACATAACCTTTCTTGTCTTGTACAAGAGTACCTTTCTTTGTTTTAAACCAATCCATGCCAATATGCTTGTTGATATCTTCTTCAAGCAGAATCTTATTGCCAAGCAAGTTTGCCATATCGTCAAATTCCTCTTTTGTCATTCCTGCATCATCACGTATGGCATCTATATTATGGCCACTGGCGGGCATAATATGTTCTACGTTTACTTTATCGGGCGTGAAATCAAAAGGCAATCCATGTTCCTTTGCATAGATGTACTCATTGAGATATACCAAGATGTTTCTGTCATATTCCTTGAGGTCGGCAATTACGTCTTCTTCTTTCCATGTAGCAGAGATATGCGCATCAAAATCTGCTATGATAGCTTCTATCGGATATGATTGGTTTACTAATTTGAAGTTCTCGTTGAACAGGAAAGTTTTGAAATAACGTGAAGAGAAACCGAAATCACTTACTTCAAGAAGAGCAAATAGCCTTAGCATACATTCCATTATCGGGGTAACACCTTGCTCAGAAAGATTATCTTCAGACACTCTGAATAGATAAGATATGAGAAAGAGTTTGAAGTTCTCATTAAACTTCAATAGCAACTTGGTAATTGGATATCCTTGTATTAAATTCCAAATTTTCAAAATACTGCTAAATTTATCACATATTTTCATCGGGTCATCCAATAAGGACGGATTTATCACAGTATAGTACTTTCTTACACCAGGTGTATTCAACTGTCCCTCTTCATATTCCTGTTTGTAGGCACGGTTTATATACATAAACTGCTGAAGTACACTATCTATATTGACCACCTTCTTTTGTGCTAATTCATCTGCTTGCCGTATAATTGGCTCCCATATACTCTTGAAATCAACTCCGTCGGGGGCGTTAGAGAATAGCTGGGCAGATATAATGTCGGCATCAGACAACGGCATACCTGTAGAGTTTAATGAATTGAACATTGTTATGGCCTGTTCAATTTGCCAGCTTTTAATCTCAATAATCTGGCACTTGTTCAAGAAGCCATTTGCCAACACATCCAAATTGGACTCTTGGTAAGTATGAAGTCTCTCGTAAAAAGATTTGAAGTTCCTAAAGAAATTTGTATACTTATTATCCTTTTGTTTTCGAGGAAATTTATATACAGCTTTCTCAGCATCTGCGAAAGTTCGAGCTTCAATGATATTTTTCAATTCATTCTTATACAATTCATTGATAGACACATTCTCCAAGATTTTTACGCCTTTTGCTTTATTCCAATCCTTTTCTATTTCTATCTGTTTTCTTACATCAGCACGGTATAAAATCTCAAAAATGTAGTCTAAACTTTGTTGTAAACTTCTTTTCAAACCTGCCGCTTCCTCTGTGTCTGCCATTGAACTCAACACTTCTGTTATACGCAGGTGCATGGCTTTAAGCAAAAGTAAAAATGTAGTTGTCCTTTGCTGTCCATCTATAAGATTTAAATATCCGTCTTGTGAGCAATCAATAATGATAGTGCCGAAGAAATATGGATCTTCAGCATCTTGGGCTATGTATGCTTCTACATCTTGCCACAGTTTATCGCAATTCGTTGTATTCCATGAATATGCTCTTTGGTATTCTGGAATACGAAATATATCTGTTTTTCTTAGATAGACTCCAATAGTCTGGAGTTTGGGTTCTATTTCTTTAGCCATATGTATTTTATTATTTTATGTATTATATGGCAAATTTAGATAAAATTTCCGAATTATAAGCCAGTTGGGATAAAAAATGAATATCTCCGAATGCTCGCTTCTTGCGTTGAGAATGCCAAGAGTCCATTCACTTCACGTGCGAAGCGAGTAATCTTCCTATAACTTCCTATAATTACTTTCGCTTGTGAAACTTAATTAAATGATAATCAATTGATGCTTATCATTTAATTAGAATTATTGGCAGATTTCATTCCCGAATATCGGTTTTCCCACGCAACCATTAGGCGCCTGAACGTGCAGCAAGGTTGCGATGGTTGGAGCTATGTCGGTCATGAAAGTCTGTTTTGTGGTAGCTCCATGCTTGATGCCCCATCCCATAAATACAAGAGGAATATGAGTGTCGTAAGGATTCCATGTACCATGGTCGGTGCCCTTCATGCCGTGAGCATAGTAGTTTGGCTTTAGCACAACGGCTACGTCGCCACTACGTTCACGATTGTAACCATTGATGATTCTGAATTTAACCTCCTCCGGAATACTCTCTGTCATAGTCTTCTCCATGTCGCAAGCATACAGCACGCATGAGTCTTCTTTCAAACTGTTTACAACAATCTGCTTGATTTTATCAAAATCCATATTCTGCGCCTTGATAACATCGCGATTGAAGAACACCTGATAATTCATCACGCTCTTCACGATGTCGCCAGCATTTGGATATTCCTTTGTCAACGTCTCGTTCAACTTCTTTGCCACAGCATCCGCATCCCAACAGCCTGCAGGAATATGGCGGTCTTGCAAGAATCCTGCATTATTCATAGCACCATGGTCGGCACTAAGGAAAACAAGATAGTTGCCCTTGCCAACCTTTGCATCGAGATAAGACAGGAAATCGGCAATAGCCTTGTCAAGACGCAGATACGTATCCTCAGTCTCTATGGCATGTGTGCCCACTTGGTGACCAATATAGTCGGTACTTGAACAGCTAACAGCCAAGAGGTCGGTCTCATCGTCAGCTCCTAACTGCTCGCCATCAATAGCCGCCTTAGCCATATCTAAGGTTAACGAGTTGCCAAAAGGAGTGTTTCTGATTATTCCATAGCCATATTTTTTGTATAGAGTAGGGAGGTCGAGAGGCAAAGTTGCTTTCACGTCTGGCTTGATGCTGTTTTCATATTCATTCTCGTCGGTAGTACTCTCTGCGTATGTATTTTTTGGATAAAGAGAATTCCATTTTTCACAGAGATAACGGTCAGCTATACGCTCATTATTGAATGTCTCCACCCATTTAGGCAACTTATTCATGTAATAAGTGCTTGTTATGAAGTTGCCCGTTTTATCATCAAACCAAAAAGCTCCATTTGGATTGTGACCTGCAGGAAGTATCGAAGCACGGTCTTTCAAAGCTACACCCACAACCTTTGCTCTGCCATTCGATGCAATCTTCATTTCGTCGCCAATAGTTGTTACCCATAGATTTCTTGGGGACATGAGTCCAGCCTTGCTTGTTGTGCCTACAGGCTTAACGGTTTCATCGTCAGTACAATAAACCTTCTTGCCATCCTTCACAAAATAGTTTCCTGCAATGCCATGAATAGAAGGTACGCTACCTGTATAAATGCAAGTATGGCCAATGGCTGTTACCGAAGGCACATAAGGAATCATAGTGTTTTCGCATGAGAATCCTTCGTCAAGCAAACGTTTGAATCCACCTTCGCCATAGCGCTTCTGATAGCGATAGAGATAGTCCCAACGCATTTGGTCAACCACGATGCCCACAACAAGCTTTGGGCGTTGAACATTTGTTGTGTTTGTTTGTTGCGCATACACCGAGCTACATCCCATGAGTGCCATAGCGATAAAGCTTGCAATCTTAATCTTTTTCATTTACTTTGTCTGTACTTAATAATATATTTCCCGAATTCTTGTTTTATGTGCATGCAAAGGTATTTAATGCATGTTTCTATGCTGTTACAAACGCGTTAAGTAATGGTTGTATTTTATTGTATTGTTATTATCAGATTGTTATAAATATTAATATGTTTCATCCCCACGCCATCATGATTTTAACTTCATATTAATCTTTCTATTATACTTTTGCAACAACGATTATCTACCTTTGCAATCGGAAAGAACAGAGCTTATGAAGAAGAAATTAATTCCATTGTTGCTGCTTCTTTCATTGCAATTCCTGCTTGCCATGTATGGCAGGGATAGTCAGAAAGAGCAGTCGCGTGTCGTTATTATTGCCATCGATGGTTTAAGATGGCAAGAGGTGTTCGAGGGCGCCAAACGTGATAGTTTGATGCCGTTTCTCTGGGAGATGGGTAATAAAGAGGGTTGCTTGATAGGCAACCGACATAAGAAATCGAAGATGGAAGTTGCCAACGGCATATGGAAATCGTATGCTGGATATAGCGAAATGCTTTGTGGAGTTACCGACGATAAGCACATCTTCGACAATAGAAAGAAATTGAATCCTAACCGCTCTATATTAGAACTTGCAAATGCCTGTTCTGAATATAAAGACGAGGTGGCAGCAGTAGCAAGTTGGGATGTTGTTCCATATATCTTGAATTATCGTCGCAGCCAATTGCCTATAGACTACAAGTCGCGCCATATGGTGAGTGCTCAAGTGAGATGCGACAGCGTGACTCTAAACCGTGCCTTGAATACTCTTGGTGAAAAACATCCTAAGCTACTGTTCGTTGAGTTTTGCGAAACCGACTATTATGGTCATCATGGCAAATGGAATGAATACTTAAATGCGGCTCATCAAAACGATACTTTTATTCGTAAGCTATGGCAATATTGCCAAAACGATGAGTTCTATAAGGGCAACACCACCTTTATTATTACTTGCGACCATGGCAGAGGCGAGAGCCTTGGCATACATATCAATCGTGGAGAAGTAAACCCCACAGCATCGTGGACAGAGCATGGAAAGCATATTGCCGGTAGCAACCAAACATGGCTCGTAGCTTTTGGCAAAGATATTCAGCATTTGGGCGAGGTAGAAGGTGGCAAAACCATTTATACCAAGCAGATAGCTCCAACCATAGCCTGCATATTGAATGTGCCATTCACTAATGGCAACGAGCAAGTAGCCACACCAATATATAAGATACTAAAGCATGCAAATTAGGATAATAACCATTTATATATTTTTTTATTATGATAGGATTGTTCAACGAATGTTTTCTGCCAGTTATGGATGGCGTGTCGATAACAGTAAGCAATTTGGCTCGCTGTTTTTATCAACAAGGTAAGGATGTAGCTGTTGTTACAGCCGAGATGCCGGGCCTTGACGACTCAAAATACCCATACTCCATTTATCAATATAGCTCATTTCCTGTTCCTGGTCGTCGTCCTTATCGCTATGGTTTTCCATTCCTCGACTTTAAATTTCAAAAGCAGTTTGCAGCAAACAATTTCGAAATATTCCATGCTCATTGTCCATTCTCGTCGGGCGAGTTTGCATTTAAAACGGCACGAAAAATGGGCATTCCTATAGTTGCTACCTTTCATTCCAAATATCGCGACGACTTCAAGCGTGTGGTTCCCAGCAAAGCCGTTGTCGACTATCTTGTTAGCAAGGTGGTGAAGTTTTATGAGAGTGTTGATGAGGTTTGGGTGCCTCAGCTTTCTGTTGGCGAAACCCTGCGCGAATATGGCTATAAGGGACACTTCGAGGTGGTAGACAATGGATGTGAATTTGCAGACTATCCATATTCCGACAGCATGAAACAGGCTGCCAAAGAAGAACTCTATATAAATAAAACAGAGCCTTTGTTGCTATTTGTGGGTCAACATATCTGGGAGAAGAATGTAAAACTCATCATCGAGTCGTTGGCTAAAATCAAAGATGTGCCTTATCAAGCTTTGTTCGTGGGTGATGGCTATGCACGTGATGACATGCAAGCAATGGCTAAGAAATTAGGATTGTCAGGAAATAATGATTATCGAAAAGACAAGATAACATTCTTGGGTACTGTTCATTCTCGAGAGTTGATGCAAACCATTTATACTGCCGCCGACCTCTTTCTCTTTCCTTCCATCTACGACAATGCACCATTGGTGGTTAGAGAGGCTGCAGCTTTGCATACTCCAGCCATCGTGGCACGAGGTAGCAATACTGCCGAAATAATACGCGACGAGATAAACGGTTTCTTGGCAGATAATGATGTCAACGCCTTTGCCAACAGGCTACGCTATATTTTGGAGCGACCAACCATCATCTCTAATGCTGCATCGGGTGCTGCCAAAACGCTGACAAGATCATGGAGCGACATAGCTATAGAAGTTATTGATAGATACCAACATTTAATTGACAGACAACAAAATAGACTTGCCATTTAGCCGTTATATATATAATTAAGGTATAGTCTAACGATTAGCATATTATGAAGAAGTGGCATTTATGGTTTGCAGCTTCAATCGGACTTGTTGTAATAGCAGGGATGATGATTAGGGAGTTTGATATTAATACATTGAGCAAAATGCGATTATCCTACAACTTCTTTCTCGGTGTAGGATTAGCCGTGGTGCTCTTTGCTATTCAAAATCTTATGTTTACTCTGCGCTATCTGCATCTGTGCCGACATAAACTATCTCTCTGGCAGAGCTTTCGTGTAAATGTGCTTTGCGAGTTTACCTCGGCAGTAACGCCTTCGGCAGTAGGCGGAAGTGGTTTAGCTTTCGTATATCTGAACCGTGAGGGAGTTTCCATGGGACGAAGTATCTTTACCATGTTTGCAGCCCTGCTTGCCGATGAGGCTTTCTTAGCCATAAGCAGTTGCATTCTGTATCTGTTAGTTCCGTCATCCATGCTGTTTTGCATGGCAAATGGCGAAGGTTCAGCAATAGCATCAAGCGAATGTATAAAGGGTGGCATACAGATTATCTTCCTGGGCAGCACTATCATCGTTGCTCTTTGGACAGCCATCTTATACCTATTATTATTACATCGTCCGCAACTCTTAGGATGGGTACTCAAAGCATGTTGCAAGATGCCATGGCTAAAGAAGTTTCAGCCACGAGTAGAGAAATTCTCTGCCGACATGACACTTGCCTCACAAGAAGCTAAACTCGAAGGACGACGATTCTGGCTACAACTAATGGGCTACACAGCCATAGGTTGGGCTTCGAGATTTGCCATCGTAGTATCCATACTCATAGCTTTCTGCTGTCATGGCAATATGCTTGTAGCATGGTGTCGACAATGGGTGATGTGGATGATATCCATATTGAGTCCTACACCAGGAGGAAGTGGTGTGGCAGAACTTATGTTTCGCCTTTATTATGCCGATTTCTTGCCCGACGCCTCTGTCGCCATTCTTGCCGCCATGCTTTGGCGAGCCATCTTCTATTATCCATTCTTGGTGATGGGAACTATTGTGCTACCAAAATGGATAGGGCAGAAATACCATATTATCAATAATTGTCAATAGCCTGTATTGTTTATAAATCTCGTTTTGTTATAAGTCTGCTAATTTTAGTTGTTATAAATTTTGATATTTATCTTTCCTTTTTCAATATTTATTTGTATTTTTGCATCAGTTTCCCTTCTTTATCAATTTGCAACAGATAACGAAATAAGGTAAAACATATTTAGTAAACATAAGAAAAAAGCTAATGGACTCACTATTTCTCTTGCAGTTTGCATGTTTCATCTTCATGCTTGTCAATGCCTTCTTTGTGGCTGTCTCTCATCTGCATGTAAGATGGGAGAACAAGCGGTATGAGCGTTCTCGCTGGATGATTGTTGTCGCCATGATAGGACTGGCGATGCAATATGTGATACAGATGGCTTTCGGATTCCGAGCTGCTGACGATAGTTTGGGGGCTATTATCAATATCCTTATCTATACGCCTTGCTTCTCGCTTATCTCTTTAGGTATCTACAACATAGAGACTATCCGTACCAATCTCAGAAAGATGATTATGATGTGCAGTGGCATTTATGCTGCCATCATTGTGGTCTTTTGCGTTGGTATCAGTCTTCATCATAGCCTGTATATCAGAGAGGGGCTTTATCTGATGCTGACTCTGTTTTGCGTAAGTGTTTTCTATTGCATATACATGATTATTCAGGAGATGATTAGGCGTAAAAATATGTTGGAGACAATGGCGGCAACGGATTTGTTGCCTTACGTAAGATATTCGCGTGCAAGTGTAATCATTCTATGGCTCGCAGTTCTCGCTATGCCAGTTGCCATCTTTTCTACTACCTTATTATATATAGTAGGTCCAGCCGTATTGCTTGCCTTGCTGTTCTTCAATCTTACGTTTATCGCTCTCGGCAGCAGTTATATCCCTACCGAAGAACTCTTGGATAAAGAAGTGGAAAACGATGCCTTGGTGGGAACAAAATATAGGTATGGGGGGGGCACTTTCTGCTAAACAGCAGACCTCTGCTGATAGCAGAACAGAATCTTTACAACCACTTTCCGATGAGCGCAGAGATTTCATCCAGAAAAGTCTTGATGCATGGTGTGCGAATTTAGGATATAAGGACAGTACTGTGAATATGCTTACCCTCTCTCGCACACTTTGTATCTCCAAGGATGAGTTATCTGTATTCTTCGACCAGTATCTGAAAACTACATTCAGAATATGGCTTGGTGATATACGTTTCAATGCGGCAAAGAAGATGATGTTGGAATTTCCAGACTATAGTAATGACATTATTTCTGCCGAGTGTGGCTTCTCTGCCCGTACCTATCTGTACCGGATATTCAAGTCAAAGGAAGGTTGTACGCCTACCGAATGGCGAGAAGAAAATACCAGAAAAACGCATAATAAAAGGGAATAAATCGTTAAAATGGGTGTCTACTTCCTACGAAGTAGACACCTAAAACATAGGAAGTAGACACCTGAACATAGGAATGCGACACCTTTTTTGAATGAAAAACACTATATTTGTGCCATGAAAGAAATGTTAGAAACTATGCCAAGGATAGAATTAGCCCTGATCATCATCGGGGTGTTTGTACTCATATTAGGTATTATCTTGGGATATGCCATGATACATGAGTACAGGATGTATCTTGAGGATCATTGGAAGGCTCGCTATAGCTTTCGTGACTTCATCAAGAGAGAACGCTTTTATATCTATTTGCTGTTGGCATCCATATTTATCTTCTTAACAAACCTCTTGTATTTTCTGGAGTGAGTTTCGGATAGAATGGATGAATTAGCTTTATGGTGGATACTTGTCCTGTAATTGGAGATAGATCTTTATTTTTACGGTAAAAAAAATGAATGATATGATAAATTATTTGACAACAAAAAATCGGTTGCTGGTAGCAATACTTGCATTTATTCTTCCATTTTCTTTTGCGAAAGCAGAAGTAAAAGAAGATGGAAAGACTATTTCGCAAGGCTGGTACGTCGGTATTGAGGGTGGAATGCCTTTCGGTTTCTCTACTTTCTCAAGTTTCGGACATGACAAGACGCACCTCGGTTGGGCTGCTGGCTTATATGGGGGCTATCGTTTCAACTCCATATTCTCGGCAGAGTTATCTGCCAAGTATGGAGAGATGAACTTGTCTGCACAAGACTGTTGCGTAGAACGTAACTATTGGTTGGGTAGCGACGGTGTGCTTTACAAGGCAGGTGTCTTAGGCATGGACAGTTGGGAGTATGCCAATCTGAAAAGCCATGTCAGAATGGGACAATATGGGGCAAGAGTAAATATCAATCTCCTTGGGTTGTTCCATCAAACTGCTAACAGCCGATGGGATTTGGCTGTTTCGCCTCATATATATGCAGTAACTACCAAGGCTGATATCCATACTATAGCCGATGAAGCCAAGGTGATGAAAGGTTCCACCAACTGGCATTTGGGTTATGGTGCAGACTTGCAGGTTGGTTATCAACTGACCTCATGTCTGAAATTGGGCATCTATTCCGGTTTGACTCGTCTTACTGGTGAACGCATGGACGGAATGCCAGAGCATCTGCATAAGAACAACTTTGTGTGGGAAAGCGGCATAAGGTTGGGAATAAGCTTCGCAAAGACAAAGAAGAAGAACATGGCTGTGGAAACAATGCCGACAACAGAGCCGGAAGTGCCGACAACAGAACCGGAAGTGCCACAGCAGGTGACCACTCCTAAGGAGAACACCATCCAGCAGGAGACTGCCGAAAAGGCTGAGACAAGAGTGGGAGAGCAAGAGGTGGTTGAACAGCCGAAGGCGACATTCTCCGTCGTCTACTTCGCTTTCAACAGTATCGGCATCAAGCAGAGCGAGCTGTCTAAGCTGAATGGTATCCTACATACATTGAAAGAGAATCCGGAGATGAAGGTGACGGTGACCGGATGGTGCGACACGAAAGGCAGCGTGGCTGTCAATAAACGTATATCTCGCCAGCGTGCAGAAGCCGTAAAAACTTGGCTTGCGAAGAATGGCATAGAGGCAAGTCGCATTACTGCCATAGGAAATGGTAGCGATGACACCCAAGATGCGGATAAGGCTCGCCGAGTAGAGACTAAAGACAATCATCAGTAACCCATAAAACAAGATAGAAAATGAAAGCAAAAAGAAGATTTAATATTTGGTTATGGGTGCTGTTATGCGTCCCATGCCTCTTGGCAAGTTGCGACCATAATGTTCATGACGGTGAGGATGATGGTGGCTTGTCAGTATCGCTTACTTGGGCGGATGAAGTCGACCAAGGTACGGAAGTGAAGGACGTGAAGCTCTGGATATATAATGCCAATGACGGTTCGCTTGTAGAGGAAAAACATGATGGTAGTGCGCAGGAGGTGGCAAGCCAGAGATTCGCTCTTCCTGTAGGGCATTATCAGATTCTGGCTGCCACTAACCTTATAGAACCGTTTTTTATCGGTGAGGCTACAAGGGCAACCCTCAATATGAACCAACTCATGTTTGGATTGTCCAATCCAAGTGCCTCTCCCGACCATGCCT
>ERZ1026854.1648-NODE-1648-length-13702-cov-3.470360_pt1 | contig 13702 bp, 10 predicted proteins | sample MGYA00380157_ERZ1026854 | MGnify/ENA primary metagenome ERZ1026854 (study PRJEB33269, sample SAMEA4719793) | human gut metagenome | biome: human-associated habitat; feature: organic feature; material: feces | place: Cameroon | collected 2013-10 ...
TGATGGGCGGTGAGATGAAGCTTTATACATATCTGAATGTCAGAGAGGATGCTATGCAGCTTTTTGGTTTTGGCAGCGTGGATGAATTGGAAATCTTCCAGATGCTGATCACAGTCAGCGGTATTGGTCCGAAGGCGGGATTGAGCATTCTGGGAACTCTGTCGGCGGATGATATCCGGTTTGCGGTTCTCGCAGACGATGCGGCAGCGATCGCCAAGGCTCCCGGAGTGGGAGCCAAGACTGCCAAAAAGGTGATCGTAGAGCTTAAAGATAAGATCGCGGCAAAGGAAACAGTGGATGCTGTGCTGGAAAAGGCGGCCGGAAAAGGTGCCGTGAAAGAAGAAAATGCAGGGGTATCCAAGGCTTCTGCAGAAGCTGTGGAGGCGCTGGCTGCGCTGGGATATTCTGCGGCTGAGGCGTTGAAGGCAGTAAAGCAGATCGAAAATGCAGGGGAGCTTACGACAGAGGAGCTGTTAAAACAGGCGTTGAAGCTTATGTAAAGTGTGGAGTGTGAAAAGACCTTCTAAGGCGTCGGGAGACGCCGCCCAAGAAGGTCTACAGTTTCACACCGCGAAAATACCTTCTAAGGCGGCAAATACCTTTAAGGAAGTGGACTAAATCAAGGAGAGATAGACGGAATATGGCAAAAAGGACGATCAGTACAGAATTTACGGAGGAGGATGCAAGACTGGAGCCGACTCTGCGGCCCCAGCATTTATCGGATTATATCGGCCAGCAGAAGATCAAGGATAATCTGTCTGTATATATTCAGGCGGCAAAGCAGAGAGGAGATGCGTTGGATCATGTGCTTTTATATGGACCGCCGGGACTGGGTAAAACCACACTTGCCGGGATTATTGCCAACGAAATGGGCGTGAATATGAAGATTACGGCAGGACCGGCCATTGAGAAGCCGGGAGAAATGGCAGCCATTCTGACGAAGCTGCAGGACGGGGATGTTTTGTTTGTGGATGAGATCCATCGTCTGAACCGTCAGGTGGAGGAAGTGCTTTATCCGGCTATGGAGGATTATGTCATTGACATTGTCATAGGGAAAGGTCCTTCTGCACGGTCGGTCAGACTGGATCTGCCGAAATTTACCCTGATCGGAGCTACAACCCGCGCCGGCATGCTGTCGGCACCTCTCAGAGACCGCTTTGGCGTGGTGAACCGGATGGAGTTTTATACACCGGAGGAGCTGGCTGATATTGTGGAGCATTCTGCCGGAATCCTTGATGTGGAGATTGATGAGGAAGGAGCCATGGAACTGGCACGCAGATCCAGAGGAACGCCGCGTCTTGCAAACCGCCTGTTAAAACGTGTCCGGGACTTTGCCCAGATCAAATATGATGGCAAGATTGACAAGAAAGTAACAGACTTTGCTCTGGATCTTCTGGAAGTAGACAAATTGGGGCTGGATAACACAGACCGTCAGATCATCGAAACCATGATACACCATTTTGGTGGAGGTCCGGTGGGGCTGGAAACCCTTGCAGTTTCCATTGGAGAAGATGCCGGAACTCTGGAGGATGTGTATGAACCGTATCTGGTACAGAACGGTCTTATCCTGCGAACCCCAAGAGGACGGATGGCATCCGATCTGGCATACCGACATTTCGGAATCGAAAAGCCGGAAGATTAAATAACAGAACAAATACTACATAGAAATAAAAAATAATTGAATGAAAAGAAACTGTGTCCCTTTACAAGGAAATATTGTAGAGGAGACGCAGTTTTTATTTTGTTCAAATTATCCCATAGTTCAAAATCTATCTACTCTGCTATCACAGTGGGGCGTATTCCCAAAGATATGTCGTAAATTGTGACACAAGTGTGACAAAAATTTTAATAAATTGTGGAAAAAGGGTTGATAAATTCCCAAAAAGCGGTTAAAATAAATTTGAAAGTGGTGAGAAGTGGGGGAAAGTGTCAGAACAAACCCAAAATGTGGAGAGGTGGTGATAGCTATGTTCATGGGTCAGTATGAACATTCGATCGACGCAAAGGGCAGAGCTATCGTACCGGCAAAGTATCGCGAGGAACTGGGCGATGTATTTTATGTCACCTGGGGCGTGGACGGATGCCTGTATCTATATCCACAGCATGACTGGGAGGAGCTGGCACGGAAACTGCAGAGTCTGCCGTCCAATCAGCAGAGCCGTTTGATCCAGAGACAGTTAATGGCATCGGCATCGGAGCTGACCTTGGATAAGCAGGGCAGGATACTGATTCCCGCAAAACTTCGAAAAAGTGCCAGACTGGAAAAGGATCTTGTCTTTGTTGGAATGATCAACCGTGTGGAGATCTGGGACAAGGAGACCTTTGAAGCGCAGACAATGGGTAATGAGATGTCTATGGAAGAGGCAATGGATGCCCTTGGCATTTCGCTGTAAAACCGGTAAGGAGTATAACGGTTTCACAGCCGGAAGGAGACAGACGATATGGAATTTGCTCACAAGTCAGTGCTGTTACAGGAAGTGATTGATTCTTTGAATGTGCAGCCGGATGGAATTTATGTAGATGGCACACTCGGAGGAGCCGGACATGCCTATGAGGTATGCCGCAGGCTGGGACCGGATGGCAGGATGATCGGGATCGATCAGGATGAAGATGCCATTGCGGCGGCGACAAAGAGACTGGCCGATTTTAAGGATCAGGTTACCATTGTCCGAAGCAATTATGAGGCGATGAAGGATGTTCTTCAGGATCTTGGGATTGAAAGAGTCAATGGCATCACATTGGATCTGGGAGTATCCTCTTATCAGCTGGATGCAGTAGAGAGAGGCTTTTCCTATCGGGAAGATGCCCCCCTTGATATGCGGATGGATAACCGCCAGGAGGTAACGGCAGCCACTGTTGTAAATGAGTACACAGAAAGCGAATTATTTCAGGTGATTCGCAAGTATGGGGAAGATAAATTTGCCAAAAATATTGCAAAGCATATTGTGCAGGAGCGTCAGAAGGAACTGGTGCTGACCACCGGCAGACTGGCAGAGATTGTAGATCAGTCGATTCCGATGAAGTTTAAGAAACAGGGCGGTCATCCTGCTAAAAGGACATTTCAGGCCATTCGTATTGAGGTGAACCGGGAGCTGACGGTACTGGAGGATCATATCAGTGAGATGATCGACCTGCTGGCACCGGGCGGACGTTTTTGTATTATTACGTTCCATTCCCTGGAGGACCGCATTGTGAAAAACGCATTTCGGACGGCGCAGGACCCATGTACCTGTCCGCCGGATTTCCCGGTGTGTGTCTGTGGCAAAAAGTCCAAAGGAAAAGTGCTTACGAGAAAACCTGTTCTTCCATCAGAAAAGGAACTGGAGGAGAATTCCCGTTCCAAGAGTGCGAAGCTCAGGGTATTTGAACATATATAAGCCGAATAGTTCGGCACGACAAATTCTTGCGGATTGGGGGATTCGCAGTTTGTTGAATAAGGTCGACGGTGCGGATTACGGGCACCGTCAGAATATTACACAGAAAAATCTGTGATACGATATCCGTTATGCCACAGGGGTATGGCGGCAAAAGAAAGCAGGGAGGAGTGGCAAATTATGGCAGCATCACCAAATTATCGCAGTTCAAACCGTACGGGCGGTTCTTATCGAAGCGGACGCTATCCGAGGGAGAACTACCGACAGGGAAGAAATGGGTATGTGTATGGCAATCTGGCGCATCAGCTGGAGGAGGTGCCGGAGAGAAGAACTCAGCCGGTCAGGAGAAGAAAAGCCAAGGTGTATCCACAGCAGAAGCCGGTGGCGCTGCCAGCGTCTATGGAATTGTCCTCTTTTCTGTTCCTTGCGGCGGCAGCAATTGTTGTTGTCGTGACGGCATTTATCTATCTTCAGGTACAGTCAGGAATTACGCAGATGAAAAATGATGTGATCGCGCTGCAGTCAGAAATTGCTGAAACGAAACAGGAAAACGAGGACACATATCAGAAAATTATGGATTCTGTCGATCTGTCCCAGGTTTATGAGATTGCTACAGGAGAGCTGGGGATGATCCAGCCGGTTGACAATCAGGTTTATAAATATGATAATAAAAAAAGTGATATGGTGAAGCAGTATGGAGATATTCCCGGCAGCTCTAAATAACCAATGCTCCGGGAAATAAGGACAGGGATTTGTAATGGCAAAGAGAAGAGCAAGAGATACGCGTTATAAAAATAAACCAAGCACCCGTTCAATGCGAGTACGCATTTTAGTGGTGTTTGGTTTTGTTATTTTAGGATGTATAGGACTGACTTACCAGATTGTCCGTCTGAATAAAGTCAAAGGAGACAACTATACGAAAAGGATGCTGGCACAGCAGAGCCACAGCAGCAATGCGATTCCTTATAAAAGAGGCGACATTTTGGATGTTAACGGCAATAAGCTTGCTACAAGTGTCAAGGTGTATAATCTGTTTCTGGATCCGGCAGCAATCTGCAAAGAAAAGAAATATATCCAGCCAACAAAGGATGCTTTGGAAAATGTATTTGGAATATCAGGAAGCGACGTGGACAAGATTCTTAAAGAAAATCCTGCTTCGAGATATTATCAGATGAAGGATTTTAAAGAACTGGATAAGGAATATGTCAAAAAACTGGAAAAGCTGCAGGACAAGGATGAGAATATCCGGGGAATCCATTTTGAAGAGGAGTACAAGAGAGAATATCCGTATTCTACAGTAGCATGTGATGTGATCGGCTTCTGCACCGATACCAATACCGGTACCTGGGGCATAGAAAATACTTATAATGATATGTTAAATGGTACCAATGGACGTCAGTTTGGTTATTATGACTCAGAACTAAATCTGGTCAAAACCATTAAAGCAGCTACAAATGGCTATACAGTCAAATCAACGATCGATGTCAATGTACAGGGTATTATGGAACAGCATATTCAGAAATTTATGAAAAATATGGGAGCCAAAAAAGTGGCCTGTCTTTTAATGAATCCCAATACCGGCGGCATTGTTGCCATGGGTTCCAATGCGCAATACGATCTGAATAATCCAAGAGATCTGACGGTGGCATATACACAGGATGAGATTAATTCCATGTCGGAGGAAGATCAGCTTACTGCATTAAATGAATTGTGGAGGGACTACTGCATTAGTGACTCGTATGAGCCGGGATCTACATTTAAGCCGATTACGATCGCAGCATGTCTTGACGAGGGAAAAGCAAGTGCAAACAGCACCTACGTCTGTGATGGCGGACAGCAGGTGGCAGACCGTTATATTAAATGTGTGGCAAATAAATACGGTGGACACGGCGCGCTCTCTCTGGGACAGGCATTGATGGTATCCTGCAATGATGTTATGATGCAGATCAGCGCAAAGCTGGGAAAAGAAAAGTTTCTTGATTATATGGATGCATTTGGACTTGGCCGCAAGACCGGGATCGACCTTCCGGGTGAGGCAACCGGTACGGTATTTAACAATGACACAATGCATTCCACACAGTTGGCGACTTCCAGCTTTGGACAGAGCCAGACAGTAACCATGGTACAGATGGCGGCAGCGTTTTCCGCAATAGTAAATGGAGGAGATTATTATCGCCCCCATGTAGTAGAAGAAGTTTCCAGCGAGTCCGGAGCGGTGATCCAATCGGAGGATGACGCAGTGGAAAGCAAGGTGATCACGGAAAAGACAAGCAGGCTTCTCCGGAAATTCCTTTTGGCGACAGTAGAAGAAGGAACGGCGAATCCGGCATCTGTAAAGGGTTATAAGGTGGCAGGTAAAACAGGTACTGCGGAGAAGATTCCCCGTGGCCAGGGAAAATATCTGGTATCCTTTATTGGGTGTGTGCCGGCCAATAATCCCCAGCTGGTGGTTTATGTGGTTATTGATGAGCCAAATGTAGAGGATCAGGCCCACAGTACCTATGCAACAGAGTTTGCAAGCAGTCTGATGAAGGATATTCTGCCGATGCTTGAGATTTATCCTACCGGAAAAAAATCAGACATTACCAAAGCAAGTAAACTTAAACTTCCGTCTACCACGAAAAGCAATCTGGGTCAGGAAGTGCCGGATGGCGGTTATTCCGACAGCAGTTATGGAGTTGCCAAAAACGCAGCGGATAACGAAGAAGGTGATACCGGAATGAATAATTAAGCTGTTTTGCTAATAGATATTAAGGAATGTCAGAAGAAACGGAGTGATCCGGCAGATGACGGAATATCTGAAGCAGAGCAGAACATTACAAAGACAAAAGCTGTTGTTTGTCTATGGCATGGTGGTACTTTTTATGATAGGGCTTGCCGGAAGATTGTTATATCTGATGGTAAACAGGGCAGACTATTATGGAGAAAAGGCAAAAGAGGTACATCAGAGGCAGAGAACCATCAAGGCGGCGAGAGGTATTATATACGACAGAAATGGTGTGGCGATTGCCTCAAATAAGCCGGTATCCACGATTTCCGTGATTCACAACCAGGTTCAGGATCCAGAAAAGGTGATCCGTGTTTTGTCGGAGCTTTTGGAGCTTCCGGAGGAAAAGGTCCGGAAAAGAGTGGAAAAGGTTTCTTCTATCGAAAAGATCAAGTCGAATGTAGATAAGGACATCTCAGACCGGATCCGTGATATGGAGCTTGCAGGCGTGATGGTGGACGAGGATTACAAACGGTACTATCCTTATTCTGAGTTTGCCTCGAAGGTGATAGGATTTACCGGGGCAGATAATCAGGGAATCATAGGGATGGAGGTGGCTTATGACAAATATCTTCAGGGACAGGATGGAAGCATTCTGACGATGACCACAGCCAGAGGACTGGAGATTGACGGAAAAGCGGAAGAGCGTATCGAACCCATTGCGGGAACAAGTCTTTATACCAGCCTGGATGTCAATATACAGTCTTTTGCACAACAGGCGGCCCAAAAGGTTATGAAGGCGAAGAAGGCTAAAAGTGTCCGGATTGTGATGATGAATCCGCAAAATGGAGAAATCTATGCAATGGTAAATGTTCCCGAGTTTGATCTGAATGATCCGTATACGCAGGAGGCATTGAATGGCATGTGGAGAAATGCCTGCGTCAGTGATACTTATGAGCCGGGTTCCACGTTTAAGGTGATCGTTGCTGCCTCAGCGTTGGAGGCAGGGGTGGTAAAGCTGGAGGATACCTTTCACTGTCCGGGGTTTAAAGTGGTAGAGGATCGCAGGATACGATGCCACAAAACCACAGGTCACGGTTCAGAAACCTTTGTGCAGGGAGTGCAGAACTCCTGTAATCCGGTTTTTATGGAGGTTGGAGCAAGGCTGGGAGTGGATAACATGTTTCACTATCTGCAGCAGCTTGGCATTATGAGCAAGACGGGGATCGATGTACCCGGTGAGGCCTCGACGATCATGCATCGGAAGGAGAATGTAGGTGCAGTGGAGCTTGCAACCATGTCCTTTGGCCAGTCTTTTCAGTTGACGCCGGTCCGCCTTCTTTCTTCTATCAGTATGATACTCAATGGTGGAACCCGGATCACACCTCATTTGGGGGTGGAGCTGGAGAGCAGCGATGGAACCGCTGTGAAAAAGCTGACGTATCCTGCGCAGGAAAATATCATATCTTCCCGGACCTCTGAGACCATGCGGATGATCCTGGAATCTGTTGTATCGGAAGGCTCCGGTAAAAAAGCATATGTGGAAGGATATCAGGTGGGAGCAAAGACGGGAACCTCAGAAAAACTTCCCCGTCACAGTAATAAATATATTGCTTCCTGCATGGGATTTGCTCCGGCAGACCATCCTGTGGTAGCGGCGCTGGTGCTGATCGATGAACCGCAGGGGATTTATTACGGAGGAACGATTGCAGCTCCTGTGATCTCAGAACTACTGGACAATGCACTGCCATATCTGGGTGTCGAAAGAGGGGAGACCGTGACAGCAGAGCCGGGTTGATTTCTCGTATGGATTGGATTACAATATTCATTACGAATGACAAAATCTCCTATTGAGTATCAAGGTACCGAAAGAATCCGAAATAAGCAAGAGGAGGAATAGCCATGGATTACTTCGATACCGTAATACCGGTACTGCTTTCATTTTCCATCAGCATCATACTCTGTCCGGTGGTGATACCGTTTTTGAAACGGCTCAAATTTGGGCAGTATGTGAGAGAGGATGGACCGAGAAGTCATCTGAAAAAGGCAGGAACCCCTACAATGGGAGGACTGATCATACTGATCTCTGTGGCAGTGACATCGTCACTGTATCTGCGGGATTATCCGGAAATTCTTCCGATTCTGTTTTCAACCGTGGGATTTGGATTGATCGGATTTCTGGATGATTATATTAAGGTGGTTATGAGGCGGTCGCTGGGACTTCGTGCGTGGCAGAAGCTGGTATTGCAGTTTGGGGTAACGTTGATATTTGCTTATTATTATACTGAACAGCTGCAGTATGAGATGCAGATGCTGATTCCTTTTACCGGTGGGATTGCCACAGGAAGATATATCAGTCTTCCCATGGGACTGTTTCTTCCGTTTTTGTTTTTTGTCATGGTTGGCACGGTGAATGGCACTAATTTTACAGATGGACTGGATGGTCTCGCGTCCAGCGTGACATTATTGGTTGCCGTATTTTTTACGGTAGTGGCGATCGGAACCGGCAGTACGGCAGCTCCGGTGTGCGCAGCGGTAGCAGGAGCGCTTATGGGTTTTCTGGTATTTAACGTATATCCCGCCAGTGTATTTATGGGGGATACCGGATCATTAGCATTAGGAGGTTTTGTTGCATCGACAGCATTATTGTTGAAGATGCCGTTATATATACTGATCGTGGGTGCGATCTATCTGATCGAGGTGTTATCTGTCATTCTTCAGGTAGGATATTTTAAGATCACCCATGGAAAAAGGATTTTTAAAATGGCACCGATCCATCATCATTTCGAACAGAGTGGATGGTCGGAAACCAAGGTGGTAGCTGTTTTTTCGATCGTGACAGCATTGTTCTGTCTGATCGCATTAGCTGCACTGTAAATAAAGGTACAGATGAGATAGGAGGCAATCATGGATTTTACAGACAAAAGAGTTCTTGTAGTGGGAACCGGAGTGAGTGGTGTTGCAGCGATACGGCTTTTGGCTGCCAAGGGAGCAAAGCCGGTGGTATTGGAAGGAAACGAGAAAGCGGACCGGGAGCAGATCCGTGCGAAGATTCCGGAATCGATCACATATGATCTGATCATCGGAAATCTCCCGGAGGAAGTCATGGATACATTGGATCTGGCAGTTTTAAGTCCCGGTGTACCAACAGACCTTCCGTTTGTGATCAAGCTTCAGGACAAAAAGATTCCGGTATGGGGCGAAATTGAGCTGGCCTATGTCTGTGGAAAGGGACGTCTGGCTGCCATTACGGGAACCAATGGCAAAACAACAACGACGGCATTAACCGGTGCGATTATGAGAGAATACTACGACAGTGTATTTGTCGTGGGAAATATCGGTTTACCTTATACAGAGTATGCGCTGGAGATGAAGGATTCTTCTGTGACAGTAGCTGAAGTCAGCAGCTTTCAGCTGGAAACGATTCATTCCTTCCGGCCGGAGGTTAGTGCTATTTTAAATATTACGCCGGATCATCTGAACCGCCATCATACGATGCAGTGTTATATAGATACGAAGGCAAGAATTGCGGAAAACCAGACGAAGGATCAGATCTGTGTGCTGAATTATGAGGATCCGGAGCTGAAAAATCTGGCAGATAAAATACCTGCGGATATTTTCTGGTTTAGCAGTGCCCGTCCGCTGGAGAGAGGGATCTGGCTTGATGGAGAGGATATTATCTATAAGGATACCGAAGAGATCAAAATATGTACGATCCATGATATGCAGCTTTTAGGAGTACATAATTATGAAAATGTCATGGCGGCAGTTGCCATCACAATGCATATGGGAGTGCCGGTAGAATGTATCCGCAAGGCAATCGCTGAATTTAAGGCGGTGGAGCACCGGATCGAATTTGTACGGGAAGTTCACGGAGTCAGGTATTATAATGATTCCAAGGGTACCAATCCGGATGCAGCCATCAAAGCAGTGCAGGCAATGGTAACACCGACGGTTGTGATCGGCGGAGGATATGATAAACAGTCCTCCTATGAAGAATGGATCGATTCTTTTGGAGATACTGTAAAATGTCTGGTACTTCTGGGGGCAACAGCAGACAAGATTGAGGCAACAGCCAGAAAAGCAGGTTTTACCAATATTATCCGTGTGGCGTCGCTGGAGGAAGCTGTTAAGGTCAGTGCAGCACAGGCTCAGAGTGGAGAAGCCGTGCTTTTATCGCCGGCCTGTGCAAGCTGGGATATGTTTAAAAGCTATGAGCAGAGGGGGACCCTGTTTAAAGAATATGTCAATCAATTATAATAAGTCCGGAAGGCATGGGTTTTAATATGGCAAAAGTGCAAAAAAGCAGACAGAAGAGAGAACATTATTATTATCAGTTTGATTATATGCTTTTATTTATGACGGTGGCGATCGCTCTTTTTGGAATATTGATGATCTATAGTGCGAGCTCCTATACCGCATCCACCAGCAGATTCAGTAATCCCTACCGTTTCGTGTCAAGGCAGGCTGTGGGAATGGCCGGCGGCGTTGTGTGCATGCTTTTGATGGCACGGATTGATTACCGGGAGCTGTATCTGAAAAAGATCAATCTGGTTTATGTTTTTTATGCGGTCTGTCTGATCCTGCAGACCATTGTATTGATACCGGGGATTGGTATTGAGCACAATGGAGCGAGAAGATGGCTGAATATTGGAATGGAGTTTCAGCCGTCCGAGTTTACGAAAATCGGTGTGATCATGTTTGTGGCATATGCCGTCTATTTGTCACGTAAGCGTCTTGATACCTTCAAGGGATTTTTGAAGGTTATGATGTATATCGCACCGGCGATTCTTTTGATCGCAAAAGAAAATTTAAGTACTGCAATTATTGTAACGGTAATCGCAGTGGGAATGTGCTTTGTGGCAAGTAAGCGTAAGCGATACTTTGTTGTGTGTGGTCTGGCAGGCTTCGGACTGGCTGCGGCATATGCCATGATCGGTGGAAGTTTCCGTGCCGGGCGTATCACGTCATGGCTGGATATAGAAAATTCACCGGGAGGCTTTCAGATTCTTCAGGGCCTTTACGCAATCGCCTCCGGGGGGATCACCGGAAGCGGTCTGGGAGAAAGCATGCAGAAGCTGGGATATATTCCGGAGGCCTATAATGACATGATCTTTGCGGTAATCTGCGAGGAGCTTGGCATTGTCGGTGCTGTACTGGTTATGATCGCATTTTTGGTGCTGCTGTGGCGCATTGTGATCATTGCCTGCAATGCTCCTGATATTTTTGGAAGCATGATCTGTGTAGGAGTAATGATACATATTGCGATTCAGGTGCTGTTTAATATTGCTGTCGTGACTAACACCATTCCATCGACCGGTGTGCCGCTTCCGTTGATCAGTTACGGTGGTACGGCGTGCCTGATCATGATGATGGAATTTGGGCTGGTTTTAAGCGTATCGGCAAGGATAAAGCGCAAATAGGAGGAATTTTTTGAAACACATAAAGATAATTGGTGGAGTGATCCTTGGCCTCTTTTTGATCATCGCCGGTGTATTCTGGTTTTTAAGGATAACAGATGTGAAGGTGGAGGGCGGAGAGATTTACTCGGATCAGGAGATCATTTCTTCTGCCATGTCAGACAAATATGATTATCATACCCTTTATTTTCTGGCAAAAAGCAAGCTGGGCCGTGTCTCGTGTCTGCCTTTTGTGCAGGAGATCGATGTGGAATGGAAAAGTCCTGCTGCTATTGTTCTGCATGTATATGACAAAACAATCAGTGGCTGTGTGAAATATATGGGACAGTATATTTATTTCGATAAAGACGGAGTGGTATTGCAGAGTCTGGCGGAGCCTATGGATGGAGTGCCGGTAGTCACGGGAATCAAATTCGGTAAATTCACGTTGAACGAAGCTTTTGAAGTGAAGGATTCTTCTCTGTTTGAGACGATCATGAACCTGTCCCGTCTGATCAAGCATTATAAAGTACAGGTGGATCAGATCAAGTTTGATGGTAAAAATGTCACGCTGTATTCCGGTAAGGTAGAGGTTTACCTGGGACAGAAGGATTTTTATGATGATGATATGGCAGCCCTTGCCAGTGTGTTGAAAAAGACCAACAAAAAGGGACTGGCAGGGACGATCGACATGGAAAATTTTAACTCCGGTGACCGCATTATCCTGAAAACTACCGGGGAGGATGCGGATGCGTCGTCAGATACCGGTACAGTGGAACCCTCCGGAGAGGCTGGCACGTCACCGGACGAGGGGAGCGCAGATGACGTTTCCGGAACAGACAGCACCGTATCAGATGATAGTACAGATGCAGATCAGCAGGTAGAACAGTAGGGAGAAAAGAAACAGAAAAAACAAATGTTCTCCTTGATTATTCTACGCATTCTTAGTATTATATAGAGTAGGTTTAGATTGCTGATTTGTTTTCGACAGATTTAGAGGCTTTAGAGATAGGAATTCACTGACAATGACAGAAAAGATAAATTATTTTCAGAAAGAGGAGGAGCAGTCGTGTTAGAGATTAAGACAAGTGAGTCAGATTCATCTGCAAAGATTATAGTAATAGGTGTCGGCGGTGGCGGTAATAATGCAGTCAACCGTATGATCGAGGAAGGAATTCAGGGAGTTGAATTCGTCTGTGTCAATACAGATAAACAGCATTTATTAAACTGTAAGGCACCAAATTGTCTGCAGATTGGTGAGAAGCTGACAAAGGGACTTGGAGCAGGAGCATCTCCGGATATTGGACAGGCGGCTGCAGAGGAGAGTAAGGAAGAGCTTACGGATATTATCCGTGGTGCAGATATGGTATTTGTTACATGTGGAATGGGTGGCGGAACCGGTACGGGTGCAGCACCTGTCGTAGCACAGCTTGCAAAGGACATGGGTATCCTGACTGTTGGAATCGTAACAAAGCCATTTTCCTTTGAGGCACGTACCAGAATGAACAATGCACAGTCTGGTATTGAGCGGTTAAAGGAGCATGTGGATACATTGATCGTAATTCCAAATGATAAGCTGTTGCAGATCGTAGACCGCAGAACATCTATGGAGGACGCATTAAAGAAGGCAGATGAAGTGCTTCAGCAGGGTGTTCAGGGTATTACGGATCTGATCAATGTTCCGGGACTGATCAATCTGGACTTTGCTGATGTTCAGACTGTTATGAAGGATAAGGGCATTGCCCATATTGGTATCGGTGTTGGTGAGGGCGATGAGAAGTGCCTGGATGCCGTGAAGCAGGCTATTTCCAGTCCGCTTCTTGAGACTACCATTGAGGGTGCATCTCATGTTATTATCAATATTTCCGGTGATATTACGTTATTTGATGCAAATGACGCAGCTTCTTATATTGAGGAGCTCACAGGTGAGAATTGTAATACGATTTTTGGTGCCGTAGTTGATCCTTCTATGGAAGAAAAAGTTAAGATCACCGTTATCGCTACAGGTCTGGATGAGGAGAAGAATGTCGTTCCTTCCTTTACGAAGACTGCTGTACCGAAGACTAATTTTGCTACGAAGGAAGGTCAGGTCGCATCTTCTGTACAGAAGACAGTTTCCGCACCATCGATGCAAAAGCCGGCAGCACCGGTTTCTCCGGGAGCAGGAGCCTATAACAGACAGGCATCTGACAATGGTGAGATTAAGATACCGGTATTTTTAC
>ERZ1026854.1654-NODE-1654-length-13669-cov-8.159835_pt1 | contig 13669 bp, 10 predicted proteins | sample MGYA00380157_ERZ1026854 | MGnify/ENA primary metagenome ERZ1026854 (study PRJEB33269, sample SAMEA4719793) | human gut metagenome | biome: human-associated habitat; feature: organic feature; material: feces | place: Cameroon | collected 2013-10 ...
TTCGCATATCCACACGCTTTTGCGTAGATTTTGATTCTATGTGGACGAGTTCTTAAATTTAAGCATTGTTTTGCCTCCTTATTTTTCAAAGCGGAAATACTCAAAGTCGAAGCTGCTGCCGGGGAGAAATGCAAACGATACGGTCTGCTTTCCGTTTATGCCGCTGACATCGAACGATCTTTCGGAATAATTTTCGCTGTCGTCAGTTTTGAATTCGCAGAGGGTGCGGTTCTCGCCGTTTTCGCCGTTCGTGATAAGGTGAATACTGTTGAGCGGCAGCGGCGATCTTCCGCTTATAACAAGTTTTGTCGGCTTTTCGGCGGTAAAATCGAACCCGCCGAAGTCGAGCAGAACGTTGTTTCCGATATTCGTAACGGCTTTTCCCTCGGCTGTGAAGCGGTCGCCGTAGATATGTTCGGAATCTGCCGCATAATTCACGCCGAATTCACGGCTCGGCTTTTCAAATTTAAAGCCGCTCATCTGATAGCCGCCGTCCGTTTCAACGCAGAAGGTATGTATGCCTTTGAGCCGTTCGGGGAGCTTGTAGGTTTCGTCCTTGAATATCATCCACTCGGGCTGCTTGTGATATGTGAAACTGCCTAGAAGCTTTCCGCCCTCGGTCGGTATGCCGTCATAGAAGCGAACATTCACGGGGTCGAGTGTGTTCGCCCATATCGAAACGGTCACTTCGTCCGAGCCTGCCGAACCAAAGTCAACATTGCCGAACGCTGCCCATGAGGAAACTCCGCCCGATGCAAAGCCAACGCCCTTGTTTACACCGCTGCAAATATTTTCGCTCGCTCTTGTGTAAAGTCCGCCGTGAACAAAGCTGTACGGCGAAGTGAGAGCATCGCCCAGTCCGTCCGCAGTAAATTTCAGCACGGAGAGAATGTGTATGCGCTCTGTTCCGTTTTTGCACATCGCACGGAGATAGAAACAGCCGTCACCCTTTGCTTTGAGTGTCACAGAGCCGTCCCCGTTGTCGATACACTCAGCAATATTTGTCGGTATTCCCGTTTCATTTGTCACTTTGAACTCGATATCGTTCGCATAGCTTGAATTTTCGGGGTAAGCCTTGACCTTAACGGTGATTTCACGCTTATCCTCGGAAAATTCAAGGCTCTCGGCGCAAAGTTCAAGCTTTCTTACGGGAATTTCGTTCGTTTTCCCGCACTCTGTTTCGGCGAATGAAACATTTTCTATTGAAGAAACGCCGTTCTCGTATTCAGCTTCGACCGACTTCAGTTCGATAACGCTTTCGGGAAGCTCGGGTGAGCTTATCGTTACCTTTATCTCCCCTGCCTTGTCGGTCGCACCGATAACTGCAAGCATTTTGCCCGAGAAAAGTCGGCGTGAAGTGCCTTTGTACTGGTCATAGTCTGTGCTGTCGCCGTTATCAAGACCCATAAGTCTTGCCGCACCCTCAACGCGGACATTCACGCGGTTATTCGCATTTGCGCAGAAGTTTCCGTCCTTATCGAAAGCGGAAATTTCAAGATAGATAAGGTCGCAGCCGTCTGCATTGAGTTCTGTCTTATCTGCGGAAATTTCAAGCTTTGCGGCATCACCGAACGAACGCTGAACGTCCTCGACGATGATGTTTCCGCCCTCGTCATAAGCGACCGCTTTAAGCTCGCCCTTTGCGTAAGGAATAATGAAGTCGGCGGTTAATTTTTGTCCGTGCAAATGGTCTATTTCGGTCACGCCGAGCGAAGCTCCATTATAGAAAAGCTCAACTTTCGGCGCATTTGAGCAAACTCTCACATCTATCGGCATACCGTCATTGAAGTCCCAGTACGGGAAGATATGCACGAACGGCGACTTTTTATAGTCCGTCCATTCGGCACGGAAAACATAAGCGCTGTCCTTGGGGAAGCCTGCCGTATCATACTGACCGAAGTAGGAATTCTTCGTGCTGTAAGGCGTAGGTTCGCCGATGTAGTCAAAGCCTGTCCATATAAACTGACCTGCGCAGTATTCAGCGTCACGGTCTTTTATGATACACTCCTCGGTGTTCTTTGCGCCCCAGCCCGTGCAGCTGTTTCCGAGCGATGAACACTGCTCATCATCATCGGCAAGAACAGTCTGCGAAAGCGGGAAATGGTAAATTCCGCGGCTCTGCACGACCGAAGCTGTTTCACTGCCGTATATCATCCAATCGGGGTGAGCCTTGTGGTGGTCGGCATAAAGTCTTTCACCGTAATTGTAGCCGACAAGCTTTAAAATATCGCCGCACTTCTGACCGTTTTCCCACTGCATAAAGTTTGAGCCGAACGTTACATAGGCGTTTCCGTTCGGGTCGTGTAGAGTAACGAGCCTTTTGAGCCAGGCTGTTACCTCCTGACCTCTCTCGTCAGCGTGGGTGTCAAAAATTTCGTTTCCGATGCTCCAGCCGATGATCGACGGTCTGTTTCTGTCGCGGCGAACCCACGAAGCTACGTCCTTTTCTACCCATTCATCGAAAAATCTCGCATAGTCATAGTCGGTCTTTGAACGCTCCCACATATCGAAACCTTCGGAGAGAATGAGCATACCCGTTTCATCGGCAAGCTCCATAAATTCTTCCGCAGGCATATTGTGCGAAGTTCTTATCGCATTCACGCCCATTTCACGGAGCTTTGCAAAACGTCTGCGGAGCGCCGCTTTGTTGAACACTGCACCAAGACAGCCGTTGTCGTGGTGCTCGCACGAACCGTGAAGCTTTATATGCTTTCCGTTGAGGAAGAAGCCTTTATCGGTCGTGAATTCTATCGTTCTGAAGCCAAAACGCTGGCTTACGCGCTGAACGATGTCGCCGTTCACGATGATCTCCGAAAGCATTGTGTAAAGATAAGGTTCGTCAATGTCCCATAGCTTCGGCGCTTCGACCGTCATTCTCTGAGTTGTGAGCGAATAAGCCGAGCCGTCAGCTCTCACCGCTTCGGGTATGCAGGAAATATCAACTGCGCAGGCATCGCTTTCATAGCTTGCAACGCTGTTTCCGATGTCGTCAAGGATAGTGCTTCTCACCCTTACGCCAGCTATCGGAACGCTCTTTTCACGGACGATCTCAGAAGTTACTTCGACCTCCCAAGCGTTGTTTTTCGGCATTGCGGAGATGTAGATGCCGTCATTTCCGAAGCATATCTCGGAACTTTCGCAGAGCCAAACTTTGCGGAAAATACCTGCTCCCGAATACCACCTTGAATTCGGCGAGCGGTGATCGACACGGACGGTCACAACATTTTCGCCGTTCTTCACAAGGTCGGTTATGTCGAATTGAAATGCGGAATAGCCGTATTTCCACTCGCCTGCGAGCGTACCGTTGACATATACCTTGCTGTCTGTATAAACACCGTCAAAGCGGATATATGTGCGAACGCCGTCTTTTTTCGTGTAAGAAAAATTCTTCCTGTACCAACCCGTTGAAGTTTCGTACAAATTATTCGTATCATAGATGAGCCAGTCGTGCGGAACATCTACGCGTTTGAAGTCGAAGCTTTCGGAATAGTCCGAGCCGAACGGAGCTTTGAAAAACTCCCAGTTATCGCAGAAAAGCGTTCTGTTTGAATATGTATCGCAAAAATTCATATCGTTTTCCTCAATTTTGACTTGGTCAGTTCTGACCGTAGTAGGCATTCGCACCGTGCTTGCGGAGATAATGCTTGTCGAGAAGTTCCTGCGGCATACGTACTGCCTGCGCATTTATCGACATTGCGTGATAATTCATAAATGCGACTTCTTCAAGCACGACAGCGTTGTGAACGGCTTCCTTTGCGTCCTTGCCCCAAGCGAACGGACCGTGGTTCTTCACAAGAACGGCAGGTATCGTCATCGGGTCAATGCCCTTGAAAGCTTCGATTATGACCGTTCCCGTTTCCTTTTCGTACTCGCCGCCGATCTCCTCGGGGGTCATTGCTCTTGTGCAGGGGATTTCGCCGTAGAAATAGTCGCCCTGCGTTGTTCCCATTGGAATAATGCCCGTTCCTGCCTGTGCGAACGAAGTCGCCCAACGGCTGTGAGTGTGAACGATGCCGCCGATATTTTCATAAGCACGGTAAAGTTCAAGGTGCGTCGGAGTGTCGCTCGACGGTTTGTATTTTCCCTCTGCGACCTTTCCCGTTGCAAGCTCCACAACGACCATATCATCAGCCGTCATAGTGTCATATTCAACGCCCGAGGGCTTTATAACTATCATTCCGCTTTCTCTGTCAACTGCCGAAACATTGCCCCAAGTAAATGTTACAAGTCCGTATTTCGGGAGCATAAGATTCGCTTCAAGCACTTCATGCTTTAATTTTTCAAGCATTTTTATCTATCCTTTCAAATTCTGCCGAGAATATCTTCCGCGCCGAGCGCCGCTTTGTATCTCTTTATAAATTCATTGAAACCGTGTGTGCCGTCCTTATTCGGCGTGAGCGTGAGCTTTTCCATTCCTGCGAAAACTTCGCTGTCGAGCCAGTCGGGGAGAGTTTTTCCGCCGCCGTTCATCATATACGAAGCGAGCAGAGCCATACCCCATGCGCCGCCCTCGCCTGCCGTTGTCATTACGGAAACGGGGGTGTTCAATGCGTCAGCAAGTATCTGCTGTGCCGCGCCCTTTACCTTGAAAATGCCGCCGTGACCCGTGAACTGCTGTGCCTCGGCGTTTTCCTTTTCAAAGAGGATATCCATACCTATTTTAAGCGAAGCGAACGCCGAATAAAGCTGCGCCCTGAAAAAATTCGCCAGATCCATACTGCCGTTCGGTTGACGGAAATACATCGGTCTGCCGTCCTCTGCACCCGTCACGGGTTCGCCCGAAAGATAGTTGAACGCCGTAACTCCGCCGCAGTCAGCATCGCCCGTCATTGCATTTTTATAAAGTGTTTCGTAAAGTGCCGACTTGTCAAGCTTGTTTCCCGTAAGCTCGGCAAATTCGCCGAAAAGCTTCACCCAAGCGTCCAGTTCGGAGCAGCAGTTGTTGCAGTGTACCATTGCGGCAGGTGCGCCGTCGGGGGTTGTTACCATATCGATCTCGGGATAGGCTTTTTCGAGGTCTTTTTCCAGAACAAGCATTGAAAATACCGAAGTTCCTGCGGAAACATTGCCCGTTCCCGAACGTACAGCGTTCGCTGCGACCATTCCCGTTCCTGCATCACCCTCGGGAGGGCAAACGGGAACTCCTGCCTTGAACATACCCGTCGGATCGAGAAATTTTGCACCGCTTTCGGTGAGAAATGCGCCCTTTTCGCCTGCGATTTTTACGGGAGGAAGAACTTCCGCAAGCTTTTTGTCAAATCCGTGCGAGGAAAGCTTTTCTTCGGCAGTTTTGAGCATCTCGGCATTGTAATCCGTCCTGCTGACGGGGAAAATTCCCGAAGCTTCGCCGATTCCGACCGCTCTTTCACCCGTGAGAAGATAATTTATGTAGCCTGCGAGCGTTGTTATATGTGCTGTCTGCGGAACATGCGGTTCGCCGTTCAGTACAGCCTGATAAAGATGCGCAATGCTCCAGCGCTGGGGAATGTTGAAGCCGAGCGCTGCACTCAATTCCTCTGCCGCCTGCTTTGTGGTGGTGTTTCTCCATGTTCTGAACGGAACGAGCAGCTTGTCGTTTTCATCAAAAGCCATATAGCCGTGCATCATCGCGGAAATTCCCATTGCTCCGACGTGCGTGAGCGTGATACCGTGCTTGTTTTTCACGTCCTCGGCGAGTGAAGCAAAGCAGCTTCTTACGCCGTTGTGGATATCGTCAAGGGAATATGTCCAATAGCCGTTTTCAAGCTTGTTTTCCCAATCATAGCTGCCCGATGCGACGGGAGCGTGGTTTTCGTCTATGAGAACAGCCTTTATTCGGGTCGAGCCAAGCTCAATGCCAAGGCTTGTTTTATCAAGTGAAAGCATATCAAAGTATCTCCTTTATCCATCTTATGCAATGTCCTATCCATTCCGAGCAGTATTTCACATCGTCCGAAAGGTCAGCCTTTTTGCTCACGGTATCATCGCAGAGCGACAAGCCGTGACCGCCCTTTGGATAGATGTGCATCTCAACATTTTTGCCCTGCTTATGGAGCGCTTCGGCAAGGAAAAGCGAGTTTTCGAGAGGAACAAGTCCGTCCTCGCTCGTGTGCCATATAAACGCCTGCGGAGCGTTCTCGGTGACTTGGTTTTCGAGTGACATTTTCGCAAGAAGCTCGGGGGCGGGATCATCACCGAGCAGGCACTTCATACTGCCCTCGTGAGTGTATTTTTCCGAGGTTATAACGGGGTAGCAAAGTATCATTCCGTTCGGCTTGTCCTCGCCGTGCTCAATGCCGAGCGCATCTTCAGCGAGCTTTTCCTGCCAGAAAAGTCCTGCCGAACAAGCGGCGTGACCGCCTGCGGAGAATCCCATTACTGCTATCTTTTCGGGGTCGATATGAAACTCCTTGCTGTTGCGGCGCATAAAGGTTATTGCCGCCAGAATTTCAAGCAGCTGGAGAGGATAATGCTGATATTCGCAGGCATAGTTCACAACTGCGGCGGCAATGCCGTTTCCGACCATTCGGAGTGCAACGGGTTCAGCCTCGCGCTCCGAACACCACCAGTAGCTTCCGCCGGGGCATATAACCGTGCAGGGGAAAGTCTGCTCTGTGTCAACTTCTTTCCATACTTCGGGGATATAAAGCGTGACCTGCGTTTTCTCTTTCGCTTTCGGCAGGTTTGGGAAATGATCTTCAAGGTAAATTTTTTCGTATCTCATAATTTCACCCTTATCTCTTCAAAGAAGCTATCGCATCGAGCATTTCAAGCTGCTGTTCAAATGCGTTCAGCTCTGTTTTCTCATCGATCACAACAAGTTCCGTGTCGGTCATCTTTGCGAAAAGACGAATATCGTCAGCCGTGAGTGCAGTCGAAACGACAGCGTGATGCGCGCCGCCTGCGTATATCCAAGCCGCCGAGCCTGTTGCAAAATCGGGTTTGAGTTTCCACATTACTCTTGCAACGGGGAGCTTCTGCATTGGTTCAGGCTGTTTTACGAGAGTTATCTCTGCGCAGACGAGTCTGAATCTGTCGCCCATATCTATCATCGAAACTGCGATGCCTTCGCCCGTTGTTCCCTCAAAAACAAGACGTGCAGGGTCAGCCTTTCCGCCGATGCCGAGGGGGTGAACTTCTATCTTCGGCTTTTCAGCGGCGAACACGGGTGAAACTTCGAGCATATGCGAAGCAAGCTCGGTTTCCTCACCCTCGGGAAGATCGTAAGTATAATCCTCGAGGAAGCCCGTTGCGCCGTTTCTTCCCTCTGCCATCTTAAAAAGAACTGCGGCAAGAGCGGCTGTTTTATAGTCGCCCTCAGGGCCGAAGCCAACTCCCTTTGCCATAATATTCTGTGCGGCAATTCCGGGGAGCTGTTCAAGTCCGTTGAGGTCTTGGAATGTATCGGTGAATGCGGAGATGTTTTCTTTTGCAAGGAACTTGTCAAGTGCGGCTTCATACTTCGCCTGAACTCTTACAGCAGAGATATTGTCGGTGTTCATTTCGTACTTCTCGGTATATTCAGCCATTTTTGCATCGACTTCTTCATCGGTAATTTCGGAGATGATGCTGCACAGGTCGCCAATGCCGTAGTAGTTGACGTTCCAGCCGTACTTTATCTCGCTTTCCACTCTGTCGCCGTCCGTTACGGCAACGTCGCGCATATTGTTGCCGAACATTGCAACTCTCATTCCCCTGCCGAAATCGACAGCTGCGGCAGCCTGAGCAAAGCGGCGAACCTTTTCAACGACATCACTGTGCTTGTAATAACCCGAAACGACCTCACGCTTTATGCCAAGGCGTGTACAAATAAATCCGAACTCTCTGTCGCCGTGCGCGGACTGGTTGAGGTTCATAAAGTCCATATCGATGCTGTCGTAAGGCAGTCTTTCGTTATGCTGTGTATGGAGGTGGAGCATCGGCTTGCGGAGCGCTTTAAGCGCGGTTATCCACATTTTCGCAGGGGAAAACGTGTGCATCCACATTATAACGCCGATACACTCGCTGTCGGACGAAGCTTTCGTGCAAACGCTTACAGCTTCACTGCTGTTCCGTACAACGGGCTGAAAAACGACCTCTGCGATATTTTCAAGCTTTTCGCTCAGAAAAGCCGCCATTTCCTGCGAATCCTTTGCCGCCTGCGCAAGGGTTTCCTCGCCGTAAAGGTCCTGACTTCCCGTGATAAAATATAACTTCTTCATTTCTGTTTTCCTCCGCTCAAAATTTAGCCGAAGCACGGCTCACAAATATATTTTTATTATAGCTTATAGAAGAAAATTTTTCAAGAAGCTTATTCGCCGATTATGGACATTTATTAACCTTTGTGTTATAATATAGCTTGGGTGATGCAAAAATGATAGCAAAATATGAACAAAGCGTTCTCTCGGGACGTTCGCAGGTTTCCGTCCAGCGCTACGAGGGCTTGCAGAATCTTCCGCACTGGCACATCGAAAGCGAGCTTATCTTCGCCGAAAAAGGCTCTGCCGAAGTTATGACGGACAACAATTTGTACGGCTTATCCGAGGGATACTGCGTTTTTATACGAAGCGGAGCTGTGCATTACATCAAAGCCGAATCGGACAGTGTTATCTCCGTTATGAAGATAGATTCCCAACTCATCTCAGCCGAATTCGGAACGCTCGTGCCCGTCTGCCCTTTGCTCGAAAAGAAATATGACGTTTATGAAACCTTTGAGAAAATAGGACAAGAGATATCCAACGGCGAAAAATATTACGAGGTTATATGCTCGGGACTTGCGCTCACTCTGACCGCCGAAATTTTCCGAAGCGAAAAGACCTCTTCGGCGGAAATTTCTTCGGGCAGCGGAGCATACAAAAAGCTTCTGCGGCTCATTTCCGAGCGCTTTGCCGACATAACCTTTGACGAAGCGGCAGAAATAATGTGCTTCAGCAAGCCTTATTTCTCGAAATATTTCCGCCGAATGTCGGGAATGACCTTTTCTGAGTATCTCAACATCGTCCGAGTGAGCGAAGCCGTGAAAATGCTCTCAAAAGGCGGTATGTCCGCAGGAGAAACTGCCGTCGCGGCAGGTTTCGGCACGATACGAAGCTTTAACCGAGTTTTCAAGCAGTACACAGGTTATACACCGCGCGAACTGCCCGATGATTTCGTCTTTATCGGCGAAGATCAGGGCACAAGCAGCGACAGCTTCGACCCTACGCTTCCCGTTTCAAAAATATTGTAAAAAACGAGCATTCCGCAGTCTTTTCGATGCGAAATGCTCGTTTTTCTTAGCCTATATCCCGTTGTGATTACGGATTCATAGATGGATCGTCTGTCGGATAGTCCGTCGGAAATTCCTTCGGTGTTGTTGCTGTGTAGGAAACGTTCGTAAATCGTATTGGAGTATCGTCCGGATCGGTCGGAGGCGTTGTATCCACTGTTGTTACCGTTGTTTTTTCAGTGGCTTTTTCAGTGACTTCTTCAGCCTTTTCCGTTGTGGGTTCGGCAGGTGTTTTGGTTGTCGTTGTCACTGTTGTCGTTGTTGTTTCTTCGGTCGCCTTTTGGGGTTTCTTTGTATTTTTTGCCGTTTTTTCCGTCGTCGAAACGGTAGTCTTTTCTGTAGACGCAGGCTTCGTTGTCGGCTTTATCTGCGGTACATACGCTGATGTATCGGGATCGGTAGTTACCGTCGTGACCGGTGCAGCGGTGATAGTGGTTTCCTCCTCGGGTTCCGTTGTTTCGGGAATCGTTGTTACCGCTGTTGTCGTTGTCTGAGATGTTGTGACAGGCATTGTAACAGCACTTTCGGTCTGCGGTTCAAAACCTCTCAAATTTTCGAGAACTTCATTATTCAGCGGCATGATCGCTTCATCATTTGAGCGGAGAGCGGTATTTTTTATTGCCGAGGAAATACTGTCATAATCTATATCAAAAGTCGGGTCTTCTCCGTCCTTTACGATATAGAAGCCGCCGCCCTTCTTATCGGGAATAATGAATTTTGATGTTCCGTCGATCTCGGCAGGGTTGCCGCTGTATTCATTCGGCTCGGTGCAGATCATAACACCGCCGCCTGCGGGAGTGAGAGCTTTTTTGTCCGTTCGGTTGCCCTTATTGTCGATAAGCTCTATCTCGACCTTGCCTTGAAGAGTATTTTCGTTAATCATATAAACGCCGTCATCGTCCTCTTCGACAGAAACGATGAAACTCGTTCCTCTGACTGCCATTGTAGCTTTCGGCGTTGCGACTTCGTATGAGGACTTTTCCGAGAGCGGATTGGTTATCTCGTTAAGTATAGAACCTTGTTTGAGGTCAATGGACGTTCTGCTGTCGGCGGCTGTTCCCGACGCATTCAGTTCAAGTACCGTTCCGCTGTCGAGCAGGATATATTTATCATCATCGAGCGAAATCCTGATAGTGCTTTCATCGCCGACGGTGAGCGTATCTCCGCTTTCAAGGTTCATTCCCGTATATGCGTCCAGCTCGCCCGAGCCGTCCCTTTCAACTATCGCACTTCCCGTTAGTTCAAAAACTTTCATAACTCGATATGCTTCTTCTCGGGTCATTGCAATGCCTATCCCTGCGGCAGTTCCGCCCGTAACCGCAACTGCGGCGCAGACCATTACCACTTTTGCCTTCAATGTCATTGCTGCCAAAGCGCTTTTTACACCCATTTTATATCGCCTCCAAAAATAAAAAGGAAGTATGCAGTCGAAACTGCATCATCGGGTCGATCCCCTACAAATGCAGCCCGACCGCCATACTTCCGAAATGATCTGAAAAGTTTAGGCTCGTGCTTTGCGCCGCCGATTTTCATCGGTTTTGCCTTTTATTTGTTGTTTGAATTATATCACATATATGTAATTATTGCAATAGTCAAATAACAATTTTGTAACAAAGTTAAAAAATATATCTAATATTTGCAATTATTGATGATAAAACCTACAACAGCAACACACAATGCTAACACGCTAAATCGTCACAACACTCCGAGTTTCGTCAAAAATTCCGCCGAACGGCACTGATTTTCTATAGAAGAAGTTTCAATAAGCACAGTTTTCGCCGCGGAAAGCTTCTCTTCAAAGCAAACCTTGAAATGCTCCCAATCTATCTTTCCGTCGCCGACTGCAAGGTGAAGATCGTTTTCAAGGTCATTATCATTAATATGTATATGCTTTGCATAAGGTGCGACCGCTTCTGCCCAGCCGTCAATATCCGAGCCGTAAACTGCGGCGTGAGCGTAGTCAAAGCATACACCGAAATTGGGCATATCCGCAAGCCGCCTTGCAATTCCGCAGAGCATATCGGGCGTTCTGTCGAACATATTCTCCATATAAATTTCAAGGTCGGGATATAGCGGCAGGACTTTCCGCCAGAAGCTTTCGTTGATATCGAGCCAGCTTTTGATATAGCTTTCGGAAGTGAGGTCGGGGTTATGATTCGTATGGAAAACAACACCGCGCGCACCTATTTTCCGCGCAATATCAAGGCTCGTAACAACGCGCTCTTCGGAAATTTTGCGGATCTTTTTATCGCTGCTGAAAACAAGCACATCGAAAAATGCGCCGTGCATCGTGCAGTATTCGGGGAGCTTCTGCGATTTGTACCTGCTCACTATCTCATCGGTAAGTTTTTCATCGTCCATAACATCGGGGATAAAAAAGTCGTTGTATTCAAAGCCGAAGCCGTACTCTTCCGCAAGCGCAAGGCTTTTCGGCAGTTCATCAAACTTGGGGATTATAAGAAATTTACACTGTTTCTGCATTTTTCAGCTCCTCCGTTTTCGTTTCGGCACTTTCGTTCAGACCCGTGAGGGAATAGACAAAAACGCCCTTGGATTTGCCTTTCAGCGGAATTTCGCCGATAGGTTCGACAGTCACTCTGTCCTTCACCTGCAAGTAGACATTCTCGCTGATAAGCACCTGACCGCGCTTTGCGTTCGATTCAAGACGCGCGGCGGTGTTGACGGTATCGCCTATCGCCGTATAGTCCATACGGAAATCGCAGCCGATATTTCCGACGACGGCAGGTCCGCAGTTCACGCCTACGCCGAACGCTACCGATTTTCCGTATTTTTCTTGGAACTTGCTTTCAATAGCGTTTCCGCCGCAGACGATATCCCAAGCGGTCTTGACGGCTTTGTAAACATAATCGTCAAGATCGAACGGAGCGTTGAAAACTGCCATTGTTGCGTCACCGATGAACTTGTCGAGCGTTCCGCCGTTGCTGAATATCGCGTTCGTTGTGAGGTTCAGATAGCTGTTGAGGATATCAACGACCTGCTCAGGTTCAAGGCTTTCCGACATTGGAGTGAATCCTCGGATATCAACGAAAAGCACTGCGATATCACGATTTTCTCCACCGAGCTTGATATGATAATTGCCCGTTTTTGCAATCTCCTCAACGACCTGCGGAGCAACATACTTCTTGAATGCGGCTGTTATCTTGCGCTTTTCGGCGGCTTCTTCGACATATTTTCTTACTATATTTATAAGGTAGCCAAGCACTGCGAAAAGCGGCGCATAAAGTATCGGGAATATCGTTCCTGCACTGTTGAATGCAATTCCGCCGCCAACACAGCCTGCCGCCGTGATAATGACGATAGGTGTCGAGAATTTCATTTTTAGCTTTCGGGAAAGGATATACACACAGCAGGCAACAATTGCCGCAGTAAGTGCCGAAACAGCTCTTCCGACGGGAACGGGATATTTTCCGTCAAGCAGACCTTGAACGATATTTGCGTGAATTTCCGCACCGAACATCTGGTCAGCGCAGGCAGGCACGGAAAACTGATCCTGCAATCCCGAAGCATAAGCGCCTACTATTACTATACAGTCGGTGAATATCTTCGGGTCAACCGTGCCGTCGAGCAAACTGCAAAGCGGAATATGCTCATAATCGGACGGCTTGCCTGCATAGCTTATCCACATTCTGCCGCTGTTGTCGAGCGCAGGGGTATTCTCACTTATGCCGAGATATGCGCAGTACGCCGAATAGGTCTGCGCGGCGAAGCTTCTATATACAGTACCGTCCTTTTCCGCCGAAAGCAGAGCCGAACGGACTATGCCGTCCTCATCGGGTGCGGCGTTGACGAAGCCCGTTTTCACAACATCTGCAATGATAGGCTGTTCAACTTCCTCGATATTGAAATGGTCGATATAAGACTTGCCGTTTTCGTCCGTTTTATAGGCGGTATTGTAGTTTATGTACGAGCCTGCAACGACGCGTCCGCTCTTTTCACAGGCTTCTTTCAGCGCTTTGTCGCCCTGCCCGTCCATATCGCCGAACACCATTATATCAAGCGAGATAACGGCAGGATATTCGCCAAGCTTGTCGATAACATCGGCATAGACGCTCCTTGACCAAGTGCCGAAAGGTCCAATTTCCTGCAAAGTTTTATCGTCTATCGCAAGAATTTTTATCTTGTTGTTGATGCCTCTGTGCGGCTGATAGAGCCTATCGCGCAGGAGGCTGTCAAAGGAATAGAAAACATCATAAAATGCCACTAAAAAAGTCAGCGCAAACATTACCGCCGCTTCTATCGCCGTCATGGTCTTTGATCTTCGTTTCACATTGCCCTCCGTTACAAAAAAATAACACTTTATCATAATCTTACTGCGTTATTATAGCATATTTCAAATAATTTGTCACTATATTTTTATAAAATTTTATATTTTTTTGAAATAACTATTTACAAAGCCAATAAACTATGCTATAATAATATCGAATT
>ERZ1026854.1655-NODE-1655-length-13660-cov-6.195369_pt1 | contig 13660 bp, 12 predicted proteins | sample MGYA00380157_ERZ1026854 | MGnify/ENA primary metagenome ERZ1026854 (study PRJEB33269, sample SAMEA4719793) | human gut metagenome | biome: human-associated habitat; feature: organic feature; material: feces | place: Cameroon | collected 2013-10 ...
TACTCGATTGAGTTGGAGCTGCGATGTAGTCATACTTTTGCACGTATCGTAGGTTTATGTAGCGATCCACGTCGGTCGCCCTTCCCTCCATGATGAGAGTCTCCAGTCCATCGTTATCGAAGTTCTCATGGGAGAGAACGGTTGAGGTGAGGTTGTCGAGCAGTCTCTCCGTATCGATCCTACTGGTGTTGATCTTCATGGATTGGAAATCATCGTGTTTATGTGACATCAGGAAGAGGTTCAGGTAGATGTCTGCCGCCTCCTCCTTGTATCCGTGACTCGATAGCAGACGGGCTGCCCTTTGATCCTTGGACGTTCCATCATATCCGATGAGCATGCCTGCATATTTTGCAGCAGAATCATCGTTCTCGGCATCCAGCTTTCTCACCACACGGATTATGGCGTCCAGCTTGTCGGATGAACTGCGGATGTATGATTCGTAGTCCCCTCTATCGAATTTCATCTTCAGGGCTACCTCTCCGAGTTCTGATGAATCATCGAGGAGCTGATACGCCCTCTCGATTGTTTCCTTCGGCACGTGCTTCAGGGATTCCCGATAGAGCGTTTGCGCGTAATGGTCACGATTCTTCAGGACCTCTGCTATGGTTTCCGGGCCGGTTTCGGCGAATAGGGTGTAGATGTCGGAGCCATGTTCGTCGAAGGCTTCATAGACACCTCCGTTATCGTATTCCATGGTAGACAGTCTCATCAGCAGTCTGTCGATCAACAGGATAGTAGCATTCGGTTCCGTGATCTCGTAGATGATTCTGTCCAGCACGGCCTTCGTGTGGTCGTGTTCCACCTCGTAATTGTAGTTCTCATCATCCAGGTCATACTTCCCATAGTGCCAATCGTCGTAATAGTTGGCCTCCTCATCGTAATCGGGGTCGTCGAGGATGTCATCCACTATACTGTCGATAAGATCCTCAAGTTCTCTGATGAGTTCGGGGTCTGTTGCTTCTTCGGCAGTGTGTGAATTCAGATCGGATAGTAGAACCGCAGCGATATGCTCGCATCCCTCGTTCGCACAGTCGCAGTCCAGAAGCTCGTCGCCGTTGCTGCGGCAACGACGGAGGACGACATGTTTCGCACCGTCCGGATCTGAGATCAGATACACTGTGATTCCGGGATGCACCTCGTTCGGGGGAGATACAGCCCCATTGTTCAAGAGGGTCGTACTCTTGTTGTACGATAGAAGTCCGAAGATCCTCTTGAGTCCGGCATCGTCGATACCGCTTCTGATGTCCATGCATAAGGGATACCGTATACTGTATTAGACTCCGTCTGCACCTCCGAACCCGATCCAGATCCTGGTTCAATAGCGCTATTAACCACTTCGACCGTTCATCACCCATGCACACCTGTCGCATCCTTCTCAATCGTACCGAGATCGCCGAGGAGCATCCCTGTCACAGCCTCCTCCCGATCGAGTTCGGGAAGGACGATGTGGAGGTGAGGATACTCACGTGTTCGATGATGGACAACGGTGCCGGATACTCCATGATACAGTTGGACGACCCCAACGGAATCGTCGAGGAGGGCCGCTTCGTATATCCCGGAGGGGAATCCACTGTGGCTCGCGTCTCAAGGAACAAGTGCATGGCCATGGTCACCAACCGCAGGTGCATGCTGTCCTCTCTGATCAACAGATCCGGGTGCTTCCTGTCCTCCGCGGTCCCCAAGACGGACACCCTCATCGAATGGACCCTAATCGGCCCCAGCAGCGCCGAGATCCAGAACCTCCTCGAGGATATGCGCGCCCACGGCTATTCGTTCGAGATCATATCGAGCAAGGTCGCTTCTCCGGATGTGACGCTCACCCCCAAGCAGGAGGCGTACTTCGAGACGGCGATGGATCTCGGATACTACGACGTCCCCAAGCGCATAGGCCTGGATGAGCTGTCCAAGATCCTCGGATGCTCCAAATCCAATCTCAACGTCATCCTGAGGACCGCTGAGCGCAACATCTTCGATTTCTACCACATGTTCTGCCGCAGCGAGCGCTTCGTGAAGAAGTGATCCGAACATGTTCGCAGGCTCCATTATATCGTCTATGCGTCGATATCGATTGCAGTGGTCCGACAGCCCTTCCGTTTTACCGAGGGAGAAGGATTGGAATGACCATAGACGAGGAGAAGAAGAGGAAGACGCTCTCCTACAGGTGGATGATATTCGTCGTCCTGGCGATAGCGTACTTCTTCGTGTACTTCCACAGGACGACAGGCGGAGCCATATCGGATAATCTGCAGTCGTTCTACGGAGTGGGGACGGCATCGGTCGCCCTGCTCGCATCCGCCTATCTGTACGCGTACACGCTGATGCAGATACCGAGCGGTATACTGACGGACCGCATGGGACCCCGCAAGGCCGCGACCATATTCATATTCCTGATCGCGGTGGGATCCATCCTGAGCGCGTATTCCGCCAGCTGCGGCAACTTCAACCTGATGATCGTCGGCAAGTTCATCATCGGGATCGGAGCGGCCGTCGTCTACATACCCATAATGAAGATCCTGGCCGTCTGGTTCAGGAAGAACGAGTTCGCTTCCATGAGCGGCATCCTGCTGCTCGTGGGGAACGTCGGAGGAATCGCCGCAGCGACCCCCATGGTCATCATGATGGACTCGCTGGGCATCGAGACCACGTACATCGTGCTGGCGCTGATCACCGCGGTCATCGCGGGGCTGTGCTGGCTGATCGTCCGCAACCACCCGTCGGAGAAGGAGCTCCCCAGCATCGAGGAGATCGTCTCCGAGGAGACGGGGGAGCCCATCGGGGAATCCACCTCCGCCAAGATGGGGACCGTGGAGGCCCTCAAGCTCACATTCACCAGCGGGAGGAAGTTCTGGCCTCTGGCCATATGGTTCTTCTTCATGTACGGTACCATCATGCTCTGGCAGGCATCCCAGGCGGGATCCTTCTACAAGAGCGTCTACGGCTTTTCCGCGGGAGACGCCGGACTGATGGTCACGATGGTCGGTATCGGGATGGTGTTCGGCTGTCCCCTTGCCGGAAGACTCTCCGATCGCATCCTGCGTTCGAGGAGGAAGGTCCTGATCATCGGGACCTTCGTGTACACCCTGATCTGGGCCGTCATCTGGCTGACGGCCGGGAAGGACGGGATGGACTCCTTCGGGGTCCAGGCCGCGATCAACTTCCTGTTCGGATTCTTCGGAGGATTCTTCGTCGTATCCTATGCTCAGATCAAGGAGCTGTATCCGATCGCGATGGCCGGGACGTCCACGGCCGCGCTGAACCTCTTCCCCTTCGCGGGAGGAGCGATCCTGATCACCATCGCCGGGTTCATCATCTCCGACAAGACCATCGGGGAGTTCCAGACCCTGTGGATGATGGCCTTCATCATGATGGTCATCGCGAGCATCTGCGCTTACCTGTCGGTGGAGAAGGAGAGGAACTGAGACCATCGGGCGGGGGTCGATCCCTGCCCGGAAAACTTCTTATCAAACCCCTTCATGCCCGCTAGTTATATCCAACTTTCCGGTATTAGATTCTAATAACTTGCCAGGAACAATCCATTCATGAAAATGTCTGGCCATGTTGAGATTGGATTCAATCGAACATGTTCGTAGTCGGTATTATACATCCAACAATATAATAACACATCGGTAAAACGGAAGACCCGGAACACGAGGAAAGGAGGAACTGGAATGAGCGAGGCTGAGATCCTCAAGAAGCTCGCGGACGCCGTGGTCGCCTGCGAGCGCGAGACGGCGCGTGCCGCCGCCGAAGAGGCCCTCAAGGAGGGCGTGGACCCTGTCCTGGCGATCAACGAGGGGTTGGTCGTGGGTATGGGCGTCATCGGCGACAACTACGCGAACCACACGATGTACCTGCCGCAGGTCCTTGTGGCGGCGCACAGCATGTACGAGGGATTGGACGTGCTGCTGCCGGCCATACCCAAGGGGGATCTTGCGGACAGCAAGACAGCGATCACCGCCGTGGTCCAAGGGGATGTCCACGACATCGGCAAGAACATCGTCAAGACGATGCTGACTGCGGGCGGATTCATAGTCAACGATCTGGGGAAGGATGTTCCCCCCGCGACCATCGCCGGCACGGCCAAGGGCGAGGGCGTGGATGTGGCGTGCCTGAGTACGCTGATGACGCCTACCATGGACAACATGGAGGCCGCCGTGAAGATGATCATCGAGAACGGTTACCGCGACAAGTGCATCATCACCATCGGAGGGCCTCCGACCACGGAGGCTTTCGCGGAGGAGATCGGTGCAGACCACAGGGACGACAACGCGCAGGCATGCGTGAAGTACGTCAAGAAGAGGATGGAGGGTGATTGAGATGACGATGTCATGTAGGGACAGGGTGTTGGCGGCATTGAAGCAGGAGCCGCTGGACAGGCCGCCCGTCGCAATCTTCACGACTTGCGACACCATAGGCATGATGCACGCCTGCGGCTCATCGTGGCCGGAGGCGCACTCGGATCCGGAGAAGATGGCGACACTGGGATGCGCCCAGGCGGACTACTTCGGATTGGAGTCGGTGAGGGCGGGATTCTGTCTCACGGAGGAGGCGGAGGCCCTCGGATGCCCTATCGACATGGGAACGGCGACGTCGTCGCCCATGCTGAAGGGACACCCGTTCACCTACAACCCCATGAAGAAGATCTACGACGAGCCGGACGACCTCCCGGACATAGACGTGTTCCTGAACACGGGACGTGTCAAGACGGCCATCGAAGCGATGGGGATCATGCAGAAGACCCATGGAGAGGACTACTGCATCATCGGAGGAAACACAGGGCCTTTCACCCTCGCCGGGCATCTGCTGAACACCGAGAACCTGGTGTACTCTGTATGGACGGAGCCCGAGAGGGCCCAGAAGTGGGTGAAGGCCATCGAACCGTATTGCAAGGCGTTCGGACAGGCTCTCCTCGACGGAGGAGCGGACGTCGTCCAGATGTCGGAGCCCTCGGCCTCCACGGACATCCTGGCGCCGTCCGACTTCCCGGTGCAGTCGGGACAGTTCGTGAAGAGGTGCCTCGGGGATCTGAAGGGCAACACCGTCCTGCACATCTGCGGTGATTCGGAGCACATCATCCCGTACATGTACGACACTGGGGTGACCGGCATCTCCGTGGAGGAGAAGGTCGATTCGTACAGGGCGAAGGAGGTCTCCAAGAACCGCGGAGCCATCATCGGGAACGTGGGATGCTCGTTCCCGCTGTTCAAGGGGAAGCCCGAGGACGTCATCGCCGCGGCGCAGAAGAGCCGCGATGCAGGATTCAACAGCATCTCCGCCGGATGCGGAGTCCCCATCGGAACCCCTGATGAGAACATACGCGCCCTGGTCAGAGCGATCAAGGGCTGAAACGAAACGGGGCCGCTCCACCGCCCCTTGCGGAGTGCCCCACCTTCCAACGTTTTCCTCTGCGGATCGGGCCTCTCGGCCCGGTCCAGGGGCGGTATTATAGATACTATTTAGGTATCTAAGATGCTAGATTTAACGGGATTTAAACAGCATTTGTCAAAAATCTCGTATTTTCATAATAAGAACCTGCATTCAGATGGTTTTTACTCCCTAGTATATAAAACACACATCCATAATACACTGATTTGCTTATCAGCAATATTAAGATGTAAATCAATTCGTATAAATAATCAATAATCTGATAAGTTTGAGTACCAAAACAGACCGCGTCGCGGTCGGAAGTAGGTACATGGAGGAAAGATGAGACACCTGCCCCGCGGTCTACGCCCCGTATCGGGACGCGCATCTGAGAGGAAAGAGCCTCATGCGATTGGCGGTCGCTGTTATGATAGGGCATTCTCCCTATCGCCGATTCTTGTCGTCTGCCACGTCCTTCGTCCCGATCCAAAGGAGGGGATACCATAAAGGAGAGAGGCAAAGACAAGAGATTGAATGCTCTTGACCTGTTCGAGGAGCGCCACATGTTGGCGATTCTGATGTACGTGGCTTCCAACCCGTACTGCATGAAGACGAACATCTACGAGGAAGTATCACGCAACCCTCGTATGCCGGACAAGATCCACAAGCTGAAGGAGGCCGGATTGATCGAAGGCATCCGGACCGGCAATCAGACATATTACATTCTAACAGAACGCGGGACCTCCGTGGCCGAACTCTTCATCCAAGTGGCCCATAAGGTCTCGGAGGAACTCCCTGAGGCCGAAGCGCTTTGATGAGCGCCTTCAAACCACTGTTGTCCGGAAATTCGGTTCTCCGATTTCCCATCCCGCCCCCGGTCTGAACGAGGGGCGGGATCCCGGTTCCCGACCGATCAGTTGTATCTTCCGTTGACGCGGACGATCCTGATCTCGTCCTCATCGCCTTTGCCGTGCTCGCTCAGGTAAGCCTTGCGGTTGTCAACGTAATCGCCGGCATCGACCAGGAATCTGAGGAATTCGAACACGACCGTCAGTGCGATCAATCCTGTGACGGTGACGTCTAACACGGTCCAGGCATCCCCGTCTGTTATCGTGACGATCCCGGAGAGGTCTCCGAAGTTGATCAGATACAGCATCCAGAATATCCTTAGGATCATCAGGATGCCGCAGCATCCGAGTCTGATGCGGGATCCGAGGCCGTAGTAGCCTGCAGGGATGGAGAACAGGATTATCGGGATGCCTGCGAGGATCCATCTGTCCAGGATCGCCTGGAGTCCGTCTGTGGAGATCGTGTCGGGGATCATCGGGAGTCCGTAGCTCGATAGAAGCAACGGAACCGCCACGAAGGTGATAATGCCTACGATCAGGGCCTCGAAGCCCCTCCAGGTGCTCTCCTCGCGGTTCCTGGCTGCCTTCTCCTCCTTCTTGGCGATCCTAGATTCCCTGCTCACGCGACCGCCTCCTCGAGGGCGACGATCGCCGATATGAATGAAGCCGATAGCTCCGCACCCATGGTGTACGAGTCCCCGCCGGTCGTCACCTTCAGGCCTCCATCGACGAGGCTGTCTTTCAAGGCGTCCGAGATCCTTCCGGTGGACGATATCGTCATGTTCCATCCGCCGTCGTATCCGTACGACAGCGAGACATCCCCCACGCTCCCTGTTCCAGTGCCGGATGCCATGCATCCCTTCACCACGAGTGTGGATGTCGTTCCGTCGGTCGTCAGCGTGTAGTCGTAATCGACGGTATCGACCTTGCTGAGGGCGCCGACCTTCACCAGCTTCTCGTACTCCATTCCGATGGAGGTTCCGAGGTCGCATCCGTAGGCTCCTGCGACGTTGTAGGCCACCAGGGGGACCAGATACTGCCCTCCGATCTCCCCCTCGATACCGGATTCCATGGAATCACTGAGGATGTCGATCTTCCCGTCGGTGCTGACCAGGCGGACCTTGATATCCATCTTGGAAACGTCGGACACCATACCGGGCACGGAGACTCCGATGCGTCCGCCCCAGACAACGTCGTTCCTGTACTCGACGTTGCTCTGGGTGAGCTTCTGCCCTTCGGAATCGTAGACGGTCGCGGTCTTCGCACCGCTGGACTTGATGGTGGCGGCGACGGCGTCGCAGTTGGATTCATCCACTGGCGAGCTCTGCTCTCCGAATCTCACGATGCATCCAGTCTTGTCGGAAACGGCCTGGCGGAGGTTGCTCGCCAATGTGCTCCCGTCCATGTACTCCAGCTGATAGGTGGCTTCCGTCCTGATGGATATCGGTTCGGAGTCCATGTCGGACAGTGCGGTGACGACTGGGATGGCTGAGATCAACAGGACGGCGACGAGCGCTATCGCCCTGAACAGTCTGGCTGCCGTTCCGGCTTTCATGGAACAGTATGTGCATCCAGATTAAAAAGAGGGAAGGGGCTTTCTCGATTTCAGACGGTGATTCTAGATCGCACGTTCTTATCGACCTTATCCACCTTCGTGAACCACACGGGGTAATCCACTCCGGTGAGCACCCGCAGTCCTTCCTTTATCAGCGATTGGAAGTAGGACGTCTCCAGATCGAAGTCCACATTCCCCGGCTCCAGTTCGATCTCGAACTCGAGGGGGACGTACGATTTGAGCCTGGTGTGCTCCTGCCCGCCCTTGTACAGCCTCGGTGCCAGGGCGAGGAACTCCATCGCCGTCATCCCCGGGTTCTGCTTCACGACCTCGAGGGCGACGTCCCTTCCGACACCGCGCAGGATGGAATCGTACCTGATGCCGGCGTTGGTTACTATGAGGTAATGGATGTCGTAGACCGCTTCGAACAGCTTGACCTCCCCGTCCAGGAAGCGGCAGATGAACGAACGGAGGTTCCCGGGCAGGGTGCGTGCCTTCCTCGCATCGCCTTCCAGGATCTTCTCGGCTATGATGCCGTATCTCAGGTTGCGGATCCCGCTCCTGTCGGCGGCCTCCATGAATTCCAGCATGAGCATCTTGTTGATCGACGCGTTGACCGTCACCGGCTTCATCCCCAGCTCCGTGGAGATGTCGTTGACAGTCTTCGGCTCCTTAGAGACGCAGTCCATGATATCCAGCATGACCGCGTTCTTCACCAGGATGGAATCCCCGTGCCTCGGTTGGTATATGGCGAAGCGGTCCTTCAGCTCGTGATACTTGTTGCCCCTGAATTTCGCATCCGGGATCCCCACCCCGCCGAAGCAGGAGCCGGTGAAATCGGATTCGAAGACGTACTCGTAGTCGTTCACGAAGGTGATGCGGGGCTCCATGCTGTATTTGACCTTCTTCTGCTTGAAGAGGATATGGAGCAGACTGCCGAGGACGGCGTATCCCAGATAGACCAGCTCCATGTTGTAGAAGTCCTTGGAGCGCAGCCTCATGTGCAGCCCTCCCTCCATGGAGAGCTCAGAGACCTCGACGCTGTACGTCTCCGACATCAGCTCCTCCAGGTCCTCCAGGTCGGCCCCTCTGCTCATCAGCTCTGATCCGATCGTGGTCCCTACGGATATCATGAACGGGTTCCAGCGGATGTTGTGGTCGTTGAGCTTGCAGGCGTAGAACATCAGGGAATCCCTCTCCACGTGGGCGTCCTCGGTGTAGAGGTCGCGTACCACCTTGGAGTAGTCGGCGTTCTCCCACTCCTTCAGCCTTCCTGAGGAGAATACGGGGATGAAGGTGGAGCAGTACCTGATGGAGCGGTTGTCGTTCTCGTCGGGGTAGGAGGCTATGATCCCGTCCTCCTCGAGCCTGCAGAGGTTGGCCTGGACGGTAGTCTTCGACACACCGAGACCCGTGGAGAGCTCCGTGAGGTTCATGTCTCTGGAGATCAGAAGAGTGAGGATAGAGAGGCTCAGCTTGTTTGTTACCACGCAGACCCCTCCGCCGTAACGCTGGATTATCTTGAAGTCCGAGCTGTACTCTTTATCCGCCATGGTATGATGAATCGGATTGGAGGATATAATGGAATTCCAGATATTAACACCGTTAAACCAGAACGGCGTCCGTTCCCGGAGCGGATGGTGCGATCGCGGTGCGGGATAAGGACCCGGGGGATCTCCCCGGGATTGTTGGAGTTTTATCAGTTCAGGACGTCGGACATGTCGTAGACGACGCCCTTCTTCTGCTTGACCACCCACTGGGCGGCCATGACGGCTCCGCCGACGAAGATCTCCCTGGAGTGGGCCTGATGGCGGATCTCGATGCGCTCGGAGTTGCCGATGAACATGACGGTGTGGTCTCCGACGATGTCGCCGCCCCTGACGGCGTGGATGCAGATCTCCTTCCCGCGGGGGCAGATACCTTCGCGGCCGTAGATGATGTCCTTGCCGCCCATGGCCTCGCTGATGATCTCCGCCGCGGTCTGGGCGGTTCCGCTGGGGGCGTCCTTCTTCTGGTTGTGGTGGGCCTCGATGATTTCCACATCGTAGTCGTCGCCGAGGTACTCGGCGGCCTGCTTGATGAGCTTGAAGAACACTCCTACTCCGATGGAGTAGTTGGAGGAGATAACGGCGGCGACGTTGTTGTCCGCCACGGCCTTGGTGATCCCGGTCTTCTGTTCCGCCGAGAGTCCGGTGGTTCCGATGATGAGGTTCACGCCGGCCGCGGCTGCGGCAGGTGCATTGACAGCGGTGGCGGCGGCGATGGTGAAGTCGATGAGGACGTCCGTTCTGCTCTCTTTGAGGACCTTCGCCAGGTCCTTGGAGTCGGAGACGGGGACTCCCAGGGGTCCGACGCCGATGGCCTCTCCGATGTCCTTGCCGATGTTGACGAGATCGAATGCCGCGGAGAGCTCCATGCCCTCGGTGGCCAGAATACGGCGGATGAGGAGGTTGCCCATTCTTCCGCAGGCTCCGAGGAGCCCAACCCTGACGTTTGCAGAAGTCATTGATATCGTCGCTGAATGGACGTTCGCATAATAAACGCTGGCATCGGCACGGCACGGTGTGCCCCTGGATTCCTTCTCCGATGCCGGTCTCAACCCGTGTTAGTATGGATTCGGACATGCAAACACCGGCTTCGATTGTCTCATACGAGACACATAGACTATCAGTGTACGATTCGCGTATATAGAGGTTCGATGTACGACGGTCGATTTCGTGACCATCATTGAAACACTCGAATATCTCGCCGATACCCTGTGGTACGTTCCGTTAGTGCTGATCGTGCTCCTGGGGATTTACAGCACGATAAGACTGAAAGGGATTCAGATCAGGGATCTGAAGGAGATGTGGATATCCACATTCTTGCGCAGGGAGCGCGGGGAGGGGAAGCTCTCCTCGTTCCATGTTTTCTGCATGTCCATGGGGAACCGCATAGGAGTTGGCAATATCACCGGCCCCGTTCTGGCGATCCTCGTCGGAGGCCCCGGAGCCATCTTCTGGATGTGGATCTTCGCATTCCTGGGGACCGCCACCAGCTTCCTGGAGACCACCGTCGGTCAGATCTTCAAGTCCCGCGGTGCCGACGGCAAGCTCCACGGAGGGCCCGCCTACAACATCTCCAAGGGACTGGGGATGAAGAGGCTGTCCCTCGTCGTGGCCTTCATCATGCTTCTGATGTACATCCTCGGATTCGTCTCCATGGAGGTGTGCAGCATGTCCGAGGCCCTCTGCGGAGCCTTCGTCTTCGACCACAACTCGCTGGTCATCGCCACTCTTCTCACTCTTTTCACAGCATTCATCATCATCGGAGGGCTGGAGCGCGTCGCCGACCTCTCGGCCAAGATCGTTCCTGCCATGGCCGTCCTCTGGTTCTTCGTCTGCGTGATCTCCATCGCTCTCAGCAACGGAGGCGTTCTGAATGCCTTCGGGATGATCTTCTCCTATGCGTTCTCCGTTCCGTCCGCAATCGGCGGAGGCATCGGTGCGATGCTCATCATCGGAATGAAGCGCGGAGTCCTCTCGAACGAGGCCGGAGTCGGAACCATCACCAATATCTCCTCCATGGCCGATGTCGCCCATCCTGTCAGGCAGGGGTACTCCCAGGCGCTCGGTGTCGTCATCGACACCGTCGTCAGCACCCTCACCGCGCTCGTCATCCTCTCCTTCGGGAACATCGACGAGATCGTCGGAATGGATCTGGAATCCGTCAACCTCCTCCAGGCCATCATGGAATCCACCATGGGCTCCATATCCGTCTACCTGGTGGCGCTGTTCCTGTTCATCTTCGCTCTCACGAGCCTGATGTCGGATTACGTCATCGGTGAGAACAACCTGATGCTCATCACCGGGAAGCGCAAGGCCAGGGTCGCGATGAGCGTGTTCCTGCTCGCAGTCGTCTTCCTGTCCTCCTTCTTCTCGTCGGACGGACTGTTCGCCATCGTGGACATCATGCTGGCGATCTGCGGATTCATCAACTGTCTCGTGATGTTCAAGCTCGGCGGTCTCGCCATAGAGGCCTACAGGGACTATCGCAGGCAGAAATCGGAAGGGATCGACGATCCCGTGTTCCACCCGTCATGCCTGTCCGACCAGACAGGCGTGACGGAGTGGGAGTAAACCGTTTATCCGGATCGGGCGGCTCACTCGATGAGCTGCTTGATCCACTTCTTCTCTTTCGCGGACACCTTCCCGTCGACGGCGCACACCATCAGGCACACGAGGACGATATCGTCCTTGAGTTCGGGGGAGACGAGGCCTATGACGTCCACCATGCGGTCCATCGTCCGCTTGTAATCCTTGGGTTTGTCGAAACCGGCCATGAAGAAGATCTTCTCGGCATCCTCGTATGTGACATCCCTTTCGAGGATGAGGTCGAGGACGGGCTTCAGGAGCAGGAACTCGTCTTCCTTCAGCTTCCCGTCCGCGGCTACTGCGCATAGGATGAAGTCGGCGTAGATCGATACTCCTGCAACGCCGTCATCGGTGATGTCGGCGAGGCCTTTGATGATCCCTACGGATTTCTCGACCATGATGTCGCTGTAGGTGTAGGGGTCCATCTGTTCGAACAGCTTGCAGAGCTTGTTGAAATCGCTCATGATGTTCCGAGTGCGCTTCGGTTATAAGGATTGGCGTATCCGCTCTTCGTTCCGGGACGAAGTACCGGGATGAGGCGCCTCCATGGAAGGACCTCATCATGGGATCCGAGGGCAGGAGACATCATTTCGTCAATCATGTGCTTACACAAACTACCGAACGAATCTTCCACAAACTACCGAACGAATCTTCCACAAACTATCGAACGGTTATGGATATCAGGAGTGAGAGGATGAAGAGGTACATTCCCAGACTTGTTGATGATATCCTGAGGTTCAAATTAAGGAGCTCAGGAACGGTCTGGATAAGGGGTCCTAAATGGTGTGGTAAATCCACCACTGCCGAACAGTTCGCTCGCACCGTCATAAGGATGCAGGATGAAGGGAGCAAGGAGCAGAACATCGCATTGGCCAAGATGAGTCCTGCCGAGTTCCTCAGGGGGGAAGCACCGGTATTGATCGACGAATGGCAGGTCATACCGTTCATATGGAACCAGATAAGGACAGAAGTCGATAGGCGCGACGAATTCGGACAGTTCCTGTTGACCGGATCCAAGCAGCCTGACGAAGCCGAGGATGTGGACAAACACAGCGGAACAGGAAGGATAGCTTCTCTGATGATGCGTCCGATGTCGCTCTTCGAATCAGGCGAGAGCAATGGAATCGTATCATTGGAGTCACTGTTCGGAGGTGGCGGCACTCCGGGTCGTTGCGATACCACCCCGAGGGATTATGCATTCTACACAGCTAGAGGGGGATGGCCGATATCCATCGGGCTCGATGAAGATGTGGTTCTGGAGCAGGCCGTCGGCTACGTGGAGGGCATTATTGATCCCCAGATGAACCAACTTTTAGCATTAGATGGAACGACCTTGGATCCACCTCTCGGAATGACTTCATTCCACTCGGTTTCGAGTCCTTTTCTCACCGAGATGCGCGTTCCGGTTCGAAATCGCTCTTCATCAAGGCATTCTCAAGCTTTCTTGTGAAGGCCGTATCCATTCTCGTCTGATGCTAGGGTAGCATTAGGAATGATGAGATGAACGGGGGGCCCTCATCGCGTCATCCGATTGTGTGATTGCAAACATTACAAGCATTACAGCCTAGAGTTATTATATTTCTTCCGCAATCATACACGCATGGAGCAGGAGGTGAACCCAGAGGTCTGCGACGAGGTCCTGTATCTCACGTACAAGGCACGGATCTATCCGAACTCGACGCAGGAGAAGGCGATAACGGCCAATATCGAGAACAACCGCTACGTGTTCAATCTGATGGTCACCTACTGCAGGCTCCACA
>ERZ1026854.1656-NODE-1656-length-13657-cov-9.537862_pt1 | contig 13657 bp, 13 predicted proteins | sample MGYA00380157_ERZ1026854 | MGnify/ENA primary metagenome ERZ1026854 (study PRJEB33269, sample SAMEA4719793) | human gut metagenome | biome: human-associated habitat; feature: organic feature; material: feces | place: Cameroon | collected 2013-10 ...
TGGCCGCCCTCAAGCCGGATATTCTGGCCCACATCGACCTGATCAAGAAGCTGAATGCCAACGGCGAGTTCTTCGACGAAGAGTCGCCCCGCTACAAGGCCGCTGCTCTCAAGGCCCTGCAGGCCGCAAAGGCAAACGACTGCCTGCTGGAAGTGAACACCGGCGGTGTCTACCGTGGCTACCGCAAGGACTTCTACCCCGGCCCGTGGCTGCTGGGCGAGTGGCAGAAGATGGGCGGCAAGGTCATCATCACCTCGGACTCTCACGACATTAACAGCCTGACCTTCGGCTTTGACGAAGCTGCCGCCGCCATCAAGGCTGCTGGTTTTACCAGCGTGCAGGTGCTTACCGGCAGCGGCTTTGAGACGCAGGAGCTGTAACGTTTTAGAATTGCCGCCGCTTATGCTCTGGCAATTTTAGCGGAAAATTATTTTATACTTGCAAATCTGGAAAATCTGCGGATTTTCCAGATTTGTCTTTTCACGAGAAGGGCCGCAAAGGACAGCTTCATCGTAAAAAGCAACAACATCATACCGCAAAACAAGGGGCTGTCTTTTGTGCAGTCCCTTGTTTTGCGGTAAAATACAACATTGGAGGACCCCTATGACCCACGCGCAGCCCCAAAAGAAAAGCTTCTTCAATATGAATGTGGACCTGATGCACGGGCCTATTTTAAAAAGCCTGCTGCTGTTCATGCTGCCCATTCTCGTTTCCAATCTGTTCCAGCAGCTCTACAACACCGTGGATACCATGATCGTGGGCAATGTGCTGGGCGATACGGCCCTTGCCGCCATTGGCTCCTGCGGCTCGATCTACGAGCTTTTAGTCGGCTTTGGCATTGGTATCGGCAATGGCCTTGCCATCGTTGCAGCGCGCTCCTACGGCGCGCAGGACGAAGACCTGCTCAAGCGCACGGTGGTGGGGTCGGTCGTCATTGGACTGATCGCATCGCTGGTCATTACAACGGCAGGCTTTTTCGGCCTGCATCCCCTGCTGCAGCTGCTGGATACCCCGGCAGAAATTCTGGAAGATGCCTACAGCTACATCATCGTGATCGACCTTGGCGTTGTGGTCATGTTTATGTATAACCTGTGCGCAGGCCTGCTGCGCGCCATTGGCAACAGCGTGATGCCGCTGGTGTTCCTGCTCATCAGCTCGGTGCTGAACGTTGGGCTGGACCTGTGGTTCATTGCGGGCATCGGCATGGGGGTCAAGGGTGCAGCCGTGGCTACCGTGATCGCACAGGGCATCTCGGTGGTGCTGTGCGTTCTGTACGTGCTGGCAAGGGTGCGCATCCTCATCCCGGAGAAAAAGCATTTCGCCGTGGGCAGTCATCTCTACTGGGAGCTGTTCAGCCAGAGCATCTCCATGGGGCTGATGAGCAGCATCGTGTCTGCGGGTTCGGTGGTGCTGCAGTACGGCATCAACGGGCTTGGCACGCTGACCATTGCGGGGCACACCGCTGCCCGCAAGCTGTTTGCCTTCACGGATATGCCGCTCATCTCCATGGCGAACGCCGGTTCCACCTTCGTTTCCCAGAACCGCGGTGCAAACCAGCCCGACCGGGTGCGCAAGGGTATGCGGCAGATGTATCTGTACGCGGTGGTGGTGATGATCGCCGCCGTGGTGCTGATGAACTTTGGTGCTCAGTGGATGGTGCAGCTGATCTCCGGCTCTTCGGAACCCATCGTGCTGGAAAACGGTGCGCGGTATCTGATCTGGAACGCACCGTTCTACGCTGTTCTGGGTGTGCTGCTGTGCACCCGCTACGCGCTGCAGAGCCTTGGCCAGAAGGTGCTGCCGCTGTTCTCCAGCGTCATTGAGCTGGTAGGCAAGGTGATCTTTGTGCTGGTGTTCATCCCGAAATTCCAGTACAACGCCGTGATCCTGTGCGAGCCCATCATCTGGTGCTTCATGGCGGCATATCTGGTGGCGGTGTACCTGCATGAGCCGTTCGTGTTCCCGAAGAAGAGGTAAAAAAGGCGAGTCGGCAAAAAGAAAAGCATCTGCAATAAAATTCTCTGATTTTTGAGTGTTGAGAGAATTTTTGCAGATGCTTTTTTGTGGTCTATTAAGGTTTACAGCGCCGAGTAGCCAAAGCTGTTCACCAGCGCATCAATGTGCTGGCCGGCCTTGCACAGGGGGCAGTCGCGGCTGTCAAAGCTGGCGTAGTCCGGAAGGCTGGCGGGGTCAAAGATGGAGGTGACCTCATAGCCCATGCACTCATGGGTGGTGGCAAAAATGGAGGAAAGGCCTGCCACGGTGCCGCCGTAGTAGTTCACGGCCTCCACAGCGGCCTGCACGGTGTAGCCGGTGGTGATGGAAGCGGCCAGAATGAGCACATGCTTGCCCTTGACCATGGGGGCCAGATTGTCGCGCAGGATGATCTGGCTGCCGGTGGTGTACTCCGGGGTGATCACATAAATGGTCTGGTGAGCATTCATGTTGGCAAAGCCGTCTTTGGTCAGTTCGTTGGCAAGGCAGGTGCCGATCACCTGCGTGCCGTCCAGACAGAGCACGGTGTCCACAATGGTGTTGTGCTGGTAAGCGGCCACCAGCTCCTTTGCCACGGCCTTGGCCTCGGAAAGGCGGGACTTCTGGGTGGTGACATCGATGTAATAGTTGATATGGCTGTGGCTGGTAGCAAAGTGGCCCTTTGCCACGCGCAGGAACAGGTTGCTTTTTTTGGTGGGAAGCTTTACCATATTGATCATCGAAACAGCACTCCTTTTCAGGTTTTCCGGGTTGACCCTCAAATGCAAAAAGCACCGCATCCCTGCGATGCTCCTGCACATTTTTATAACCCTATTGTACCGGAAAAGAAACCTGTGCACAAGGCATAAATCCACTAAAAAACTTTGTGTATTTTACATGATATCGCCCAAAACTTGGATACAAATAGTCCGCGTACGCAAAAAGACCCGCACCATATGGTGCGGGTCTTTGGAAAACTATGATCGAAGAAATTATTCGAGGCCCAAATCGCTGGCAGTGATGTTCCAAGTTGCGTAAACATCATTGTAGAGATCCTTGCCGTTCTCGTCAGCAGAATGCTTCGGGCAATAACGAACAGCAACATTGGTAGCACCAGTCAGATCAATGCCGGTGACAGTCAGAGCAACATCGGGCAGAATCTGATTTTTAGTGGTGGCATCAGTGCCGCCAGTCAATTCAAAAGTGGCTGCTGCAACGCCGGTAGGATGCGTGTTAACATTATAGGAACCGGGATGCTCGCCGCCAGTTACATCGACCTGGAAGTGACCTTGGCTGACCTGCAGGCCGGCAAGAAGGGACTTGATCTTAAAGTGACAGACCAGAACATTGCCTGTAGCAGTATAGGTCGGCTTGCTGTCGCCGCTCAGCAGAGTGGCTTCGCAGATGCCGTCGCCCGGCTTCAGGGTGCTGCCGATCGTGCCAGCAGGACGGTTCGGGTTGGAGCAGCCGGTCAGCATGCTGGAGCCTGCAATGGCAACAGCGGTAAGAGCGGTATATTTCATAAAGTCACGGCGGGAGAATGTATAGGACATGTTCGTTCCTCCTTTAAAAAAGCAGATCAGTACGGCCTTGCGGCACTACCTATAAAATAGGCGAAACCGGGCCGGATGTCAATGCCTTTTGGCAAAATAAAATGATGAAATTTTGAGCTGTGACGTTGTTTTGCGACGAAATTTCGTCCTGTGCGGGCCGCGTATCAGGCACGGGTCACGTCTGCGGCGGTCATGACGAAGGTCATGGTCTTATCCGCTGCAAAGGTGGGCATGTAAGTAACGCTCAGCTGCTGCCAGCCCTTGGGGACCATCAGCATCAGCTGCAGATAGCCGGTACCCTGCGGGGGCAGATTGGTGGAATCCGAGAAGGTCTGAGAGTTGGAGTTGTACAGCGAGATGTTGGCACCGCACTCCACGCTCTGGCCATCGCAGGAAGCAGAGAAATCGGTAGAAGCTGCTGCCAGTGCGTGGAAGTTTGCATCCACGTTCTCCTGCGGGGGCACGGGATAAGCAGCGTTGATCTCGGCCAGATTCTGTGCGCCGATGTTGAAGGTCTGGTTCTTGGTGCGGTTGACCACGGTGACCAGAACGGCAATGTATTCGTAACCGGCCTGTGCAGGTGCGGTATCAATGTTGAACAGGCTGGTCAGCTGAACGCCAAGGCCGTTCCAGTTGCTGACCTTATCACCGACCTTGACATCCACGATGGTGTCGCTGCCATTCTGCTGGCAGCCGCCCAGCAGGCTTGCTGCGCCCAGGGCAGCAACGGATGCGCCGGTGCACTTGAGGAAGGTACGGCGGGAAATGGAGTTGGACATAAAATAAATCCTCCTTTTGATAGGAAAAAACCGTATTCCAGAATGTTCTATTCTGTTTATACCCTTTCTGCCCGAAAGATGCAAGGGTTTTGGGCGGAATTTACAGCTTTTTCACAGGAATATCACCCTTCGCGGGCAAGGCCCTTTACATGTGTTTCGCTGGTTTTGACCAGATTTAACAGGCTGGGCGTATAAAGCGGGAACTCGCGGGTCAGGCTTTCTGTGGTCATGGTCAGGCAGGCCGGGTCCTTTACGCCCTCGCCGCCGTTCACATCCTGCCCATCCAGCAAGGCTTCCACGTTGGCTTCGGACATGCGCATCACGGCATCGGAGCAGCCGCGCCAGCGGATGGGGTCGATGCTGAACATGCTGGCGGTGTTGTGCGGCTCGGCCGAGTACAGCAGGCGGAACATCTTGGCTACGGCCATCATCAGGTAGGCGCTCACCTCGGTGGTAAGGGCCTTGCTGTGGCACTGGCCGATCTTGGCGTACAGCACGTTCAGGCTGTTGGAGATCAGCTTTTTGTTCATGGTGGGCAGCACGCTGCCGTGGTAGATGTTGTCCTTCATCTTGTCCGGGTTCGGAAGGTCTTCGGCCGAGAGCATCATGCCGTTGCGCTCTGCACTGCGGCCCAGAAGATAATCGCAGGAAACATTATAATAATCTGCCACGCGCACCACAAAGTCCAGGCCGCATTCGCGAATGCCTTTTTCGTAGTGGGACAGCAGTGCCTGTGAGACACCAAGATCCTCGGCGGCCTGCTTCTGGGTGATGCCGCGTTCCTTGCGCAGCAGCTTGATGATACGGTTGAATTCCATGATTTTTGGCTCCTCAAAGTTCGGTATAGGGGGGACATCCTTGTTTTTGGTTTACAGCAGGTTGATTATACACAACGGAAAACCTTTTGTAAAGCAAGAAAAGTGACGATATTTTTCGTTGATTTTCGTCATTTTTGTCAAAAGACTTGCTCTGGACACCATATCTATGTTAAACTATAGGTATTAACGCATACATTTTGTGGCGTGCGCGGGGCCGCAGCTGCCGCCAAAGAACAAAAAATCTGGCAGACGACACGTTTTTCTGCCAGATTTTTTCTCCGCAGCGGGTTTGGCCGCCCGTTCCCGTGCTGCCGCACAGCGATCAAGAGAGGCACTATCCATGAAAACGTTCAAGCTTCATCTCATCCGCCACGGCATGACCGCAGGCAACCTGCAGGGCCTGTACATCGGCAGCGGCACCGACATCCCCCTGTGCGACGAGGGCCGCGCGCAGCTCAACGAGCTGAAGGAGCGGTTCGAGTATCCGCAGGTGGATACCGTGTTCTCCTCCCCGTTGCTGCGCGCGGTGGAAACGGCCAACATCCTGTTCCCGGATGCAAAGCACACCTTTACCGTGCACGACCTGCGCGAGGCCGGCTTTGGCAAGTTTGAGAACAAGCCCGTCAAGGAGCTGGTGCACGACGAGGACTTTAAAAAGTGGATCACCCCCGGCTCCGGCTATGTGCCTGAAGGCGCAGAGCCTACCGACCAGTTCCATGCCCGCTGCGCCGAAAGCCTGATGAAGCTGTTTGAGTATATGATCCGCATGGATGTGACCGAAGCTGCCTGTGTGACCCATGGCGGCGTGATCATGAGCATGCTCAGCCAGCGCGCTGTGCCTACCCGCCACCCGGAGCAGTGGATGGCAGACCCCGGCTGCGGCTACACGGTGCAGACCGATGTGCAGCTGTGGATGCGTGACCGTCTGGTGGAAGCCATCGACATTGTGCCCTTTGGCTATGCCGATACCCTGCGCGGTCAGGCTGAGACCGAGGAGAACGAAGCCTTTGAGTAAGGATTCGGTTACAGTTTCGGCCCATCCCTTGACAGAAGCGGCGCAATCCTTTATTGTATAAAGGAACGATTGTTTTAGGAGGATGCCCCATGTCCCAGTCCATTTCCCGCCGGTCATTCCTGAAATGTGCCGGCTCCGGTGCGGTCAGCCTTGCGGCGGCGCTGCTCACCGGCGTACCTGCAGCGGCGCAGCAGCCGCGTCTTGCAGGCGAGCCTGCCCTGCTGGACGGAAAAGCTGCCGTAGAGCTGCTGGGCTATGCCCCTGCGCAGGAAATGGGCAATGTGCTGGTGTACCTCTCGGTGGAGAACCTCTCCGCATCCACCCTGCCGGTGGGCGCAAGCTATCTGCAGAGCCGCGAGGTGCGCACGCTTGGCGACCTGTACAGTATGGGCACCGGCGTTACCGCCGTGTGCGATGGCAGGCCGGTGCGCTGCGGCAGCTTTGCTGCACCGCTCTACGGCGAGAACGCGGCGGATGCTTCGGTGTTCACCCTGAACCTGACGGCAGGCCGCGGCGCGCTGCTGCACTGCTTCTGCGCAGTGCCGGACAACTGGCAGACGCTGGAGCTGACCTATCACCCGGATTTTGCGGCGGGCCGCAGCGTGACCTTTACGGTCAACCGCAGCACCGACCGCGCCGTGCTGGGCGTGGTGCCCACCTCTCCTGCCGAGGTCGGCAGCGTGGTGGATCTTTGATTTTCTATAATAAACAAAAACACCCTGTGCACTGCACAGGGCGTTTTTGTTTATAGAATGCTCTGCCCGGCAGAGTCCAATACCGTCAGCTCCTGCCCGGTCACGCTGGAGACCAGCGCAATGTAGCTGCGTCCGGTGCGGATGGTCAGCGGCCTGCCGTCGGCATCGTAAAAGGCAAAGGTGGAGTCTGTGCCCTGCGTCCATGTGATGTGCCACAGCTGGCCGCCGTTCAGCCAGACACCGCCGCCAAGGGACAGGTCGTAGTCCAGCGTGGTGCCGTCGTCCCGCAGGCTGGAAGCGGAGTAAAGGATCAGCAGATTATCGAATTGCGCCTGCGTGCCGGTGTTGGCATCCAGCTGGGCGGTGCCGTCTGCATGAAGCATCCCGTAGGTGCCGCTGGCCGCATCATAGGCAAAGCCGGTGGTGCTTTGGGGCGCAAAGTTGATCTGCACCTGTGCGGCATCCAAGGAGCCGGGGTCCGGCAGACGGGGATCGCTGCTCTGCGGCAGCAGCGCAGGCAGCACCGGTACGCTGGGCGTTTCGTCCACTGTGCCCACGGAAGAAGCGCTGCTGCCATGGTCGCCCAAGGTGCCGGAAAGGTTCAGGCTGCTCAGCACAGCCGAGAGTTCCCTGCCGCTGGTGCGCCAGAGCGGAGCATTGCTCCAGCCCTCGTCACAGGTAAAGGCGTTGCGGCCTACTTCCAGCGCGTCCACGGCCCGCAGGTTATAATAATCCAGATAGTTGCGGGCAAACTGCCCTGCACCCCGCTGGATGGGCAGTACCTCCTGCCCGCTGAGCAGCCGCCAGTAAAGGTCCTGCCCAAAAGTCACCGGGCCGACGGTTGGCATGGCCGATACCGAAGGATAGGCCAGACACAGGCTGGTGGGCTGGCCGCTCTCGGTCAGGGCTTCCAGCACCACCGATGCGCTGCCGATGCCCCACTGCGTGGTGCTGGAAGCGGCGTTGTCGATCACCACGGCGGCGGTGCATTCGCCGGGATACTGCAGCTCCTGCCCGGTCAGCGGGTCGGTGGGAGCTGCACTGTCCGGGGCAGTGGTGCCGGACAGCGTACACCCGCACAGCAGGGCTGTGCACAGCACCGCCGTGCCAAGGGCCAGATTCCAGATGCGTTTCATGCGGTTCCCTCGTTACTGATAGCTGAAGTTGGACCACTCGTCGTCGTCCACGATGGCAAGATAGGTCTTGCCGCGGTTGAAAAGCATCTCGGCACCGGTCTTGTCGTAGACCCGCAGCGGATGCTCCGGCGAAGCCTTTTCCCAGCGGCCATGCTGTACACCGCCGCGGCTGAAATAATAGGCATCGCCGCCGGAGATGTAGCTCACCTGCTGCACATCGCCAGAGTCGCCGGGATAGCGCTCGATGGGGGCAAAGCAGACCAGCAGGTTGTCAAAGCTCAGCTGCTTTGCGTTCAGCTCATCCACGGTGCTTTCAAACTTGCCGGAGATGCGGCTGTACATCTGCATTTTATAGGTGCGGGCCTGCGGATCGTAGCGGAAGCTGGTCTTGTAGTGATCCGAGTGGACGATGCTGACCGTCTTGCCGGATGCTGCACCCTGCATGACATTCTCTTCGCCGGTGCGGTAGTCCGCAAAGCGGAAGAAGGTGGTGTCGTAATCGTATTTCAGGCCGATGCCCGCGTTGGAAGCAGCCTGCCGGATCTCCTTGCCGGAGGTGAACTCGGTGTGCTCATAGGCCACATCCCGGCCCCGGCTGTCGCGGTGGGCCACATGCGGATGGGTAGGCGTGTTGAAGTAGCTCTTGCCGCCGATGTTCAGGCCGGAATAGTTGTATACGCTGATGAACTTGGTGCAGGCGGCGCTTTCACCGTCGTGGTAGTACAGCGCCTGATACGGCATCAGCAGCTGCAGGAACTGGTCGCGGCCAGAGCGCAGCGGGCCGATCTCCGGGATGGAGTCGGCATCGTGGAACACCGCGCAGAAGCGGGTGATGCCGCCCTCCACCTTGCACTCGATCAGCAGATCGGCAGAGGAAAGGCCGCGCTGCGGACGGGCGTTCTGACGGGAGGTGTTGGAGATGTTGTTCACCATCACGCCCACGATGCGGCCACTGCTGCGCTTGGCCTCACCGGTCAGCGGGTCTGCATCGTAAGCGGGCAGTGCGGCAAGGCTGGCAGCGGGCTGCTCACCTGCCGACAGCGAGGAAGCAGCCATGGCCTCCGAGGATGCGGCAGAAGAGGCGGTGCCGGAAGAACTGACACCGAAAGTCTGCTGGAGCCAGCTGGAAAAATTGCTGCCCAGAATGGCACTGCCGGAAGCACTGCAGCTGGAAAGCGCCAGCGAAGCGGCAGCGGCACCGGTCAGGCGAAGAACAGCACGGCGAGTGATCTTCATAGGAAAAACCTCCTGCACAAAACGGATCGGCGCGGCCCGGCAGAATGCCAAAGCCGGGAAAAGTTTGCGGGTGCAGCGCGGCAGGGCGCACACTGCCGGGCAGTGAAACGCAGCGCACTGCAGACGGATTTGATTTGATTGTAACGATTCTTGCCGGGTTTGTAAAGAGGAAGTTGCAGCCTGCGGCGGACTGTTTTGCATATGCAGGCAGATCGCGCCGCACAAAAGCCGCGCGCAGCGGGATGCCCTGCTCACGGGTCAGGCCCCACACCGGCTGCTGTATGCTGGAATTGTAAATGGTCAGCTTTGCCGCGCAGACGCACGTCTGCCGCCGGAAAGGCCCGCACAGGCTTTTGTGCCTTTTTTCCGGGATGTGCCTTTTTTGCCCGGGAACCCTTGCATTTTTGCGTAAGTTGTGGTAATATTATTCGGCAGTATTGTTTACCGCAGGCATATGCGCTCGTAGCTCAGCCGGTAGAGCATCTGACTTTTAATCAGAGGGCCAGGGATTCGAGTTCCCTCGAGCGCACCAAAATCCCACGAAGAATCGTAAGATTCCTCGTGGGATTTTCTTTTTATACGCCATTTGCACGGTCTCTGCACGGTTTTTGCACGGTCCGCATTTTTCGTGTCAGATGGAGTAAGTCTGTGAATTACTCTGCAATTCGTGCTATTTTTTGCAATTCAGGTCAGCAGAGCCAGTCGAAGCTGCGCTTTTACAGAGGGGTCTGCGTCCTTCAGAAGTTCCAGCAGAGCCGACACGGAGATGGTCGGTTCTGCTTCAACCGGGGCAGTCTGCGCAGGTATTGCTCCCGGCTTGTAGAAGCCTTCCTCGAACCTTTTACCCAGCTTCTTGCGGGAATCCTGCTGGATGTGTGCATAGGTGTTGACCAGCAGATTGGCACTGGCGTGGCCTGTTGTGCCCTGTACGGCTTTCACATCGCCGCCGGAGATTATCAGCTGGTAGGTGGCACTGGAATGCCGCAGGCCATGGAACACGATGCGGGTGAACTCCGGGTGCTCATCCTGCCACTTGATGAACTTCTTGCGGATAAGGACCGGCTCCACCGCCAGACCGTTGGGGAGCCGCAGCAGCATCCCGCTGTTGCGGTAGCGTTCCGGGTCAACGGCTTCGTCCATTTCCAAACGCTTCAGCCAGTGTTTCAGTTCTTCTTTCAACACTGCTGTCATGAAGATGGTTCGGTTGGAAGATGCTGTTTTAGTCTTTTTGAGCACCAGCGTTGTGGTGCTGCCCTCACGCTTATCTTCAAATTCCTGCAAGATGCAGTCCTTGCCCGTTTTTGCCAGCGATATCTTTTGGACACGCTGCATACACTTGCTGATGCGGAACGTGCCGGTGCCGTCTGCTCCCTCAAAATCAAGATCTTCCGGGGTCAGACCAGCGACTTCGCCCTCACGCAGTGCGCCCACCAGCGTAAGATGGACAGCCAGATGCAGGATGGGGTCCTCCATGCTGGCAAGTGCGGCCCACATCTCGTCCGCGTCCCAGATGGCACGCTCTTGAATCGACTTTTTGGGGCTGTCCACCGGAACAGGGCTTTTGATGAGGATGCCCCACTCCACCGCGTATTGGAATGCTGTCCGCAGCAGGCGGTGTACCTCGTGGATGGTCGTGCCGGAGAGAAGCCGCTGCTTCTGTTTTTCCGAAAGCACCTGTTTTTTGCCCTCAAGATACTGGCCACAGGGCGTTTTGCCAAGAGTGGCATACAGGTCTTCCAGATGGTAAGGCTTGAGCTTCTGCATCTGCATATCGCCGATGTACGGAATAATAAGGTTCTGGACCGTTCCCAGATTAGATTGATAGGTGCGGGGTGCCCAGTTGTGCTTGTTGCACTGCTTGGGAAGCCACTCCATCAAAAACTCTTTGACGGTGATGGTGGACGGAATCAGAAAAGTTCCGTTTGCAAGTTCGTGCTCGATCTGTTTTTTGCGGTTTGTTGCCTCCTCTTTCGTAGAAAAACTTTCCCATTTGTTGCAGTTTTTGCCCTGCTCGTCTTGGTAGGTATAGCGGACGCCATAGGAGCTGCCGCGTTTCGTAATGTATGCCATACGTTATCTCCTTTTTCAAGCTGCCCGGAGCCACGCATCGAAACTGTCTTTCGGGACGCGGATGCTTCCGCCTACCCGCAGGACACGGAATTCGGTGGTGCTGTTGCACAGGTTGTAAGCAGAGCGCAGGCTGATGGACAGCATCTGCGCAATTTCCTCCACCGTGTACACCAGTGTTGTGGCTTTCAGGCTGTCAGTCGGAGACTTGACGGCATTGGTTTGAGTGACCACTTCCATTGTATCGTTATTCGGAATGGTCTGCAAGATATTTTTCGTATAATCCGAAGATTTCACAGTTTCGGTCATCGTAGGCCGAGATTTGTTCATAGGCAAAACCTCCATGTTTTATTTTGATGTAAGTTCAAAATCGCCTGCTCACTCTGCTCATCCTGCACGTTTTGCGCACTGTGAGCAGGCTGAGCAGAGCTTTTTCAAGTTGATTCTTATTTTTTAATCCCACGGGCTTGGAACATCGACAGGCAAAAACAGGTCAATATCCACATTGTGAAAACCTCGGTTTGTGCCGATGCACTTATCATCATAGACGATGCCCAGACTTTTTTGATTATCTTTCAGGTGGTGGATAAAGGTCGATGCGGCCAGTGGCTTTTCCAGATTATCCAGGCACCAGCGTTCATAGACCTTATAAAAATCCGTAGATTTGCACTTTGCACCCTGCCGAATCTCAAAATAGCCCTCGGATTTGAGAAAGCCCAGAATGTTGTTGCCCTGCTCCATCGCTTCTTTCAGGTTTGCAGCGGTGCGTTTGCTGATGGTGAACTGGTAGTTGTTCTGAATCAAACGGTGAAGACCTTCCAACGCCCAAAGTTCCAACGCCCAAAGCAGGATACCTTCTTTTTCATCCCGCATCTTGTCGATGAGAAAAGGATCATCCACTCGGCCAACCGGCTTTTCCTTGGTGGTGAGCAACAGTTGGCGGCGATAAAAGCCGTTGGACTTGTCATATAGAGCGTGTAGACTGCCATTCCCGAAACAGGCAAACCGTACATACAACGTACCCTGCACGCTCTGCTGGCCTTTGCGCTCAATGTCAATTTTATCTTCCAGCGTAACAAGGGTCTTGATGTTGTTGGTCTGTGGCAGGGCCTCGGTTTTCATGTCATCGTCCACCAGAAGCAGCTTGTACTCCAAGTCTGCACGAGCAAAGCGGTTGGTTTCCACCTTTTGCAGACTTCCCGTGTACATACTGTTGCCAAACAATTCTCGAAGAATCAGCCCGATTCTGGATTTTCCCTCGCCGCCCTTGCCGACCATGAGCAGCATTTTCTGCGCCTTGGTAACAGGCAGCAGGCAATAGCCGATATACTCTTGCAGGGCTGGAATATCTTCTTCGTACAGCAGTTCGTTTAGAAATTGCAGCCAGCGCGTTGGTGCTGGTGCATCCGACACATAGGCGATGGGCAGTCGGTTCATGCAATATTCTTTTTCAGGGGTAAAGTGACCGTCTACAAAATATGTACCGTTTCGGACATGGATACGGTCTGTCTGAATCTCCGGTGGTTCAGATGCACAGGCCAACTTAATCGCCTGCACAATATGTTCAATCCGCCGTGCTACGCTGGTGGTAGCGTAATAGCGAATCTGCTCATAGATTTCCTTTTTCAATGGGGCTTCATCCTCGATCATGCCATCCACCGTGAACAATCTGCCTTGAAAACAACGCATGGGGTGCAGGCTCAAAAAGTAATCTGCGAACAATGGTTCAATGATTTTTCCGTTGTCACCTACCCAGTTTTGGGCAGGTGCACTATGCTGCTTCTTCGGCTTCCTTGCATCGTTCGATTGCTTCTCCAAGGGCGGTCACTTCCTTTCCGTTGAGTAGCTGTTGTTTTTCATGCGAGCTTCCCTGCAAAAGAATGTCCAGCAGATATTGCACACGGTCTGCGTAGTGCAGGCTTGCAATAAAGCAGGAATGTAGTGGTTCTTCTGGATTTTGTGGCGCATAAGTCATGCGCCAATCTGCCAACAGGGAACGATAACTGCATAAGATCTTGTAGAATTGTTCTTTCTGGCTTAGTGGCTTTTCCACAAGCTTATAGCGTATCGGTGGAAAATCGTCTGGAGCAGAAAGTCCAAAATCTGCAGCCAGCTTTTCTGCCGCCTGCCGCAAGGACAGCTGAAACAATTTTGCGGCAAAGTCGATCGCATCACCATCCACTCCACAGCCAAAACAGTGAAACCGAGAGTCCACTTTCATGCTGGGATTGCGGTCTGCATGGAATGGACAGCAAATCATGCTGCTGCGGTTGGGCCGAAAGCCATAGGCTTCTGCGGCTTGTCGGGCGGTAATATTCAACTTTACGACTTCAAATAAATTGTTGTTCTTGAAAATTTTCCTCCTTTACAGTTCCATGCCATGA
>ERZ1026854.1661-NODE-1661-length-13635-cov-3.684021_pt1 | contig 13635 bp, 12 predicted proteins | sample MGYA00380157_ERZ1026854 | MGnify/ENA primary metagenome ERZ1026854 (study PRJEB33269, sample SAMEA4719793) | human gut metagenome | biome: human-associated habitat; feature: organic feature; material: feces | place: Cameroon | collected 2013-10 ...
GCCAACGCAACAATCAACGAAGCCATAAACCCCTTTTATTGGTTTTCAAGATCAATGTGCAGAAGCCGCCCCGCAGCAAGCAGTGGCAGAACTCTCTGACCAGCTACCGCGATGAAAGCGGCAAGCCCTACTCCCAAACTTATCTCAAGTGCATCAACAACCAGCTTACGGCAATTTTCAACTACGCAGTCAAGTACTATGGACTGAAAGAGAATCCATGCCACAAAGCGGGAAGTATGGGTAAGAAGCACGCCGATGAAATGCTGTTTTGGACAAGGCAGGAGTTTCAGACCTTCATTGAGGTTATGAAAGACCGCCCCGCCAGCTACACGGTATTTATGACCTTGTACTTTACCGGAATCCGTGAAGGAGAGCTGCTGGCGCTTACGCCGTCGGACATCGACTTTGAAAAGAAAACCCTGACGGTAAACAAGAGCTATCAGCGTCTCGGCAGAGAGGACATCATCACCACGCCTAAAACGCCCAAGAGCAACCGCACCATCCCCATTCCCGACGGTCTTTGCACCTGTTTGCAGGAGTATATGTCCCATTGCTACGGGCTGCAAAAGGATGACCGACTCTTTCCCTACACCAAGAGCTTTCTGTATCACGAAATGGAGTATGGCTGCAAGGCATCGGGTGTGAAGCGCATCCGGGTGCATGACATTCGACACAGCCACGCCAGCCTGCTGGTGGAGATGGGCTTCTCTCCGCTGCTGATCGCAGAGCGTCTCGGACATGAGAAGGTACAAACAACGATGGACACGTACAGCCACCTGTACCCCAACAAGCAGGTGGAGGTAGCCAGACAGCTTGACGGCATTATGCCGTGAGCCTCTGGCTACAAAAATCCCTGCAAATGTAGCCAATTTGTAGCCACTAAAAAAGAAAAATCCTGAAAAACGCTGTATTACCAACGCTTTTCAGGATTCAGAAAACAAGAAATATTTATTCCCACTCCACCGTCGCCGGCGGCTTGGAGGTTACGTCGTACACCACTCTATTGATGTGCTTGACCTCATTGGTGATGCGGTTGGAGACGGTGGCCAGGATGTCGTAGGGGATCCTTGCCCAGTCGGCGGTCATGAAGTCGTCGGTGGTGACGGCGCGGATGGCCAGCAGGTGGTCGTAGGTTCTGTGGTCGCCCATGACGCCTACGGTGCTGACACCGGGCAGGACGCAGAAGAACTGGGCCATCTGGCTTTCGTAGCCGTTTTTGGCCATTTCATCCCGGAGTACCCAGTCGGCTTCCTGAAGGATCTTGACCTTCTCGGCGGTGATTTCCCCGATGATGCGCACACCCAGGCCGGGGCCGGGGAAGGGCTGCCGCCAGACCAGCTCGTGGGGGATGCCCAGCTGCTCGCCTACCCGGCGGACCTCGTCCTTAAACAGGCTGGCCAGAGGCTCGATGATGTCCAGGAACTTTACGTCCTCGGGCATTTTGACCTTATTGTGGTGGGTCTTGATTTTATCGGCGTTGCCCTTGCCGGACTCGATGCAGTCGGGGTAGATGGTTCCCTGAGCGAAGAAGGCATCCTGACCGCCCTGGCGGCGGACCTCGTCCCAGAACACCTTATAGAACTCGGTACCGATGATTTTCCGCTTCTGCTCCGGGTCTACCACGCCTTTCAGGCACTCCAGGAAATGCTCCTGGCAGTTGACCCGGACGAAGTGCATATCAAAAAGGCTGGTGAAGGTCTTTTCTACAAAGTCGCCCTCATCCTTGCGCATAAGGCCCTGATCTACGAAGACACAGGTCAGCTGGTCGCCCACGGCCCGGCTGATGAGACCTGCGGCCACGGAGGAGTCGACACCGCCGGAAAGGCCCAGAATGACCTTTTTGTCCCCGATGCGCTCTCTCAGGGCCTGGACGGTATCTTCAATAAAGGAGTCCATCTGCCAATCGCCCCGGCACAGGCACACGTTATAGAGGAAGTTCCGCAGCATCTGGTTGCCGAACTGGCTGTGGGTGACTTCCGGGTGGTACTGCACGGCGTAAATGCGCTCTGCCTCGTTTTCCATGGCGGCCACGGGGCAGTTATCGGTGCAGGCAGTGACTTCAAAGCCCTGGGGCAGCTGCTCAATGCGGTCTGTATGGCTCATCCAGACAATGCTCTCGGCAGGCACGTCCTGGAACAGTTTGGAGCCGGGTTTTTTCAAATCCAGACGGATTTTGCCGTACTCAGAGGTCTCGGCGGTGATGACGGAGCCGCCGGCCATCCAGGCGGTGAGCTGGCAGCCGTAGCAAATGCCCAGAACGGGAATGCCCAGCTTCAGCACAGCGGGGTCATAGTGGGGGGAGGACATATCATAGACGCTATTGGGGCCGCCGGTAAAGATAATGCCCTTATAGCCCCGGTCCTTGATTTCCTGGGGGGTGATCGCATCGTATTGTTCGATCTCCGCATAGACGTGGAGATCCCGGACACGGCGGGCGATCAGCTGGTTATACTGGCCGCCAAAGTCCAATACAAGAATTTTTTCCAATGAGGTTACCTCCGTTTATAGGTTGATTTCCGCGGTTTCCCGCTTCACATCGCCGATCAACGGCTCGATTTCCTTCAGGAACCGGTCCACCTGCTCGGGGCAGCGGCCCACATACAGCTTGGGGTCCAGCAGTGCCTCTATTTCCTCGGGGGTCATGCCGAATTCCTTCCGGGCGGAGAGCAGCTCCAGCAGGTTGCAACTCTCACCGTTCTTCATGCGGGCAGTGGCCTCCATGGAGCAGGAGCGGATGATCTCATGCAGCTCCTGCCGGTCGCCGCCCCGCTTGACAGCCTCCATCATCAGGTTCTCGGAGGTCATGAAGGGCAGATACTCCCGGACCGTGCGCTCCACGATTTTTTCATTGACGTGCAGCCCGTCGGTGACGTTCTGAGCCAGACGCAGCACGGCATCGGCACACAGGAAGCCCTCGGGGAGGGAAATGCGTCGGTTGGCGGAATCGTCCAGAGTCCGCTCCAACCACTGGGTGGAGGCGGTCATGGGGGCATTCAGGGCGTCGGCCATGAGATACCGGGACAGAGAGCAGATCCGCTCGCAGCGCATGGGGTTGCGCTTATAGGGCATGGCAGAGGAGCCGATCTGATTCTTTTCAAAGGGTTCTTCCACCTGCCGGTCGTGCTGCAACAGCCGGATATCGTTGGCCATGCGGTAGCAGCTCTGGGCGATGGAGGACAGCACATTGAGGATCCGGCTGTCCAGCTTCCGGGGATAGGTCTGGCCGCAGACGGCGAAGCACTTCTCAAAGCCGAAGTCCGCGGAGATCATTCTGTTCATCTCGTCGATTTTGGCAGTATCCCCGTCAAACAGGTCCAGGAAGCTGGCCTCGGTGCCGGTGGTGCCCCGGCAGCCCAGAAAGCGCATATTGTCGATGACGAAGTCCAACTCCTCCAGGTCAGAGGCCAGGTCCTGCATCCACAGCGTTGCCCGCTTGCCAACGGTCACCAGCTGGGCGGGCTGGTAGTGGGTATAGCCCAGGGTAGGCATGGCCTTATAGCTTTCCGCAAAGTCCCGCAGATTTGCCAGGACTTTTTTCAGTTCTTCCTTCAGATAGCGCAGGCCGTCCCGATAGATGACAATGTCGGCGTTGTCGGTGACATAGCAGCTGGTAGCCCCCAGATGGATAATACCGGCTGCGGAAGGGGCCACCTGACCGTAGGCGTACACATGGGCCATCACGTCATGGCGTACCAGCTTCTCCCGTTCGGCGGCCACGGCATAGTCAATGTCAGTGATGTGGGCTTCCAGCTCCTTCACCTGATCCTCGGTAATGCCGAGGCCCAGCTTCTGCTCGGCCTTTGCCAGGCTCACCCAGAGTTTCCGCCAGGTCTGGTAGCGCACATCCTGAGAGAACAGGTGCAGCATATACTCCGAAGCGTATCGGGAGGACAGGGGGGATTCGTAGCGGTCAGTCATGGTTTCCTCCTTATCAGCGGTAGATGATGCTGTCACGCTCGGGGCCTACGGAGACGTAGCCAATGTGGCAGCCCACTTTTTCTTCAATGTATTCCACATACTTCCGGGCGTTCTCCGGCAACTCCTCCCATGTGCGGCAGCCGGAAATATCGCACTGCCAGCCGGGAAGATACTCCAGAACCGGCTTGGCCTCCCCCAGCACCGCGGGGAAGGGGAACTCATCGGTTTCTGCGCCGTTCAGTTCATAGCGGGCGCAGACGGGAATTTTTTCCATATAGCCCATCACGTCCATTTTGGTCAGGGCAATGGAGGTGGCACCCTGGCAGCGGACACCATAGCGGGTGGCCACAATGTCGATGGGTCCTACCCGGCGGGGACGGCCGGTCTTGGCACCGTACTCAAAGCCCGCTTCCCGCAGATCGTCCGCATCCTTGCCGAAGAACTCGCAAGTAAAGGGGCCCTCGCCCACGCAGCTGGAATAGGCTTTCACAACGCCTACCACCTGGTCGATCTTTACATTGGGCGCGCCGGAGCCAACAGGGGCATAGGCGGCAATGGGATTGGAAGAAGTGGTATAGGGATGGATGCCGTAGTCCAGGTCCCGCAGAGCGCCCAGCTGGGCCTCAAACAGAATCTTCTTGCCGGACTCCTGAGCATCCCGCAGGAACACGCCGGTATCGGAGATATAGGGCTTGATCTTCTCGCAGTAATCCTCGACCCAGGCCATCAGCTCCTCCATGGTCACAGGCTCCGCGCCGTAGACTCCGGTAAGGGTCAGGTTCTTCCACTCCAGCAGGTCCTGCAGATGCTCTTTCAGATGGGCGGGATACAGCAGTTCACCGGCCAGCACCGTCTTCTTGGCAAACTTGTCCGCATAGAAGGGGGCAATGCCCTGCTTGGTGGAGCCGAACTTCTTGTCTGCCAGACGGGCTTCTTCCAGGCCGTCCAGCAGCCGGTGCCAGGGCATCAGCAGACTGGCTCTGTCGGAAATTTTCAGATTTTCGGGGGTCAGGGAAACGCCCTGGGCCCGAACCTCCTCCATTTCCTTCCACAGGTTCTCCGGGTCAAGGGCAACACCGTTGCCCAGAATATTCACAACGCCCTTGCGGAAGATGCCGGAGGGCAGCAGATGCAGCGCAAATTTGCCGTACTCATTGATGACCGTATGGCCGGCATTGCCGCCGCCCTGATAACGAACGACGATATCGTAGTCCTGGGTCAGCAGGTCTACCATCCGGCCCTTGCCCTCGTCGCCCCAGTTGATGCCAACGATTGCGCAGTTTCCCATAATGTGATCCTCCGATTTATAACAAATAGTGTGTATTTTTGACCTTGTTTATACGCACGGAAGCTCCGGTGGGCTTTTCCGCCTGCCGGAGTTTCCAAGGGTAACAATGTTCTTACTTCAGATGCTCATCCAGACGCCGCATGATCTCGGCATAAGCCTCTTCCACGCCGCCCAGATCCCGGCGGAAGCGATCCTTGTCCAGCTTCTCATGGGTCTTCACATCCCACAGGCGGGAGGTGTCAGGGCTGATCTCGTCAGCCAGCACGATGGTACCGTCGGACAGTCTGCCGAACTCCAGCTTGAAATCCACCAGGGTAACGCCGCAGGTCAGCCAGAATGCCTTCAGAGCCTCGTTGATGCGGAAGGAATAATCCTCAATGGTCTTGATCTCCTCGGGCGTGGCCAGCTTCAGAGCCAGGGCGTGATAGGTGTTCAGCAGGGGGTCGCCCAGCTCGTCATTTTTATAGGAGAACTCAATGGTAGGATGCTCGAACACAATTCCCTCTTCCACGCCGTAGTGCTTGGCGAAGGAACCGGCGGAGATATTGCGGACAATGACCTCCAGCGGCACAATGGAAACCTTCTTCACCAGAGTCTGGCGGGAATCCAGCTCCTTGACGAAGTGGGTGGGGATGCCCTGTTTTTCCAGCATCTGCATGAGCCGGTTGCTCATCTCGTTGTTGATGACGCCCTTGCCGGCAATGGTGCCCTTCTTCAGGCCGTTGAAGGCGGTGGCGTCGTCCTTGTATTCTACAATCAGAAGCTCAGGGTCGTCGGTCTTGAATACTTTTTTTGCTTTTCCTTCGTACAGCTGCTCCAGTTTTTCCATAATGTAACAGTTCTCCTTTGAATCAAGAAAGATTGATGTGGACAAAACAAAAAAGGGACAAAGCCGCCCGGGGCTTTCACCCGTAGACACCCTTCGTCTCTACCATCAAATTCTACAATACCCGACAGCCTTTGTCAACGGTCACATAAACAAAAGTTTCCGCCGGAAAGCATGTTTCCTTTTCGCAAAATGCCGGGAGCGGCACAAAACCGCTCCCGGCGTGGAAACAAGCTCAGATTTCCGGATCACCCGCAGGCTTCCTCGGCGGCATGCCCTTCTCCATATCCCGGGAGATGAACAGGAAAACAGGCACCAGGAATCGGAAGAAAATGGACAGCACCAGATACAGCGCGGCGTTCTGAGGATCGCAGGAAGCATAGACATCGTACAGTGCCATGAAATACAGCACCGCATAGACGATGGCCACCACCAGCATCACGAGCACCAGGCTCAGCAGCGTTACAATGGCCTGCACACTCTCCCCGGCAACCGCCAGGAACGCGCTGACGACCACACCGGCGATCATGGCGCAGCTGACGCACTCCCAAATCAGCAGAGTGACCCGCTTATGCTTCATCTGCCCCTGGGTCAGGTAGCGGTACTGGTCGGAAATGGAACCCAGCACCCAGAGATTCGCCACAGGCACCCAGGCCAGCCAGGGCGCGGAAATGCCCCTGCGCCTGGCGATGGTATACAGTGACAGGGCCGTAAACACATAGACGGCAATGCTGGCCAGCGGCATCACGCCCTCAGTCAGGACCTTGCCAAACAGGGACAGCGCCTGGTCAAAATAAAACAGACCATATTGGGGAAAAATCATATTTTCTCCCACCTTTCTTTTTCTTTCTACTCTACCACAAAACCTGATAGACGGCAAGCAAAAATATGGCGGCACCGCCCAAGTGCGCGGTGCCGCCGCAGTTTCTTATCCGATGGGTTCAAAGTCCGCCGCGCCGTGCTTGCACAGGGGGCAGATGATGTCGTCGGGCAGCTCGTCGCCCTCATAAATCCAGCCGCAGACCTTGCACACGAAGCCATGCTTGCCCTCTGTCTCGGGCTTGGGCTTCACGTTCTTCTGGTAGTAGGTGTAGGTCATGGTGTCCGCGTCAGACATGACTCTTGCCTCGGTGACGGTGCAGATGAACATGCCGTGGGTATCCAAATCCACATAGTCCTCTACTTTCAGGGACATAAAGGAATTGATATACCGGGGCAGGAAGGCCAGTCCGTTGTCGGAGCGCAGAATCTCCAGGCCCTCGAATTTATCTGCTGTCCGACCGCTCTGGAAGCCGAAGCGCTGGAACACGGAGAAGGGTGCGGACACATCCAGACAGTTGACGTTCAGCACGCCGGTTTTCTGAATGGTGTGGAAGGAGTAGTTCTGCTTGTTGATGGTGACGGCGATGCGGTTGGGTGTATTGGTCACCTGGCTGACGGTGTTGACGATCAGGCCGTTATCCCGGGTGCCGTCATTGGTGGTGACCACATACAGTCCATAGCCGATGTTGAACAGAGCCGTCAGGTCATTTTTGTCGGCAGTGGCGTCCTGCTGAGCCAGATATTCCTTGCTCAGTTCTCCGGCCAGAGTCTCCACCTGCCTGGAGGAGGTCTCATTCAGCGCGGAGACGATGCGTACAGTGGTATCCGCAAAGGTCAGGTTCTTGCACTCCTCCAGCATTTTCTTCATGACCTTGGCGGCCAGAGGCGCCCAGGAGCCGTTCTCCATCAGGGCCACGGTGCGGTTGCGGAAATTCCGCTCGGTCAGGTGGTGAATAAATTCCTTCATAAAGGGGAAGATATCGGCGTTGTAGGTAGTGGTCGCCAACACCAGCTTGCTGTACCGGAAGGCATCGGCTACAGCCTGCGCCATGTCGCACCGGGCCAGATCATGAACGATGACCTTCGGGCAGCCGTTGGCCCGCAGAGCCTCCGCCAGCTTTTCCACGGCGGCTCTGGTGTTGCCGTAGATGCTGGTATAGGCGATGACCACACCCTCGGTCTCTACGGTGTAGGAGGACCACAGGTCATACAGGTGCAGGTAATGGCCCAGATCTTCCTTCAGCACGGGGCCATGGAGGGGGCAGATGGTCTGAATATCCAGGGTGGCTGCCTTTTTCAGCAGGGCCTGGACCTGGGCGCCGTACTTGCCCACAATGCCGATATAGTACCGGCGGGCTTCATCGTCCCAGGGTTCCTCCACATCCAGAGCGCCGAACTTGCCGAAGCCATCAGCGGAGAACAGGACCTTATCCAGCACGTCATACGTCACAATGACCTCAGGCCAGTGGACCATGGGCGCGGCTACAAAGGCCAGAGTGTGCTTGCCCAGGCTCAGGGAGTCGCCCTCGCCCACCACAATCCGGCGGTCCGCGTAATCCGTGCCGAAGAAGGCGGTCATCATGTTGAAGGCCTTGGCGGAGGACACAATGGTGGTCTGCGGGTAGAGCTTCATGAAATTGCCCACATTGGCGGCATGATCCGGCTCCATATGCTGCACCACCAGATAGTCAGGCTTCCGGCCATTCAGCACCGCCTGGATGTTATCCAGCCACTCATGGGTGAAGTTCTTGTCCACAGTGTCCATAATGGCGATCTTCTCGTCCAGGATCACATAGGAATTGTAGGCCATGCCGCCGGGCACCCTGTACTGCCCCTCAAACAGGTCCACCTGATGATCGTTAACACCTACATAGCGAATATCGTTTGTGATGAACATAACTGATTTCTCCTTTTCTATTTGCGATTAATTCTTGTTCTTATATTATCACACACGGCACGATTTGTATACTGGCAAATTGCCAAAATTCTGGAAAGGAAATCTGTATAAAAATATCAATATAGCAAGCGAATTGACAGTTGACAATGGACAATTGACAATTATGGTACCCCGGAGAGGCAAACCTGCACCATCTAACCCAATCGTTCCGAAGGAAACTCCTTAATTGTCAACTGTCCATTGTCCATTGTCAATTCATAACCCCCGAGCCATACAATAAAAAGGAGGCAATCATGTCCATCATCACTTTGACCAACGACAGCTTCTCCCGCCATGTTCTCACCCAGCCGGGGCCGGTCTTCGTGGATTTTTACGCCGGCTGGTGCGGGCCCTGCCAGGCATTCGCCCCCATTCTGGAGGATTTTGCCATGGCCCATCCCGAAGTAAGGGTCTGCAAAGCGGACGTAGACGCTCTGCCGGAAAAGGCTGCGGAATATAGCGTACAGAGCGTTCCCACCCTGCTGGTTTTCCGGGACGGTGCCGTTGTGAATCGCGCCGTAGGCGTTCTCACCGCCCGGCAGCTGGCGGCGTTGGTATAGCAACAGGGGCGGCAAATTGCCGCCCCTGTCATGAAATTTTTTTATTTACAGCTGCGAATACCCGAAGCTGTTGACCAGAGCGTCGATCTTCTGCCCGGCCTTGCAGTAGGGGCACTCCCGGTAGTCATAGCTGGCGTAGCCGGGAAGGTCCTGAATGGTGTAGACGGAGCGGACGGGATAGCCCTCCACCTGATCTACGGCACTGTAAATGGCCGCCACACCGGCAACGGTGCCGCCATAGTAGGTAATCGCCTCCAGGGCACGCTTTGCGGTGTAGCCCGTGGTCACGGACGCCATAAGCACCAGAACATGCTTGCCCCGGATCATCCCCTGGGTGTTGTCCCGGAAAATGATCTGGGAATTGGCATTGTACTCCGGATCCAGAATGTAGATTGTCTCATGGGCATTGATGGTACGGAAGCCGCTCTTGGTCAGCTCCTGGGCCAGGCAGGTGCCCACCACGCTGGTGCCGTCCAGGCACAGAATGGTGTCCACGGGGGTATCGTTGACAAAATTCGTCACCAGCTGCCGGGCGCTGTCCTTGGCCTCACTGAGGCGGGTCTTCTGATAGGTGATATCCACAAAGTAGTTGATGTGGGAATGGTTGGTCGCAAAGTGGCCCCGGGCGACGCGGAGCGGCGCGCTGCCATGGCGAATGGGCATCTTCATCAAAGTGATCATAGTTCCTGCCTCCGTTATCTGTGATAAATAGGAAGGTGTTTCGCCGCCCTAAATTGGGCATTTCGACGAAACACCTTACGGTTATTATACAGCTTTGCCCTTCCGGACGCAAGTACAACCTCATTTCAAATCATCCAAAAATGGAGCCCTCTTTTTGGGCATATTGCGGGAACGCAGATCCTTTTCCTGGCGATAGAACTGCCGGGCGATGATGCGGCAGATCTTGCCTCTGCGGATCATCCAGTGGATTTTTCCGAATCCCGCCCACATAACGCCGTCCGTCTCCCCAGGCTGCAGCCGAATCTTTTTCAGGGAAACAGGGTTTTTCAGGCAATAAAAATCATAGAAGGTATTCCTGTCCTGATCGCTGCCCAGAAATTCGAAGCGCTCCGGCGGGGCAGCGATGCCGGTTTCCTCCCAAAGCTCTCTTTGAATGGCCGTCAGGCTGTCCTCCCCCGCCCGAGCCATGCCGCCGGAATTCTCCCAGGTGCCCGCGAAGCTCTTTTCCGGCGCCCGGCGGGTCAGCAGGATCTTGCCTCTTCCGTCATAGACCCAGACGCAGACGGTCAGGCCGTATTCCCCCGGTTCCCAGGGCGTGCCCCGCAGATGGGTCTTCCCCGTTCTGCACCGCTGGGCATCGTATACGTCATTCCATTCTTCCATACCGTTTATTCCGCCTTTTTTCGGTACTCCTTGCTGAAGGAGAAGCCTCTGCCCCAAACCTCCGTGACCTGGGTAATGACCATGAAGCACTCCGGATCGATCTCCCGCGCCAATGCCTGGACCTTGTGCAGTTCCCGGGTAGCTACCACGCTGAAGACCACCTCTGTGGGCTCATGCAGATAGCCGCCCTCGCCGTGGAGCAGAGTCACGCCCCGGTCCGCGTTGTGGAGAATGCTCTCGCAGATCTGCTTTGCCTGTTCGCTGACGATTTTCACCTCCGTCCGGCCGGTTCCGGCGACCAGAGTTTTGTTCAGCGTAAAATTCACGGCGATCAGCATCAGAATGCCATAGAGCAGGTCCTCCGGACTGTGGAAGAACAGCTGGGACAGCATAATGGCAAAGTCAAACAGCCACAGCGTTACCGGCACCGGAATGCCGAAGAGCTTGTTCAGGATCAGCGGCGGGATGTCCATGCCCCCGGTAGACGCCCCTGCCCGGATAACGATGCCCAGAGCCACACCCAGCCCCATACCGCCGAAAATGGCGCACAGCAGCAGATCCTCCGTCACCCGAAAGTCCCCCAGCAGCGACTGGACGCCCGTCAGGAAAAGGGGGTAAACAAAAGAGCTGAGCACCGTGGTCATGGCGAATTTTTTGCCCAGCACCGCCAACCCCAGCAGCAGCATTGCCACATTGAACACAAATACGAAGCCGGACACCGGAATGCCCCAAAGCTGCTGGGCAACCAGCGCAAGGCCCGTCGTGCCGCAGCTGATCAGCTGCCCGGGCAGAATAAACAGCGCCACCACAAAGGCATACAGCAGATTTCCCACCAGAATCCAGCAAAGACCCGGCAGATTCTTCAACATTTTTTTCTTCATAGCTTCTCTCTTTCCGTGCGAAACATTTTGCTTTATTTTACCCGATAGTCCTTTCCTTGTCAACGGACGAAAAGCGCCGCCGGTGCGAAACCGGCGGCGAAATTCAATTGCGGATCTGGTTTTCCAGATGCCCGGACCGGATCACCGGGGGCTTTGGGTCCACGGCTTCCCAGGGGATGGGCGTATTCTTCTCTTCTTTTTTCTCTTCCCGTTTCACGGCAATTCTCTCCTTCGGGAAACCGCCGGCGGCCACATAGCGAATACATAACGCCATGGGGCTGGGGCACATTCTCCTGTTTCCCCTGTCAGGATATGCCGAATACACGGGATTTATTCAGCGGCTTCCGCAAACAGCGGCTTTACCCGCTGGCGATAGAGCCGGGAGAACAGCAGCCCCGTCATCAGAGCGGACATGACCTCCGCAATGGGGAATGCCCACCAGACGTTGTTCACCTCGCCGGTCAGGCTCAGCAGATAGGCAACCGGCAGCAGCACAATGAGCTGGCGGCACAGAGAGACGATGGTGGAATAAGAGCCCTTGCTCAGCGCCTGGAAGGAAGCGCCCAGGGCGATGCAGACCGCCGCCACCGGGAAGGGCAGGCTCAGGATCCGCAGAGCCTTGACGCCGATGCGCAGGAATTCCTCTGTGGGGTTGAAAATATCCAGAAGCGCCTGTGGGAACAGCTGGAACACCGCCAGGCCCACCAGCATAATGCCGACGGCTACCGTAGTCGCCAGCTTCAGGGTATGGATAATGCGCTTTGGCTTCCGGGCGCCGTAATTGTAGGCGATAATGGAGATGGTGGCATTGTTGATGCCGAACAGCGGCATAAAGAACAGGCTCTGGAGCTTGAAGTAAATGCCGAATACACCGGTAGCCACCTCGTTAAAGCCCTGCAGGATCTGGTTCATACCGAAGTTCATGACGGAACCGATGCCGTTCATAATCACGGATGGAATGCCCACTTCCAGAATGGGGGCGATGACCTTCCAGTCGGGCTTCATATACTTGACATGCAGCTGCACATCGGGATTGTGCCGCACATTCATGTAAATGCCCAGCACCGCGGCCACGCACTGGCCGATGACCGTCGCCACAGCCGCGCCGGCGATGCCCATTCTGGGCAGGCCCCACCAGCCATGGATGAATGCCGGGTCCAGAATGATATTGATGATGGCGCCGGTGCCCTGCAGGATCATGGTGTGCATAGCCCGGCCGGTGGCCTGCAGCAGCCGCTCGCAGAGAACCTGGATGAAAACGCCCGCGGTGAGCAAGCAGCAGATTCTGGTGTAGGCGATGCCGCCCTCCACCGTCTCCGCAACGTTGGACTGCATGGTGTAGTAGGGCCGGACCCCGAAGATGCCGAAGAGCATGAACAGTGCCGTCGCGACCAGCGCCAGAAATACGCCCTGTCCCGCGGCCCGGTTGGCGCTCTCCTGATCCTTCCTGCCCAGGCTCTGGCTCAGCATGGCATTGACACCCACACCCACACCCACAGCGAACCCGATCTGCAGATTCTGCACCGGGAAAGCCAGAGACAGCGCCGTCACCGCGCTCTCCGACACCTGGGACACATACACGCTGTCCACAATATTGTAAAGTGCCTGCACCAGCATGGAGATGATCATAGGCAAAGCCATGTTCACCAGCAGCTTGCCAACAGGCATGACGCCCATTTTGTTCTCCTGCAATGTTTCTTTCTGCATGACGTTCTCCCTTCTTATTTCATACGCATAATAACAAACCCGTATATCATATAATAGACCTTTCCGGAAAGCAAGAGGTTTTTTTGTTTCTTACATCTTTCTACATTTTCAGCATTTTTCGCCGGAGATATTCCGCATTTCGGTGCAAAGAGTCCAGAAATGCCGGAGACTGAGGTTCAGTCTCCGGCTGCGTTCTCAAGTTGTCTGGATCTTCCAGATTTTATAGCCCCAGCAGGTCTCCCCGACCTGAACAGCCTGTGCCTCCGGTGCGTAATGCTCCCGGATGTAATCGAGTACCGGTCCGGGATCATTGCTGACAAGGCGCACATGCTCCGCGTCGACCAAATCCCTGT
>ERZ1026854.1666-NODE-1666-length-13609-cov-3.800871_pt1 | contig 13609 bp, 11 predicted proteins | sample MGYA00380157_ERZ1026854 | MGnify/ENA primary metagenome ERZ1026854 (study PRJEB33269, sample SAMEA4719793) | human gut metagenome | biome: human-associated habitat; feature: organic feature; material: feces | place: Cameroon | collected 2013-10 ...
CCCGCCAATGACCCTTCTTCTCTGCCGGGCTCTGAACGCGCAGCGCCGCGCACCGCTCCATCCGGGGCTCCAGGTTCTTCATCTTCCGCATTCGCATATCTTGATCCTCCGTAAAAGGGTTTTGTTTCGATTTAACGATTTATTATAGGGGAAAAACGTCAGAAAGTCAATAAAGTGGGAATCGAAATCACGGCAATTGCCCGACTTGCAAATTCGTGAGCATCTTGGGAAAGCGGCCCCTACGGAGAAACAGACGTACTTGCAGCGCAGGGGGCGATGCCCTCATTGCCCCGCTGGGTACGACATCAGAGCGGTCGGTAAAAACGGACACATCCATCCCGTCGGTGCCACGGGCCGATGTGGGCATGGCTCCTATGAAGAAACAGCGGACGTCTGCATCTTCCGCAAACCAAAAGCACACGGACAGGCCGTGTGCTTTGGAAAATGGCTTATTTCTTTTCTGCCCGTTTCCGTCTGCGCTGTTCCCGGGTGGGAAGCAGCTCTTCTACGGTGGGCATCAGGATCAGGCAGATAAATGCCGCGGTGAGGCCGCCGTTATAGAGGCAATAGCCGCCGTGCAGCAGTGGCACAGAGGTGACCAGCAGAGAGTGGAGCATCCCCGCAAAGAAGCCCAGCACGGGGCCGTACTTATCCACAATGGGTGTCATGCCGTTGGAGTAGCAGGCGCCGATCAGGATGGCCTGGGCATTGATATGGTAGGTGAAGTTGCCCCCCAGCTGGCCGGAGACCCACTGCATCAGCGGGGCCGTCACCACATAGCCCAGCAGCATGGGCCAGGCGTTCAGGGGGTGGGAGCCGGAGTTGCAGGTGGAGAGCATGCAGAACATAACGCCGAAGGTGGGCCCATTGAAGCTGGCCCCTACCAGATTATAGTACCCCAGAATGAACAGGCCGAAAACGCCGAAGTTCATCAGGAACACATCGTTGCCCAGTCCCGCGGAAATGCTGGGATTCCGCTTTTGGTTCGTCACGAAGGCCAGGTATTTTTTCGGCGTGCAGCCCATGGCCAGGGCAGCCAGAATGGCGAGGCCGAAGAGAATGCCGCAGAAGCCGTTGGCCGTCAGTCGGGAGGCGACCATCAGGGTAACCGCCGGAGGTGCGCTGGGCAGGGCGATGCCGGTGGAATTGAAGAGGATGGCCTGGAGCATAAAGGCTCCCATACCCACAGGCAGCGCGGCGTTATACAGGTTATAGCCCTTGTGGACATTGGGCGCATGGGTCAGTCCCGCGGGAACAAAGAAGCCGCTGACCACGCCTACGACCACCGCCACCAGAAAGCCCCGGGCGCTGTAGCCCACAACGGTGTCAAAGGGATGCCGAATAATCAGGTCCGTAATAAGCGGGGCAATGCCGGTGGTGAAGAGCATGGCGGAGACATAGTTCCTCATAGGCTTTTTCTTCACCGCGCAGTAGAGCATGGTGCCCCAGATGGTGGGCCAGATATTCTGGATGTTGATGCCCCAGGAGCCGAAGCCCGTGGTCAGGATAATAGCCATGGTCGCCCCGGCGTTGAGCTCCGCCCGGAAGGCCACATACAGCCCCAGGCACATCAGGCACACGCAGCCCATATTGAAAAAGGTTGCGCTGTAGCCGCCTACGGCAAAATAGTTGGTGGGCACTTTGCATGGCTGGCTGAGGATCTGCCGCATGCCGGAGATCAGCTGCGCCCTGTCCGGCATCAGCACCGCCGCCAGCAGGAAGGCAAAGGAAAAGAGATAGAAAAACAGCCGCAGAAAGCTGTTTTCCGGCAGACTTTTGATTTTCTTCATGTGCATCCCCCAGAACGTGAATGGTTCTGCCCTTATTATAGGGGGAACGGGGCGGAATGTCAATGAACGGACAGGGGTTTTCAAAACTTAGCCGATCAGCTCCGCCGGTTCTATCCGCAGTCCCCGGGTCAACTCGTTTTTCTTCAAATACAGATACAAATCGTGAGAGATCAGATTGATTCGCGCCGCATAATTGCCGCCCCAGCCGAATACCGTTTTCGTTGCGCAGATCATAGGCATCCCTTCCAGGTACGCGCTACACAGGCGCAGCTGGAGCGGCGGGAGAAACGTCTGTTTCCCGCATACGGGACAGGTATATGTCTCCTCGGAATTGGAAAGCTCCAGGGCATCAAAGGAAAGCTCCGTCAAAATCTGAACATCGTACAGATCCCCAATTGGATTCCCGGTTTTATAATGGCAGACGGCCTGAAACGCAAGGGGCAGGTCCAGCACTTCCAGAAGGTTCTTCGCCCGTTCTGTGCAGAAAAGATGGTCCTCCGCCCCGCAGGCCGTGAAAAAGTGCTGGTTTGGCCTTCTGGAAAGGGGCTTTGACACATAAAACGGCCCGCCGTTCCAGGTTCGATGATGGGCCATACCCTCTCCGAAAGGTTCGGAACAGGTGAAAGAGGATTCTTCCTTCTGAAGCTCCACCTTTGCGGTCAGCGCCGTGCAGGTGAGCCACTGCGCGTTTTCCCGTTCCCGCTCCGTAAACACCGCGTTTCTTATGGGGGCAGGTTCGTCCGGCCGCAGCTGCCGGAACGCCGCGTAAGCCGGGCTTGTCTCGGGAATGTCAAAGCTGGCGTATTCCCTCTTATCCGACATCTCAAATCCCTTATAGGAAACGCCGTATTTCTCCAGCAGTGCTTCCAACGCCGGGTCCAGCAGGCACGAAAAATGGCATATTACCTTCATTTCACATTTTCCCTCGCTGCCATATGCCGGAAAATGATCGCATCCTCCGTCTCAAGGAGCTCCTCCCGCCGGATGGGGACGCACTCCCAGTACACGCGCGGCTTCGTCAGCATAGTCGTCCTCGTCGGATCAAAGAAGTTACTTTTCAACATTCTCCCCATACCCGGATAAAGGCCGTCATACAGAAGGTCTTTCATTTTCCGCAGATCTTCCACATCCGCAGTCTCCGGGTCCTGATCCAGTTTCAAAGAAATATTTCCGTTGGAATGCCTGTTTGCCAGGATTCCCTCCGTTTTCTGGGCCTCTGCCCAGAGCGTGGGCAGATGGGTCTGCACAAGGGGAGAAACGACGTTGAACCACTCCGCCCCGCAGAGATAGGCATATTTGTACCATTCGACTGGGAAATAGCCCTGTGGCGGAGGCGGGGCAACTTTTTCCTCGTCTCTTCCAAAGTATCTCATGTACCCGCTCCACATATCCGTGCCGTTAAAGGGAGAAATCGCAACACGTCCGTTCAAATTGGAGAGCTCACCTGCCCAGTGTTCCAGGAATGCAGAAAACGCGTTTGCCATTTCATGCAGGCCGTCACCCAGACAGTAAATAGGGACCTGCAGTCTAAGATCTCCGTGAAACAGGCCATCGTTTGCCCAGTACGGAAATTTTATAGCAACCCCTATCAGCTCTTCCGGATCAAGTATTGTCCGCCGAACCCGGTACGGTTCTTCAAAAAAGCTCAGGATCCCGCTTATCCAGTCAAGCTCCCCGCTTTTGATTTTCGCTGCCTGGGTCCTGTAAAAGGCCCAGTAGTCCTCTGATACGTCGCTTCCCCTGGGCCATCTGAATGCAGAATCCCTCTGTGTCCGCAAATATGTGCGATATGAAGTCTTGTTATAGATTGCATTGCACCGGACGGCACCATCGAACCCAATGGCCCAAACATCTCCTTCTCTAAACAAGGACAGAAGTTTTTCCGGCTTTCCGGTTTTCTCCCGACCTTTCGTTCTGTTGCAGAACCAATCGGTAACAAATCCCTCTGAAAAAAGCCCTTCACACCAGACGACAAACGCCTCGATCAGAGAGTCCGCCTGTTCCCTGGTCAGGTCAAAATACTCCGCCTCCAGAAATAGATACCGCGAATCCACAGGGACATTGTTGCATTCGGTTACAGAGTGAAAGGCTGCCATGTTTTTTCCTCCCTTGTGCGTTTTTGTCATTATACAATACATTTTCCGGCGGTTCAACTTCTTTTCCGCAAAAGGCGAAAAGAGGACGCAGCGCAAACGCACTGCGTCCTCTCTGAAAATATCCTTACTGTGCGCTGGGCACGACCTCAGGGCCGATGGGGCAGTCATAGCCCGCGGCGGCGGTTTCGCTGAATTCGTCCCGGGCGGCTTTCAGGGTCTCCGGCTTTTCCATCAGGTCCATGGCGGTACCGGCCAGGACCTTGGCGGCGTAGAGCAGGCCCTTATAGGCAATGCTCGTCTTGCCCGTGGCAACCACCTGCCAGCTGTGGCCGGGGACCTTGGAGGGCCAGGTGGCCGTATTGAACTGGGCGGTGGGGGTCAGCCAGCTGACGTCGCCCACGTCCGTGGAGCCGGGACTGTAGTGATAGGCGGGATAGTAGGGCACCACGAAATCGTTGATGGCCTTTGCGCCCTTGTCGGACAGCTGGCTGATCTGCTTTTTCAGCACAGGGTTCGTCTCCACGCTGTCGCCGGGCAGACCGTCATGGGGATAGGTCTTCCGCAGAGCCTCGGCAAGGGCCCACTCCTGCTGGGTGTACTCCGGCAGGGGGGCTTCCACCAGATTGTCGTAGAGCAGCTGCTCCAGAACGGTATTGGACAGGGTGTCCGAGGTACCGTCCAGCTGGTGCCAGGTGACGGAAGTGCCCGTCATCAGCGCCGCACCCTTGGCGATATCGTTGACCCGGGCCAGCAGTGCCTTGGCCTTGCGGACAGTCTCCGCCCGGACCATGTACACGAGCTTCGCCGTGGGCTGCACCACATTGGGGGAAATGCCGCCGGCATCGGCAACGGAATAGTGGATGGAGCACTTGGGCTCCATATGCTCCCGGAGGAACTGGACGCCGATGTTCATCAGCTCCGCGCCGTCCAGAGCGGAGCGGCCGTCCCAGGGGTTTCCCGCGGCGTGGGCGGCGGTGCCCGCGAATTCATAGACCATCTGCATACAGGCGGCGTTGGAGCCGGTGGTCACCTCGTTGGTGTCGCCGGGGTGCCAGGTAATGGCGGCGTCCAGATCCTTGAAAAGGCCGTCTCTCGCCATAAAGGTCTTGCCCGCGCAGCCTTCCTCCCCGGGGCATCCGTAGAAAACAACGGTTCCCTTCAGCTTTCCGGCGGCAATGGCGTCCTTGATGGCGATGGCAGCGGCAAGGCTGGCCGCGCCCAGCAGATTATGGCCGCAGCCCTGCCCGCAGCCGCCCTCAACAAGAGGCTGCTTTTCCGCCACGCCGGGAACCTGAGACAGACCGGACAGGGCGTCATATTCGCCCAGAATGCCGATCTTAGGACTGCCGGAGCCATAGCTTCCGGAGAAAGCCGTGGGAATACCGCAAAGGTTCTCCTCTACCCGGAAGCCCTCCTGCTTCAGCAGCGCCACATAGGCCGCCGTGGACTTGGTCTCCAGCATGGAGAGCTCGGCGTACTCCCAGATTTTGTCGCTGAGGGCCAGGATCTCATCCTTCTTGGCCTCAACGGTATGATACAGTTCCTGCTTGTTCATATTACAGCACCTTCTTCAGAAAGTCCTGGAGCCGGGGATGGGTGGGATGGTTAAAAATCTGGTCCGGGGCGCCCTGCTCCAGAATGTTGCCCTCGGCCATAAACAGTACCCGGTCCGAAACCTCCCGGGCGAAGCGCATTTCGTGGGTGACGATGACGCTGGTCATGCCGGTGTCCACCAGGCCCTTGATAACGTCCAGCACCTCGCCCACCATTTCGGGGTCCAGGGCGGAAGTAGGCTCGTCAAAGAGCATGACGTCCGGCTCCATGGCCAGAGCCCGGACAATGGCAAGCCGCTGCTTCTGTCCGCCGGAGAGGTTGCCGGGCATTTCATCGTATTTCTCCAGCAGGCCCACCCGGGCTAAGAGGTCCTTTGCCATCTGGTTGGCCTCGGCCTCGCTCTTGCCCTTGAGCATCATGGGCGCCAGAGTGATGTTCTTCGCCACGGTCAGGTGGGGGAACAGATTGAAGTGCTGGAACACCATGCCCATCTTCTGCCGGTGCAGATCGATATTGACCTTGGCAGGCTTGGGCATTTTGCCCTCCTTGATGAGCTGCTTCTCCTCCTTGGTCAGGTTTCCGGTGATCTCATCGCCCTCGAAGTAGATTTTGCCGCTTTCGGGCTTTTCCAGCAGGTTCAGGCAGCGCAGGAAGGTGCTCTTGCCGCCGCCGGAGGGGCCGATGACGGAGACGACCTCACCCTTTTCAATGGTCTGATTGACGCCCTTCAGCACCTGCAGGTCGCCGAAGCTCTTATGCAAATCAACTGTTTTGATCATTTCCATGATTAATTCTTGCCTCCTGCTTTTACTTTACGGTTCCGGTAGCTGTTGGGGTTGGCCATCTTCTTGCCGAAGCGGTCCACAATCTTGCTCAGAGGATAGGTCACGCACAAATAGATGATGGCAACGATGGTCAAAGGTTCCAGCGTCAGATAGGAAACGCCCTTAACAATCAGATAGGAGGTCATAATGTCGCCCAGGAAGAAGGTGGACGCCAGAGAGGTCTCCTTCAGCATCATGATGAACTCATTGCCCAGAGCCGGCAGGATGTTGCGCACTGCCTGCGGCAGAATGATCTTCACCATGGTCTGGCCCTCGCTGAGGCCCAGAGAACGCGCCGCCTCGGTCTGTCCCTTGTCCACGGCCTGGATGCCGGAGCGGATGACCTCGGAGACGTAGGCAGAGGAGTTGATGCACAGGGAAATGGATACCCACATGAACTGGCTCAGCTTCAGGAAGGTGAAGATATTCGGCAGCACGAAATAGAAGACATACAGCTGCAGCAGAATAGGCGTGCCCCGCAGCACCTCCACATAGACCGAGGCGATGAAGCGGAGAATTCTGGATTTGGACATCTTCAGCATGGCGACCAATGTGCCCAGCACGGTGCCCAGCGCCACGGAGATAAAGGTAAGAATCAATGTGTTTTTCAGGCCGGTGAACAGGAAGAGCTTCCAGTACTGGTTCCAAATCTTTGCCAGGTTCGGCAGGAACAGGGTAAAATCCATCTTTCTGATTTCCTTTCAAAATGAAGATCTGTTGGATGCTTTTCTTTTCAGCGCGACGGCGCCGCGTTCAAAAGGAAAGCACCCGGTTTGCGGGGAGAACCGGCAGCCGCCGGGGCTGCCGGTTATTTGTTTTTCAGAGGGCTTAGTTTGCTACATTGCCCTGGTCGTCGTAGGAGACTTCGATACCGGAGATGGCCTTGGCCTCGTTGTACCAGGTGTCCCACTGATCCTTGGAAGCGGCCAGCGCGGCGTTTACGGCCTCAGTCAGCGCATCGTTGCCCTTCTGCAGCAGGATCACGTTGCCGGTGTACTTCTCGTCCACCACGAACTTGAAGCCGGACATGGCGATCTCGGGGTTGTTGGCGATGATGGCGTCGCCGTTGCCCTTGGCCACCGCGATGCAGTCAAAGTCACCGTTCTTCAGCTGGAGGACGCCGGTGCCCAGGTCGGTGAAGAGAACCAGTTCGGAATCGGACAGCTGCTCAGTGGCCAGGGACTGCTGCAGGGAGGCGTTCTGCGCGCCGATCTTTGCGCCCTTCAGGCCCTCAGCCGTGGCGTACTTGTCGCCGTTGGAAGCCAGAGTGATCAGAACCTGCTCGTCCTCGTTGTCGCCGGCGTGATAGTAGTCAGAGGTGTTGTAGTTCTGTGCCCGGTCTTCGGTCCAGCTGAAGCCGGAAGCAGCCAGGTCAGCGGTGCCGGCATAGACGGCGGTCTGGCAGGCATCGAAGCTCATGGGCATGATCTGCAGCTCCAGACCCAGGCTCTCAGCAATGTACTTGGCCAGGGTAATATCAAAGCCAACGTACATATCCTGTCCCTGCTTGGTGGGGTCGGTGAACTCCATGGGAGCAAAATCAGGAGAGGTGGCAACGGTCAGAACGCCGGGGGTAACGGTCTTGATTTCAGCAGCAGCGGTGGTCTCGGCAGCTGCATCGGTTCCGGCTGCCGCTGTGGTCTCAGCGGTGGCAGCGGTGGCGGCGGTGTTTGCGGAGGTGCTGCCGCAGCCAACCAGCAGGGAAGCCATCAGCAGTACGGCAAGGATCATGGATACGGTCTTTTTCATTTTTCATTCTCTCCTTTGCGGTTCGTTTGATTGATGGCTGTATTATAACGCGTATATTATGCAATTTCAATTGATAAAGCACACAAAGTATATTCAATTTATTGTGATATCGCATGGTCAATATGTATATTTTATTCATATATACACACATCTTATGAATATATACTCATTTATACACATATTATCGTATAAACACATGCCGTTTGCGTCCTCTCTGTCATGTATATTTATTCCATCTATTCTGCATATATTCCATTTCCGCGCAGGTTCAAAAGAGGGCGGCAGATGCCGCCCTCCTGACGCGGAATATTCCGCACGCTGGTTTCTGTTCTTTCACTCCCCGCGGAGCGGCCCAACCCTCAGGGCCGCTCCGCGGGGAGCGTTCTTTTTGGTTTTCAGGACAGCAGCAGCTTGTCGTCCGCCTCGTCGGAGCCGGATGCCTTGCTGAAAAGTTCCAGCAGCTGTTCGACCGTCAGGTGCTTCTTTTCCTCGCCGGAAACATCCACAGCCACATGGCCATCGTACATCATGATGAGCCGGTTGCCATAGGTAATGGCGTCACGCATATTGTGGGTGATCATCATGGTGGTCAGGTTATTCTTTTCCACAATGCGCTGTGTCGCCTCCAGAACCTTGGCGGCGGTCTTTGGATCCAGGGCGGCGGTGTGCTCGTCCAGCAGCAGCAGCTCCGGCTTCTGGAGGGTCGCCATCAGCAGGGTCAGCGCCTGGCGCTGGCCGCCGGAAAGCAGGCCGACCTTGGCGGTCATACGATTTTCCAGCCCCAGATCCAGAATTTTCAGCTGCTCGATATAGTGTTCCCGGTCAGCGGCGGTAATGCCCTTTTTCAGGGTGCGCCGCTGGCCCCGGCGGTCCGCCAGCGCCAGATTTTCCTCGATCTGCATGGTGGCGGCAGTGCCCATCATGGGATCCTGAAACACACGGCCCAGGTACGCCGCCCGCTTGAATTCCGGAAGCCGGGTGATATCCCGGCCGTCCAGAACGATCGAGCCGGTATCCACCTGGATGGTGCCCGCCACGGCATTCAGCATGGTAGACTTGCCCGCGCCGTTGCCGCCGATAACCGTAACAAAGTCCCCATCGTTCAGAGTCAGATTCAGGCCGTTCAGGGCCGTCTTTGCGTTGACCGTACCGGGGTTGAAGGTCTTGCTGACATTTTTGATCTCAAGCATTGCGGACGCCTCCCTTCTTCGTGCGGACACTGTCCTTCCAGCAGGGGATGGACAGGAACAGCGCCACGATCGCCGCGGTAAAGAGCTTCAGATCATTGGTATTTAGACCCAGCTGCAAAACGATCTGCAGCACCATGTAGTAGATCACCGCACCGATCACCACGGCACAGAGCTTCAGGGCGAAGTTTCGGAAGACCTTGCCCAGCAGCACCTCGCCGATGATCACGGCGGCCAGGCCGATGACAATGGCGCCGCGGCCCATGTTTACATCCACAGCGCCCTGATACTGGGCAAGCAGCGCACCGGAGAGCGCCACCAGACCATTGGAGAGCATCAGACCCACCGTCACGGTGACCCGGGTATCAATGCCCTGCGCGCTGGCCATGCGGCGATTGGCGCCGGTGGCCCGCAGGCCGCTGCCGTACTCCGTACCGAAGAACCAGTAGAGAATACCGATAAGCACCGCCAGAGTAACAATGGCCGGGATCAACGGATTCCGAAGGGAAAGCTCCTTCACAAACCGTTGGGAAACAACCAGATTGTACTTGTCCACGGAAATAGGCTGGTTAGACTTGCTGCCCATGATCCGCAGATTCACAGAGTACAGGGCCAGCTGGGTCAGAATGCCCGCCAGAATGGCGGGGATACCGCAGCGGGTATGCAGCAGGCCCGTGACCATACCCGCCAGCATGCCCACCAGGAACGCACAGAGCAGGGCCAGCCAGGGGTTGCATCCGGCGCGCATGAGCATAATGCACACCGCGCCGCCGGTGGCAAGGCTGCCGTCCACGGTCAGATCCGCCACGTCCAGAATGCGGTAGGTAATATACACGCCGATGGCCATAATGCCCCAGAGCATACCCTGAGAAATGGCGCCGGGAGCGGCGTTCAAAAGGGAGGAGAAAAACATAGGGGTGTTACCTCAAATCTTCTAAAATTACAACACAGGGGCAGGGGGAAATGCCCCCTGTCCCTGTATTCGTTTCATTTCAATCAGTCTTCGATGGCGATATAGTCATCGGGCACGGTCACATTCAATGCCTCGCAGTTGGCGGCATTGTACTTCTTGGTGACCTGGGGCGCGTACTCCACAGGCATGGTGGAAATATCCGCCTCGCCGGTCAGAATCTTCACCGCCATCTTGCCGGTGGCATAGCCCAGATCGTAGTAGCTGATGGAGAGCGTTGCCACGCCGCAGCCCTTGCAGATGCCCTCTTCACCGGCGATAACAGGCACGCCGGCAGGCAGAACTACGTTTGCGATGGCCTCGGTGTTGGAGGCAGCGGTGTTATCCGTGGGGATGTAGATCACATCGCTGGAATCACAGGCCTTCTGGGTAACGGAAGTAACATCGTTGGTGTCGGTAAAGGCGAACTCCGCACAGGTCAGGCCGGCTTCTTCCAGATAGCCGCGGATCACATCCACCTGGTACTTGCTGTTTGTCTCAGCGGAGCAGTACAGCAGACCGACGGTCTTTGCATCGGGGAACAGTTCCCGCAGCATGGCCGCCTGCTGGTCCAGAGGGGCCAGATCGGAGGTGCCGGAGATGTTGCCGCCTACGGTGCCGTTCCAGTCGTCGATCTCCAGCGCGGAGGCATAGTCCGTAACAGAGGTTCCCAGAACGGGAATATCCGCAGTCGCGGAGGCAGCCGCCTGCAAGGGAGACGTGGCGTTTGCCAGAATCAGATCTACATTGGAAGCAATCAGGCTGTTGACAATGGTGGCGCAGTTGACGGACTCTCCGGAGGCATTCTGCTCGTTAAAGGAAACAGCGCCGCCCAGTGCCTCGGTCAAGGCGTCCTTGAAGCCCTGAGTAGCGGCATCCAGCGCGGGATGCTGCACCAGCTGGCAGATGCCGACCACATAGGTCTTGTCCGTCTCGGTCTGGGCAGAGGTCTCATCCGCGGCGGCTGTGGTCTCAGCGGCAGCGGTGGTCGCGGCAGTCGTCGCCGCCGGAGCGGTACCTGTACAGGCCGCCATAGATACCAGCAGCATAGCTGCCAGCACAAGCGCAAGTGCTTTTTTCATTTCATTTTCTTCCCTTCGTGTTTTCTCTGTGAACTTTTGTGCTCCACCGGTGGAGCAGTTCCTGATTACTATACACCCGGGATTTCCAATTGTCAACGAAAAATTCACATTTTTCTCAGTTTACAGGTAATATCAGGGTCTTACTTGTATATATGCATAATTTGTGTGAAAAAATGCATTTTCGTATCGGCTTTCAGGCATCTCAACCCCGCCCATGCTCCAGAAGATACTCCGCGATGGCGTCCACAAAGGTCTCGCCGTAGCGCTGAACCTTGGCATTGCCCACACCGCTGACCTTCCGGAAGTCCTCCAGCGTTGTGGGAGCCTTTCTGGCCATATCCTCCAGAGAGGCATTGGTAAAGATGATATAGGCGGGCGTTCCCTCCTGCTTGGCGATTTTCCAGCGCAGGGCCTTGAGCATCGTGAGCATGTCCTGATCCGCGGCAGTCTCCTGCCGGGCCGCGGCGGCTGTCCGTCCCTTGGGGAAGCGCATGGAGACGGTCTTTCCCTCGAAAAGAACCTCACGGGCGCGTTCCGTCAGGCTGACGCCGCCGTGGACCGGGTCCGTCTCCAGATATCCCTGGGATTCCAGACTCTCAGCCATGGCCCGGACCGTATCTTTTCCGGATTTGCGCAGCTGTCCGTAGGCGCTCAGCTTGTCCAGTCCCAGCGTCAGCAGCCGCTTGTCCCGGCTCCCAAGGAGCACCAGCACCACACTGGTCATGCCCAGAGAATACCCAAGCCGGGCGTTCATGCGCTGGACGCAGATCAGGATCTGCCGGGCATCATCCGTAATATCCTGTTCCTCCATGTCCGCGCCGCAATTGCCGCAGTTTCCGCAGATCTTCTCGTGGGACTGGCCGAAATAATCCAGAATGTAGCCCCGCAGGCACTCCTGCGTCTTGCAATAGCCCACCATGACGTCCAGACGCTCCAGATCCTGGCGCTGCTTTTGCAGCTGCTCCTCCTCCGTCAGCTCCCCGGCCCCCGCCGGGTGCTGGATCAGGTATTTGGCGGTCTGTACGTCTCCCGGGGCGAACAGCAGAATGCACTCAGCCTCGGAACCGTCCCGTCCGGCGCGGCCCGCTTCCTGATAGTAGCTTTCCAGACTCTGGGGCATGTTATAATGGATCACATAGGACACGTTGGATTTGTCGATACCCATACCGAAGGCATTGGTAGCCACCATAACGGCCTTCCGGTCATAGAGGAAGTCCTCCTGATTTTCCCGGCGTTCCTCATCCGGCAGGCCCGCATGGTACCGGGTCGCCGCGATATCGTTCAGCTGCAGGTTCCGGCAGACCTCCTCCACCGCCTTCCGGGTAGCGCAGTAGACGATCCCCGCTTTGTCCCGGCGCTGACGCACCAACTCCAGAAGGGCCGGGAGCTTCTGGGCAGGTTTTTGAACCTCGAAGCGCAGATTGGGCCGGTCAAAGCCTGTGACGATCCGCAGGGGGTCCCGCAGCTTCAGGATTTCGGCGATGTCCTGCCGCACCAGTTCCGTAGCCGTGGCCGTAAAGGCGGATACCACAGGCCGGGGCTGTACGATGTTCAGAAAATCCACGATTTTCAGGTAGCTGGGCCGGAAATCCTGACCCCACTGGGAAATGCAGTGGGCCTCGTCCACCGTCACCAGAGAGACCTTCCGGGTCTGGATTGCCTCCAGGAAACCGTCCGTCAGCAGCCGTTCCGGGGCCACATAGATGATCTTGTACATGCCGGTCCGGATGTTGCGGTACACCAGCCGGATCTGATTGGGCGTCAGGGAGCTGTTGATATAGGCCGCCGCCACCCCGGCATTTTTCAGGGCCATGACCTGATCCCGCATCAGGGAGATCAGCGGCGAGATCACCAGAGTGACTCCGTCCAGAAGCAGGGCCGGAATCTGATAGCACAGGCTTTTGCCGCCGCCGGTGGGCATGATGCCGAAGGCATCCCGGCCGGACAGCTGGGCGTCGATCAGCGCCTCCTGGCCGCCCCGAAAGGCCGAATAGCCAAAGACCCTTTGCAGGATCGATTCTTTTGTCTCCATCTTTTCCTCTCTTCCCGGGGCCGCCCCCGGTGTTGACTTTCTGCCCAGTGTAACATAAAACATGGGAAAATGCAAACGAGGTTCCCTCTGCCGTGGGGCGGCTTATTTTCCCTTAGACAATAGCCCTGTCCGCCCATCAGCTGGGTGCCTCCGGCGGCGGTTTTCTTGCTTCTGCAAGAAAATCGATAAGAAGCAGCCTCAAGGGGGCGCTGACCGCTGTCTGCTCCCGCACCAGAGCCGCCCCCCTTGAGAATCCCCCCGGCGCGCCTTTACGTAGAACAGCAATGTTTTGGCGGCGTTCTATTCGGGCATTTGCTATCTTAAAGTCTATGATCAATCGTGCCTC
>ERZ1026854.1670-NODE-1670-length-13589-cov-5.646742_pt1 | contig 13589 bp, 14 predicted proteins | sample MGYA00380157_ERZ1026854 | MGnify/ENA primary metagenome ERZ1026854 (study PRJEB33269, sample SAMEA4719793) | human gut metagenome | biome: human-associated habitat; feature: organic feature; material: feces | place: Cameroon | collected 2013-10 ...
AAGCCGCAGAATTTCAGGGTGGCGTCGGCACGGCGGGTTGCGCAAACATCGGCAAAAAATACGCAATGTTTGAAGCGATTCACGGCTCCGCTCCCCGTATGATTGCCGAGGGCAGAGGCAAATACGCCGATCCCTGCTCAATGCTCCGCGCCTGCGTTATGCTCCTTTCGCACATAGGCTTGCAGGACAGAGCCGACCGGCTTGAAAAAGCGCTTGACATCTGCTGCTTCGAGGAGAAAAAACTCGTCATCACGGGCAGAGACACGGGCGCAACCTGCGAGGACTTCGGAAACTACGTTATGGAAACGCTTAAAAATTTATAATCTGTATATAACAAAAAATCCGCTCGAAAGGGCGGATTTTTGAGTTAAGAGTGAAGAGAGAAGGTGCGCCTGAGGCGCGGAGTTATTATAGGGTGTGCGGGAGGGGTTTCCCCTCCCGTCTCGGCGACGCCTGCAAACGCTTGCGCATTTGCAAATCCCTCCCGTCTCGGCGAGCCGTGCCACCTCTCCCTGAAGGAGAGGCTAAAAAGGAATGTACAAACCAGTTACCGACGTTTCTTTTGCCTACTTTTCTAATAAAAGCGTGGCATAAAATCAAAAAGGAGCAGAGTGTCTGCTCCTTTGATGAAAATATAAATCTTTATCAGACCAATAACTGAAGTTTCTTTTGCATACTTTTCTTTTCAAAGAAAAGTATGGTCGAAGTCGGAGAAGCCGCATTTTTCGGCGAGGGCTGAGGCGCGGTCGAAGGCGAAAGCAATTGCGTCCGTTGAATGAGCGTCGCTGGAAAAGACGATTCTTCCGTGCATTTCGCTAAGCGCGCGGAGAAGATATTCGGAGGGGTACGGCACGGTGCGTCCGACGCGGAACATAGCGCCCGTGTTTATTTCAAATATCTTGCCTGCGTCATTCAGCTTTTCCATCGCGCGGACGGCGATTTTTTTGTATTCCGGCGATGAGCGGTCAAAGACGGAGCCGTTGTCATTGAATTTTTCAACGAGGTCAAAATGACCGACAACGTCGACCTCGGGATTTTCCGCATGACGGGCGAGCAGAGAATAATATTCTTTGCAATAAGCATAAGGATTGCCGCCGAAATAGGTTTTTACAGCCCTGAACACTTCTTCTTTTGTTGAATCGACGGGGCAGAATTCATCACCCTGCTTTATATAATGCACCGAGCCGATGACATAATCAAACGGGGCAAGGTCGATGTCCGAAAAAATATCGTGCTCTATTCCGCAGAGAACCTTTATCCGACCCGAAAACTCCGTTTTCAGCGAGTTTATTTCCTTTACGTAATTCTCCGTCCGTTCGCCTGCCATCATCCAATGAGAGGCGATTTTCATATGCGCATGGTCGGAAAAGCCGTAGGCGTCAAGCCCTTTTTCAATGGCAGCCGAAAGCATTTCACGCGGGGAAAACTTGCCGTCGCTGTAATTTGTGTGGGTATGGATATCGGCTGATATGTTCATGTTTACAAATCCTCCGTGGTGTGATATAATATCAATAGATAATTTATCACAACGACGGGGAAAGGTCAAGGGGGAACATGATGAAAAAGGGTTTAATTGTTTTATGCGCGGCGCTTGCGCTGATTTTTATTGTTTGCCTTTGCCTGAATTTCGCCGTTGTTTTTTCGTCACAAAAAAGCATTACGGACGGAGAAAGCGCGAAAGCCGACGTTATAATTGTGCTCGGGTGCGGCGTAAAGCCCGACGGGTCGCCGAGCGATATGCTCCGTGACAGACTCCTGACGGCTGTCAACCTTTATAAAAACGGCGCGGGGAAAAAGCTCCTCCTCTCCGGCGACAGTAAAAATGCGGAGAAATATGACGAGGTCGGCACGATGAAACGGGTCTGCCTTTCGCTCGGCGTGCCGGAGGAGGATATAATGACGGACACCCTTGGTCTATCGACTTTTGAAAGTATCGACAGGGCAAAGAAGATTTACGGTATTGAAAGCGCGATAATCATAACGCAGAAATATCATCTTTACAGAGCGCTTTATATAGCGAAAAGCCGCGGAATTTCGGCTCTCGGCGTTTCGGCTGATCTGCATACTTACGGCGGACAGCTTTTCCGCGATATAAGAGAAATACCCGCAAGAGTTAAGGATTTTTGGCTCTCGCTTTCAAAATAAAAGGCGAACCGCCCGAATGAAAACAAAAAATCACCGGATTTCTCCGGTGATTTTCATTTTGGGCTTAAAGCAATTAAGCAGTATAAACGCTTACGCGCTTTTTGTTGCCTGCGACGCGTTCAAACTTTACAACGCCGTCAACAAGAGCAAAGAGAGTATCGTCCGAGCCTTTGCCGACGCCAACGCCGGGGCGAACGTTTGTGCCTCTCTGTCTTACGATTATGTTACCTGCTCTTACGCTGGAACCGTCCGACTTTTTGACGCCGAGACGCTGCGCATTACTGTCACGTCCGTTCTTTGTCGAACCAACGCCTTTTTTGTGAGCAAAAAACTGTAATCCGAGTCTTACCATTTCAAAAACACCTCCGTTAAAAGAATGATTACCGACGGGAAAAGAAACCGTCAGATGGCTTTTTCTTCTTCGTCCACTTCGATAAAATCGTAATAATCTTCAATCATGTCATTGAGTTGAAGAAAATAGCTGTAAATAAGTCCGGAAACGGCAAAGCGTTTTGCCTCGTCCTCCTCATATTCAGGGAGCGCGCCGCGCGCGATGACCGTAACGTCTGTCGTCTTGTCGTCGATCGTGTAATCCACGTCGGACGCCCAAGCAACTTCAATCGTGTTGATGACGAGCATCGTCATAGCGGAGACTGCCGCGCAGACGATATCCTTGCCGGCTTCGTCATAACCCGAGTGACCGGATTCGCGGAAGCCGTAATAATTTCCGTTTGACTTATAAAATACGACTTTGATCATCAGCCTACGATAGATTCGATCTGAACCTTTGTATAGGGCTGTCTGTGACCGATTTTCTTCTTTTCGTTCTTCTTGGACTTATATTTGAGAATATAAATCTTCTTGCCCTTGCCGTTTTTAAGAACCTTTGCAGTAACCTTGGCACCTGCAACTGTGGGCGTGCCTGCTACGAAGCTTTCGCCGGAAACCGCAAGAACTTCACCGAACTCAACGGTTGCTCCTTCTTCTGCATCGAGCTTTTCAACGAAGATGATGTCACCCTCCTGAACCTTGTACTGCTTTCCGCCCGTTTTGATAATTGCGAACACGAAAAGCACCTCACTTTCAATATAGACTCGCTGATCGGGGCAAGCAATCTCTTGCTTTTTAAGGCACCCGACATCATGCGGCATTTTATTCTATCACAACCGAAATGCAATTGTCAAGTATAATTTTCATTTTTATAGCGTTTATCTGCGTTTTTTAGTTGTTTTCCGCTGATTTTTCTTTTCTGCTTTGCAAATATCCCGCCATGAAAAAAATGATTGTCGTCAGGAGAACCATGTGATAAACCGTGTTGTAATCCATTTTCCAGATCAGAGTGAAATAAAGGTCGCGCTTTGCCTGAACGATTCCTCCCGGAACCTCGCAAAGTATTCCGAGGAGATAAAGCAGATAACTTTTTTTCTTTGTTTTTATGAAAGAATAGCCGAACATCGCCGCTGAAAACAGTATGCAGATGATGGCATAAAACGTGTAAACAACGAGGAATTTACTGCCTCTGTAAGCAAAATAAAGCGCGAGAAGCCCCGCATACGAAAGGACGCACATTGAAGAAAAGACGATAAGCGCGGTTTTTGTGTGCCCCGGGAATACGTCCGAAACGGAAACGACGGAAAACATCGAGCAGGCTATGCACATAAAGACGGGCAATATCACCCAGACAACCTGTTCAAACGATTCGTTCCAGTCCAGCAGGTGGACGGCGAACCCTATGTAGCTGCTTATGGCAAGCGAACACATAACGACCTTCCAGAGCCGCGCGACAGTGCTTTTGTCCCGCAGAAGGATGAAAAAGAACACAGTCGCCGCTATGGCGCAGAAAAGATCGGATATAGACGTGAATATTTCGGGTGGTGCCGTGAAAGTCATAAATACCTCTTGCGAAAAAACAATACGTATAATTATATCACGAAAAAGCGGGCGCTTGCCCCGATTTGTGAAAAAATTTAACGTAAATGTAACCTTTTTTATTTTATGTTGACAATCAATTGCCGCAAAGGTATAATAGAGCCGGATAAAAAGTCGCCGAGACGAAAAAAGGAGAAAATTATGGCAGAAGATAAACCCAATGAGAAAATAAAAGTTCAGCCGCTGACACCGGCACCACTGCTCATCGTGCTTGCGAGCTTCGATCCGAGCGGAGAGGGAATAAATCATTTCGATCCGGAACACCCCGAACTTCTCACGGACAAGACGAGCAAATATTACGGCGAGCAATGGGCAATATCAAAGCCCGAGGACTGCTTTGACAGGTTTTTCGGCGAGAATTGCCGCTCAATGCTTGATTTCTATAAGGAAATGACGGGGAACAAATTCTGGTTTTACCCTGTTACAATCGATCATCCCGCAGAGGGAATGCCGAAGGCGGGAGTCGTTTCCGTTTCCGTACCGATTCCGCATCCCGCGGCTCTTCGCAATCTTGAAGGCTATGACAACGGCTCGGCAGCAGCAAAGGCAATTCACGATATTGTCTGCGCCTGCGATAAATATATCGACTTCAAAAAATACGATCACGACGGCGACGGAATCATCACACCGAACGACCTCGCGGTTATAATCCTCAATGCGGGATATGACCATTCCAGCTGCGAAAAGGACAGCGAGTGCGGCTTTGTCGATTATGAAAACGGTCCGACGCCGACTCATCGCTTTCAGGTTCACGGCACAAGCCAGCCGACCGACGCCGAGCTTTCCGGCGGAGTTAAAATCGTGCGCGTATCGAACATCGGCGAATACAGAAGCGTAAGAGTCGGACTTACGACAATCGGCACGCCGGCACACGAGCTTGCGCACAACCTCGGTGCGCAGGATATGTACAGCCGTTACACGTCCGGAAATGACGTTGAGCCGAGATGGCCGACGCCCCGCAGCTTTTCGCTTATGTGCAACGGTAACCACATAAAGGACGGCAATATGCCGACGTATATCGACCCGTATCAGAGAGTGTATTTCGGATGGGCAAATGAAGCCGTGGCGGACGAGGACGGAATTTATACGCTGAAAAGCGTTATGACGGGCGACCGTGTTCTCAAAGTTCCGACGCCGAACCCCGATGAATATTTTCTCTTTGAAATACGCCTGAAAAAGGGCTTTGAAGAGTTTATCACGGGCGACGAAAGTCGTGGCGGCGTTGTTGTTTACCATATCGACGAGGGTGTCAACCGCGAATGGTTCCTCCGCGCGCAGTGCGTATCCTCCAACAGACCGGAGGGCAAGCGTCACGACCTCGGAAATGCGCTCAAGCCCCGTTGCGGCATGGAAGAAATAAAAGACGATGACGGAAAATTCCTCCGTTTCGGTCCGCTTTATTCGGCGGAAAAAACAGAGGGCGACCCGTTCTTCTATAAGAGCGATGACCCTAAAACCGCCGTTTTCGATTCCGCACTCTATTGCGGCGCGGCAAGCGAATCATATTCGCTCAATTCCTTCCCCGAAGGCGTTTCAAAGGACTGGCACCTTACAGCCGAGGTTCTTGACCCCGCAGGCGACGAGATGAGAATCAGAATAACAAGAGGATAAAAAACAAAAATCCCCGCTTCGGCGGGGATTTTTTGATTAAAGTATAAATCCGAGGGGTAACAGCTCGGAAAGAGAGGAGACTTTGAAATCGTCCTCGGTTTTTACAAGTATAATCGGAAAATCGGGCGGGCAGAATTCACAGATGAACTGCCTGCAAATGCCGCAGGGAACAATGTATTCGTCGCCGTGATCGGCTGCGACGGCAAGCGCCGTAAATTTTTTTTCGCCTTCCGAGATAGCTTTTGACATTGCCGTTCTCTCTGCGCAGATTGTCGCTCCGAAGGACGAATTTTCAATGTTGCAGCCGAGATAAACCTTTCCGCTCTCCGCCATGAGCGCCGCGCCGACGGGAAAATGCGAATAAGGCACATAAGCGTTTTTGCTCGCGTCAATAGCCTTTGCCGCAAGGGCTTTATAGTCAACCGTCATCTTTTGATCCTCCCGTATACACTTTCTCCGCAAAGATTATAATCTGCGCCCAGCATATCGCAGACAGTTGCCGCAATATCGGAATATGTCGGCAAGGTGCCGAGGTTGACAGGCGCAATGTGCTTGCCGTAGATAAGGAACGGAACGTTTTCGCGCGTATGATCGGTGCCCTTATACATAGGGTCGCAACCGTGATCGGCTGTTATCATCAGAACGTCGTCATCGTTCATATTTTCAATAAACGGCGCAATCTGGCGGTCAAAGCGCATAATCGCCTCCGCATAACCGGGGGCGTTTCTTCTGTGACCGAAGGACGAATCAAAATCGACGAGATTTACAAAGCAAAGCCCGCGGAAATCCTGCTTCTGCGCTTCCATAAGCCTTTCCATGCCGTTATCATTTGAGGTCGTGCGGACGGAGCTTGTTGTTCCTCTGCCTGCAAAAATATCCCCGATCTTGCCTATGCAAACGGTGTCATAGCCCTGCGCTTTGAGCAGGTCGAGCATGGTTTCGGACGGCGGCTCTGCCGAAAAGTCGTGACGGCGGCAAGTTCTGACGAAAGGATATTCGCCTTCAAACGGTCTTGCAATAACTCTGCCGACACAATATTTGCCCGTAAGCAGCTTTCTTGCAATCTCACAGTAACGATAGAGCTCATCAATCGGCACGACGCTCTCGTGCGCCGCAATCTGAAATACGCTGTCCGCCGATGTATAGACAATCAGCGCACCTGTTTTCATGTGCTCCTCGCCGTAATCCTTTATGACCTCCGTCCCCGAATAAGGCTTGTTGCAGAGAACGGCTCTGCCCGTCAGGCGGGAAAATTCATCAATAATTTCCTTCGGAAATCCGTCCGGGAAGACGGGAAGCGGATCCGGCGAATAAACACCGGCAATCTCCCAATGACCGATTGTCGTGTCCTTGCCTGCGGAACGCTCCTCAACTCTGGCATACGCGCCGACAGGAGCTTCATATTTCGGAGATCCCTCGCGACTTACCCCGTCAATATTGAGAAGTCCGAGCTTTTTCATTGCGTCAAGACGAAAGCCCTCGGTTTTCATAAGCGAACCGAGCGTATCCGAGCCTTCATCACCGAAGGCTGCCGCGTCTCTTGCACCGCCTACACCGAAGCTATCAAGTACTATAAGAAAAATTCTCTTCATAAAAAACCCTCCTTTACGTTTTCATTGTATCACAAATAATATCTTTTGACAATAATACAAAAAAATATTGACAAATTGCACAAAAAAGATTAAAATTTATGATAGGCGGAGAGCCTGAAATTCAAAGAAAAAGCTGAGGTGAAGACGTGATGGACGCGGGAAGTAACAGTTCGGTCGGACGAAGTATTTTTATTGTTCATACGTTTTCTGACCCCGCGGGACGAGGTCTTTTCCGTCGCGGATAAATCAGCGTAAATGGACATAAATAAAAAATTTCCGATGATCGCACATAGCTTTCGGTTTATCAAACAGAGAAGGCAAGCGGCGATCTTTTTATTTTGCCGCACCTTTTCGGAAAGAGGTGTGATATGGAAGAGAAAAAAGAGCTTTGTCAGGTCATAAGCGAAGCGCTTGAAAACAAGCAACTCAAAGCGCTTTGCGAAATACTTGACGAAGAAAACCCTGTTGACATAGCGGAGGCGCTGAATGACCTTGATGACGAAAAACAGGTCACATTGGTGTTCCGACTGCTGAAAAAGGAAACGGCGGCGGATGCTTTCGCCTATATGGAGCCGGACGTTCAGGAAGCTCTGATAAAGAGCCTGAGCGATACAGAGCTTTCCGCCATCGTTGAAGAAATGGAAATGGACGATGCGGCGGATCTTATTGAAGAAATGCCGGCAAATGTCGTTGCGAGAATACTCAAAAACGCAAGTCCGCAGACAAGAAAAGCGATAAACGAGCTGCTTCTCTATCCGGAGGACAGCGCGGGCAGCATAATGACTCCCGAATACGTCTCGCTGAAAAAATCAATGACGGTTGCCGAGGCGTTTGATCATATTCGCCGCGTCGGGATTGACAAGGAAACCGTTTATACGTGTTACGTGACGGAAAACCGCAAGCTGATCGGAGTTGTTTCCGTCAAAAGAATGCTTATATCTTCGTCGGATACAAAAATCGAAGATATAATGCACGATAATTTCATCGAAGTTCAAACAACGGATGATAAAGAATTCGTTGCGGGACAGATAAAAAAATACGGTTATCTTGCTCTGCCCGTTGTTGATGCGGAGCAACGCCTTGTCGGAATAGTCACAATTGACGATGCTATGGACGTCATTGAAGACGAGGCGACAGAGGATATGGAAAGAATGGCGGCAATGTCGCCTTCCGAAAAGCCGTATCTCAAAACCGGAATGATAGAAACATGGAAGCAGAGAATTCCGTGGCTTCTGATACTTATGGTTTCCGCAACCTTTACGGGAATGATAATCTCCGGATTTGAAAATGCCCTTGCCGCGTGTACGGCGCTGACAGCGTTTATCCCGATGCTTATGGACACCGGCGGTAACAGCGGCGCGCAGGCGTCGGTTACTGTCATCCGTGCGCTGGCGCTCGGCGACGTCACCCCGAAGGACGTTTTCCTCGTTATAAAAAAGGAACTGCGCGTTGCGGCGCTTTGTGCGGGCACGCTTGCGGTGGCGAACTTTGTGAAGATAATGCTCGTTGAAATGTTGCTTCTCAAAACTCTGCCGTTTTCCGCGCAAGGGTTTGCCATTTCCGGTGTCGTATGTCTGACGCTTTTCGTTACGGTTGTTTTCGCAAAGCTCATAGGCTGTACGCTCCCCATTGCGGCAAAGGCGATAAAGCTCGACCCCGCCGTCGTTGCAAGCCCGATAATCACAACGATTGTCGACGCGGTCTCGCTGATTGTTTATTTTCTTTTTGCTTCAAAAATACTTCTTATATAATCAAAAAGCCACCCTTGTGGGTGGCTTTTTCGGTTAAAAGTGAAGAGAAAAAGGTGCGCTCCGCGCGGGGTTTATTATATTGTGCGTGGCGGGTTGTGCCTGCGGGGACGGGAGATATCTGTCTCCCTCTTTGAGGGAGATTTGCAAGCGGTGCGAAGCACCCTTGCAGGCTTCGCCGAGAAGAGGTTTTTGAGGCTCCCTCTTTGAGGGAGCTGGCACGACGAAGTCGTGACTGAAGGAGTGCTCATTCCCGCGCGCTCTTCTTTGCGAAATCTTCAAGCGCATTTCTTTATCTTTATGTACTTTCTTTTTTGAAAAGAAAGTACCAAAGAAAGCAATTCGGGAAGAGTCCCGAAACCCTCTTAAAAGTTCAAGGTGGGGCTTTTCTGCCCCGTCAGTTTTACCAAAGCAAAGGCGGAGGTGCAGTTCGAATCTTAAAACGTTTTTAATAGTGCAAGGCTTTTGCGCCTGCGGGGACGGAAAAAAAGCAAGAGCTTTTCATTTTTCTTTGAGGGAGATTTACAAGCCGAGCGGGCTCTTCGCCGGAAAAAGCACAAAACAAAACCGTCACGGAAGAACCGTGACGGTTTTATATCGAAAAAATCAGTCCGACCGACCCTGTAAGCCGGGTTCTGTCGGGAGCGATCATCTATCTTTGCCATTCATTACTGGATGGCTCATTTGACAAAGTCAAACTGCCGCCTCGCGCCTGACCCGTTTCCGGATCGGGCAGAGCATACCACGCAGGCACGGGGCGTTGCTTCGGATAGGGTTTACATGGCACCCCTTGTTACCAAGAGGTCGGTGAGCTCTTACCTCGCCTTTCCATCCTTACCGCGCAAAGCGCGGCGGTCTATTTCTGTTGCACTTTCCCGGAAGTCACCTTCGGCGGACGTTATCCGTTATCCTTGCTCTGTGAAGCCCGGACTTTCCTCACGGTAATACCTTTCGGCAACATACCGCGCGATCGCTCAGGTCGGTCGGGACTGATCATTTTTCGCCTATATATTTTATACCATCGGGCACGCCGCCGTCAAGTTCTTTTTTGTAATCGTATGGAGAAATTTTCTTTGTTGCTTTGTAAATGTCAATTGATTTTCCCATCATACCGTCATCCGTAAACGCCTCGTTTTCATAATACATTTCAAACGACAGTTTTTCAACCGTGCTTTCCGTGACTTCGCCCTTGCCCTCGCCTTTATATATATACAAAGGACTTGACGCGTCCGCATTGGGATAAAGCAATGACGGAGCGACTGCGTCGCCGGAAAGAAGTCCGGGGATGACAAACGATACTTTTATATATTGATATACGGTTTTTGAATATTCGACGTATGAATAGGCGGTGTAAACATTGCCGTCCTCATCGCGCAGGGCAAATATAAAGGGTCGATCAGATATCATGTCAAGCGCGGCTTGCTTTTCTTCATCGCTTTCGTAATCGCGCGAAGCAATCTGTTCCCTCAGCTTTTTCACCGTACTGTTGTTATATCTGACGGTGAACTGCACCTCCTCGGTTTCGGCAACGATTTTAACGTCAAAAATCGCATATTCGCCGCCGCGGGGCATATAATCCTCAAGCTCCTGAGAAAATACCGTGACTTTGCCTTTGGAAAGAGCTTTTTCAATCTGCGGTGTGCAGAGGAGCGACGTCATGTTTTTTCCCGGCTTGTTTGTGCCCATACGGAAAAATATTATCGCAAAAAGCGCAATAATCAGCAGATAAAATAACCATTTGAGAATGTTTTTAAGCGTTCTGAAACTGAAAAGCTTGCCCCAGAAGGATTTTTCCTGATATATTTCCTCTTCGGCGTAATCGCCGTAATCATTCCAGTTCTCTGCCAAAGCAAAACACCTCTTTTCTTTTGCAAAATGCTTCTCTCCCTGTATTATACTACGATTTTTCCCGACTTACAATATATAATTCCCGAATTTTTTGTGAACTGTGCGGCGTGTCTGCGGGGACGAGGTATATATTTGCCTCTCTCTCCGAGGGAGATTTGCAAGCACCCTTGCAGGCGTCGCCGAGACGGGTTCGGAAACCGCACAGTGGTTGGAGGGTTGTAAAAAAACAATCCCTCACCGCCTGCGGCGGAGCCGAAACCGAACAATCAGAACTGTACAAAAAAAAGAAAACAGAGGCGGGTGCCTCTGTTTTCTTTTTCGCCATTGCGATTTTTCAATTTAATTGCGTTGCGGTTGTTCTTGCAAAAATCAGCTTATCTCTGAACTCTGCCGCTGCCGCCGCCCTTTACGAGAGCGTTCACTTCATCGACCGTCACGCGGTTGAAATCGCCTTCGATTGTGTGTTTCAGGCATGAAGCCGCGGTTGCAAATTCGATAGCGTCCGCGGGGGATTTGCCGTTTACGAGACTGTATATAAGTCCTGCGCCGAAGGAATCGCCGCCGCCGACACGGTCGACGATATGCACGGCATACTTCTTTGAGAAATAACATTCGCCGCCCGAATAGAGCATAGCCGCCCAGTTATTGTCGTTTGCCGTAATGCTTTCGCGGAGCGTGATTGCAACGGAGGAACAGCCGAAACGCTCGCAGAGCTGTTTTGCGACGTCCTTATAGCCTTCTCTGTCCAGTTTGCCGGTTTCAACGTCGGTCGAAGCCGCCTTGATCCCGAAAACCTTGTCCGCGTCTTCTTCGTTTGCGATGCAGAGATCGACATACGTCATAAGCTCGCCCATAACCTTGCCGGCTTTTTCGCTCGTCCAGAGATTTTTGCGGAAGTTGAGGTCGCAACTGGTTTTTACGCCGAGCTTTTTCGCCGTTTTGAGCGCGTCCAGACAGATTTCTGCGGTGCCGTCCGAGAGGGCGGGAGTTATGCCCGTGAAATGGAACCAGTCTGCGCCGGAAAGAATCTTTTCCCAATCGAAATCGTCTCTTTCCGCAGCGGAAATCGAGCTGTATTTTCTGTCATAAACGACCTTTGACGGTCTCTGCGACGCACCCTTTTCGGCATAATAAATGCCGAGTCTCTCGCCGCCGCGGGCAATATCCGAAACGTCAACGCCTTCTGCGCGGAGCGCGCGGATGCAACTGTCGCCTATGGGGTTTGCCGGAATTTTTGTGACGAAATGAGCGTCCTCGCCGAAGCGTGCAAGGGAAACTGCAACGTTTGCCTCGGCTCCGCCGAACGTCGCGCAGAATTTATCTGCCTGTTCAAAGCGGAGGTATCCCTCCGGAGCAAGACGGAGCATTATTTCGCCGAAAGAAACTATTTTTTTCATTTATTTATCCTCCTTATTATCGTCGGGCGGGAGAAGGCGCAAAACGTCGCAGTCAAACAGAACATGCGCGCCGATGCTCCCCTCCTCGCACGAAATTTCTCTTTTACAGCCGCACTTTTTGCAGGCTATTTCAACCCTGTCCGGATGCGGGGTGACAACAAAGTCTCCTCCGTCGGGGCAGTCGCATTTGATTGCGTCGTCCTCCGCAAGCTCGCCGAGCGAGAAGAGAATCAAGTCCTGAAGGTGCGCATCGCCCCATTCTTCGTCCTCGGGCTTTTTGATATCGTCAAAGCTCTGCTCGCCGAGAAGCTCCGAAAGCTCGTCATCCGACTTTTCGATCGCTTCGTCGACCTGCTTTTCATCTCCTATGAAAAGGATATCCATTCCCGCATAGGGACAGGGGAAAGTGAAAAGTTCTCTTGACATCAGCGTCTTTCTTGAAATGACAAAGCTGTGCGGCGAATCGCAGAAAACGCAGGGCACCGTAAAGCGGTATTTTCCGTCCGACGTTTTGTTTATCGTAAGCTCGCTGCCGCCGCAGTCACACTTTAATTTCAGCATATCGCCGGAGAGCGCAAGCGCGCCGACAACCGTCCGCACGGTGCCTCCGCATTCGTCGCAACGATAGGCTATATCTATGTTTTTCGGTTCAAGTATCATTTGATTTCCTCCCCGTTTTTATAGCGTTCGTAATAGAAAAGATATTGCTGCGCAACTCCCGCATAATCGCCGAGGTCGCCAAGGTCTATCCCGTTTTTATAGTATTTGTCCAGCACGCGCTTTATCCATACGTCAATCGGGAATGACGAAAGCCTGTGAAAACCGAAAAGCAAAGTGCAGTTTGCAACCTTGGGTCCGACTCCGCATATCTTCATAAGCTCCGCGCGGGCGTTTTCGTCGTCCAGAGAGGAGATGTTTTCAAGGTTGATTTCGCCGGATGCGACCTTTTTCGCCGCGTCGCTTATGTATTTTGCACGAAACCCCGTGCCGCAGGAGAAAATGTCAATTTCGCTTGCGCACGCAAGCGCTTCCGCTTTCGGAAAGCTGTAATATATCTTCCCGCCGGACTCAAACGGCTCGCCGAATTTTTCGCACATTCTTGCAATGATTTTCTTTATCCTGCCGATATTGTTGTTTTGCGAAACTATGAAGGAGCAAAGCGCCTCCCAACTGTCCTGACGGAGAATTCTTATCCCGTCTCCGACGCGCATTGCGTCAAAAATGACGTCTCCGTATCTGCCGAAATGCTCGCTGATGTTCTTTTTTATGGCGTCGTAACTGTCTCTTATACACATCTGACGCTGCCGACGAAGAGGATA
>ERZ1026854.1675-NODE-1675-length-13577-cov-4.527807_pt1 | contig 13577 bp, 8 predicted proteins | sample MGYA00380157_ERZ1026854 | MGnify/ENA primary metagenome ERZ1026854 (study PRJEB33269, sample SAMEA4719793) | human gut metagenome | biome: human-associated habitat; feature: organic feature; material: feces | place: Cameroon | collected 2013-10 ...
GCACAGCTTTTGGTTGCAAAAGACTAAATAAAAAGTTCCCTCTATGCTATACAATTTTTGCCTTTCGCGCTATTGAGTTCTGACTATAAGCCCTGCGAGCTCGTTTTCGAGCAGGGCTTGCTTTATTAGGCAGAACGGAATGTCCAGTGCGACAGCAAAAATTGTATAGCATAGAGGGAACTTTTTTCATTTACTTTATAACCAAAAGCGTCTATTTTGTTCGTATCCAACATCCTATAAGAAGAAAATCAGCATATCAATCAAAAATACCGGAATCAGACAACTTAATGACCAAAGCATATATCCGAAGAAAGAAGGCATTTTAATACCGTTCTCTTCTGCAATCGAACGAACCATAAAGTTTGGTGCGTTACCGATATAGGTATTGGCCCCCATAAATACAGCTCCACAGGAAATCGCCATAAGGATTATCTGCGGGATGAAACTGGTAAGTGTTGCTACACCAGAGCTAAATCCTAAGGAAGCTGCGGTTGTGAAGAATACCAGGTAAGTTGGTGTGTTATCAAGGAAGCTTGACAAAGCTCCGGTTATCCAGAAAAACTGCCAAGGCTCAGTTAATCCAAGATCAGCTCCACGAGCCTTTAATATAAGAAGAGCTGGAATCATAGTAATAAAGATACCAATGAAGAGAACAGCAACTTCCTGAATAGCATCCCATGTAAAATGGTTGCTGTCACGAACCTCTTTTTTTGTTGTCTTAAAAGAAAGATAAGCAGAGACAAGTATCATCACAATCTCAATAATAGAGGAATAAGATAAAGTTACTCCCATAATAGTAAGTCCTTCACTGAAAACAGGGAAGACAGTCGGGAGAACTCCACTTAAAATAACACCGGCAACAATTACAAGAAGGAAGATGATATTGTGTGCACCATCTAAATGAAGCTTTATTTTTTTTGATTCAGCTTTCATCTCAGGTCTGAAACCATCTGCGATATCCTTTTTATATGCTCTTGTATCAATTAAAAAGAACAGTGCAAGCAGGATAACGACATTGAGAATCATTACAGGGAGAAGGTGAAGACTCCAGAAAAAGTCAACTCCATTCATAAATCCCATTAAAAGTGGTGGGTCACCTACAGGGGTAAGGCATCCGCCAATATTTGAAATAAGAAAAATGAAAAATACCATAATCTGTACTTTGCGTTGTCGCCACTTATTAGCACGTATGATTGGTCGTATCATAAGCATACTAGCACCTGTTGTTCCAATCCAGCTTGAAAGTAATGTTCCTATGAGAAGCAGTATAACGTTGACTTTCGGGTTACCTGCGAGATCACCTTGTAAACTGATGTTGCCGGCTACGCAAAACAGTCCAAAAAGAAGAACGATGAATGTAAGATAGTCTCCAAGTGTAACTTCTATCAGATGTTCTAAAGCAACATGTCCGCCAAAAGCAACGGCAAAAGGAATTAAAAAGAGCAGTGACCAGAAAGCAACAACCCATGGTTTATGCTTTTCCCACCATTCTTCCTTTATCAGTGGGAAAATAGCAATGCTTAAAAGCATTCCAGCAAAAGGAATACAACTCCAAATGGGAAGTGTATTTCCAAGCGCCGTATCAGAAAGAGCACCATCGGCGGCGAATACATGGAGTGGGCTAAACAGCAAAAGGGCCGAAAGTCCGGTTAATAGTTTTTTCATTTGTCAAGCCTCCTGTATGTTGGTTTTGTACATATATTTATTATGGGCAGAATTCACCAACATAATAAAATAACTAAATAAATACTAAAACCAGAGCTTTTTATTGTCAAAGGACAATGCAGTGAATTTGTCTAAAATGGCGGAAAAAATGATAAAAAAGCGAAGAAATTTATTTAAAAATAAATTGGGAAAAAACATTTGTATCTGTTTAAAAATAGGTCAATGTTTGCTATAATATGACATATCATGGAAAAGGGAAGGATAAAGGTCGTGAAAGAAGAAATTAGTGTAATACAGGAAGTGAATAATGATGCAGCGCCAGTAGTAAGCCTTTCCATTACGAATCTGAACATTGAGGTGGAAGAGGGAAAGGTTTATAAAGATTCCTTTTTTATAGAAAGCGAGAACAAGATTCCGATAGGAGGATACGTCTGTACGACTAGTGATAAGGTGGCGGTAGAGGTAGAACAACTAGAAGGGGTTCGTCAGGAAATCCCTTTTTATTTTAAAGGGAAGCTTGCTACTGCAGGGAGTATATTTGAAGGTAATATCGTTCTTATTACGAATGGTGGGGAATATATAATTCCTTACTATATTCAGGTGATACGTAAGTTTGTAGAAACTTCTCAGGGAAGAATATCTACAATAGAAGAATTTATCCATATATATGAACAGAATCGAAAAGAAGCGATGGAATTGTTTTTCCTGCCGAATTTTGAAGAAGTATTTTTACAGGACGAGCCAGAGAAGCAAAGTTTGTATCACAGCTTGATGAAGAGTCGTTCAAGAAGCCTTATTTTAGAAGAATTTCTTACGGCAGCAGGGTATAAAGAGCCGACTTTTGTTCACATATCTGGGAATAAGGTAGTATTAGAAGAAGGGGAGGATTGTTCTTCACTTACGCTGACGCTTACCCATCCAGGATACGTAGAAGGTCGTATTTTTAGTGAAAAAGGGCAGGTAGAGCCATCTATTAAGCGCTTTTCAAGCGATGACTTTGAGGATGGAGTGCTGACATTCACTATAGAGAAGAAGCAGGGGCTTTTGAATGGGAGCGACATTATCCATATTGATACTATCCGTCAAAATATAGAAATCCCCGTAGAATGGTGGAGTGAATATTCTGAACTGGCAAAGGATAGGCAGCAGAAATTCCAATTAAAGAAAAAGAGAGCGGAACTGATGCATAATTACTTGTATTTTCGTACCGGAAGCATTGGATTTGAAGATTTTGCAGAAGACTCAGATCAGGTTTTGAAGGAATTAGAGCAGGATACAGATGATAACGAATGGAAGCTGTATCGAATGCATTTTCTTTTGATGGAAGAACAGAAGGAAGAAGCCAGAGAAGCGATGGAGAAATTAGAGAATCTTTCAAATGAAGATAAGTTTTCTCCGCTGGAAGCGAATTATTTTCTGTATCTTAAGGCAATGTATTATAGGACGCCAGAAGCAATCAGTAAAGCAGTTACAGTTATCCGTGAATTTTATGAATTATCAGACTATAAGGCAGAAGCTTTATGGATGCTCATTTATCTTGACAGAGAGTATGTATATAATAAGAGACTTCAGTATGATACGATTAGGCAGCTGTTTGAAGAAGGGAATAACAGCAGTCTTTTATATTTTGAAGCCTGTGATATTTTGAATGAGAATCCAAATTATATGGAAGAACTCGGAAAGTTTGAAATTAGCATTTTCCGCTGGGGAGTCCGTTATGGATATATTTCGTTGGCACTTTCTTATCAGTTTGCACGTCTTGCTTTAAAGATGAAGTATTATAATAAAGCGGTCTTTTATATTGCAGAGAAACTTTATGGAGTGGAGCCGGATGAGCAGTTTTTACAGGTAATTTGCTCACTGCTTATCAAGGGAAACAGAACTGGTAAGGAATATCATGAATATTTCCAGCTTGCGGTGGAAGCAAATTTAAAGATTATCGGATTGAATGAGTTCTTTATTCGAAGTATGGATTTTGCGACATACGATACCATTCCACAGCGTGTTTTGATTTATTTTACATACAGTAATAGTCTGGACTATTTAGAAAAAGCATATCTTTACAGTAATGTGCTGCATAATAAGACAAGCTATGAAGAGGTATTTGGAGCCTATTATTCAAAGATGCTTCCATTTGTGGAAGAACAGCTTTTAAAGGGAAGAATTAACGAGCATTTAGCTTATCTGTATACTTATTTTCAAAAGGAAGTACTGGAAAAACCAGATAATTGGAAAGCAGTATGTGATATTTTATTTTATCATAAACTTGTCTGCACAAATTCACATATTATTGGAGTGTATGTTTCTTGTCCGGAAACTGGCAAAGAAAAGTATTACCCACTTTCTGGCGGTGTAAGTTGTGTGGAAGTATATAATGAGAGAGCTGTTTTTTATTTTGTAGATAATAATGAACAGCGCTATGTGAAGGATATTGATTATAAGTTAAAGGAATTTTTATCTCCAGAACAGTTTGAAAAAGAATGGATTCGCCGAAATCTTTCTAATAAGAAGATTTTGTTAATGGAATCAGAAAAAATGAATGATACTATAAAGGAAGAGGCGATTCCAGTACTCAAACAGCTGGCTTTTAATGATGATTTTATTAGGTGGGTACAGACGGAAGCAGTTGAAAAGCTTCTTACATATTATGAGAATCATCAGGAAAAGAGAAGTCTGGCAAGATGGCTTGGAAGAATCGATTATTCGAACATTTCTACAGAGTTTCGAAAGACCTTAATGGATTATTATATGGAAGTCGGAATGATGGAGGAAGCATTCTTTGGAATTGAGCTGTATGGCTGTGATATCATGGGATCGGCAAAGATTCTTCGACTGGCATCATTTGGCGCACAGTATTATCAAGGCAAGAAGGATGAAGTAACCCTTTCTCTTGCCTATGCAGCATTTATTCGAAAGAAGTGCAATAAAGATACACTCACATATCTGATGGAGCATTTTCAGGGAGAGACGGCAGTGCTTCTTGAAATCTGGGAAAGAGGTAAGCGTTTCGGCCTTGAGACGGTGGACTTTGAACGAAAGATTCTTGAACAGGTTATGTTTACTGGCAATGATACGGAAGGAGTATTTCCGGTATTCGAATCTTTTTACCAGTCTGCACAGGGAGATGTACTGATTGACAGCTATCTGGAATATGCATCTATGAAGGAACTGGAAAGTTCCATGGAGCTTACCGATTTTATGCATATGGCGATCGGACAGGAGATTGTCAATGGACGAATGGAAAACAGACATTCAAGAATTCATTTTCTGTATTATTTTGCAGGAAGAGAAGAGTGGTATGATACGATAAAAGATACTGCGGTTTATATTATTAATGGCTTTTTACAGGAAAAGTTCTATCTGCCAATTTATCATGCTTATAAGGAGTGGATTGATTTCCCTGTTTATTACAGAGAAATGACATTCCTTACCTATAAAGGACATGCTGGAAGAAATGTTACATTGAATTATCAGATTGACGGAGAAGAGTACTCTTTCCGCAATCTAAAGTTAGAGGAAGTTCTTCCGGGAATGTATGTATGTCATATGAACTTTTTCCAGAGAGACCATGTGAAGTATCGACTGGAGGAAGATGGAAAACAGGTTGAAGGTTCCGATACATTGGAGTTTGAGACTTTTGGTTATGAAGATGGAGAGGACAGCCGCTTTTTTGCACTGAATCATCTTGATTCAGAGGAAGCTTCTTTACCAGAATTAAAAGATTACCTTTTAAAAACTTTTTTTGCAGACCAGTGTATGAAACTTCTGTAAATAAACAAAGAATTAGAAGGAAAGATTGAGAGGTTTATAATGGAAGAACTGGATACAAAAAAATATGCGGGAATTGATCTCGGACCAGCTTCTGTTCAGTTTAGTATATACAGAGAAGGACAGGAAGAAATGTCTGAGGAAAGTTTTCCGCTGTCAAAAGAAGAACAGGGCACTTATATAGAGGCAGGCATACAGCTCGTGGAAGATTATATGAGGGAAAAGGAATATCATTGGTCTGATTATCAGGCGGTTCATTTTTCTATGGCAGAGACAACAGAGGAAAGCAGGGATAAGTTAAAGGAATGTGTAAGTGAGGAGTTTTTAAAGTTTCATACAGTGAAAGTAATAACACATTTCAGAGCATTTGCAGAGTATGTATTCCATCAGGAAAGAATTGTATGGGATAGGAATACACTGCTTCTTGATTATCGTAATAATCGGTTAAGTTATATTATGATTGATCAGATACGTCGTTCAAGACAAAAGGCATATCGTGCAGTTGAGAAGGAAATCAACTTACAGGAGTACCGTGTTGTGGAGGGAACGCCAGAGCAGGATCAGAATTTTGGACAGATGATGAAGCGTTTCCTTGTAAAGAATCCAACCAATATTATTTTTCTTACGGGTAGTGGTTTTGAAGGGAAATGGATGAAAAAAACCCTTACCTATTTATGTGCGGGAAGACGAGTATTTTTAGGACAAAATCTTTACGCCAATGGTGCCTGCCTTTTAGGAATTCACCCGATCGAGCTGATGGATGAGGGAATGATTCTGATGGATGGACCGGAGATGGTATATCATACAGTTGGTGTAGTGACAACAGAAGCTGGAAAGCCACAGTATATGCCAATCACATCCATTGGACGGGAGTGGTATAATACACATGGAAGTGTGGATATTATTCTTGATAAAAGCCAGAGAGTGGATTTTTTCTATCATAATACAAAGGAGAACGAGATAGAAGGAGCTTCCTGTGATATTAAAGGATTGCCAAAGCGTCCACCAAAGACAACGAGAATCCGTATAGAGGTACGATTTACCTCACAGATAGAGGGAGTAATTTTACTAAAGGATATGGGATTTGGGGAAATGTTTCCGGCAACAGGAAAGATTACGGTCTTTCCATTTAAATTGATTTCGTGATACTTTGCTGACAGGAATATCGCAGAGAGAAGTTCACGGAAAGAAAGAGGTAAGGAAGATGAGAGAGTCACTTATCTGCATTGGTAAGATTGGAAAAAAAGGATATTATTTTGAGGATACAGGAATACAGATTTTTTCCTATGAAGAGCTCTGTTATTATTTACGGCAGCATATGATTTGTTATATTCACAGGCTGCCGGGAGAAGATTTATTGCTATATATCAGAGATGAGCTGGGACTTGATAAACTTTACAAACAGCTCATTCGTCTGCTTGATCCGGAAAAGGATCAGATGAAGTACTTCTCAACATTATTTAGAGAAGGACATTATTTCAATGAAGATGAAATCAGGGATATTCTTGATGAATATAGGGGCCTGATGAATGCCCCGATATATTTACAGAAAAAATGGATGGGAGATTTGTTTGTAATTTCTGGCAGGGCTGCAAGAGCAATTGAGAGTTATCAGGCAGCATTAGAACAGGATGGTATAAAGGAAGAGGAACGGGGACGCATTTATCATAACATTGGTGTGGCAGAGTCGAAGCTGTTCCGTTTTGAAAATGCAAAGATTAACTTTATTAAGGCTTATCAATACGCGGGTGATGAGAATTCGCTTTTCTATTATTATGCAGTTACAGCATTAGTGGAAGGGATGGAGGCAGCAGGAGAGGAACTCAAAACATTTGAAGATTCAGATATCCTGCTGGATTCCTTCGAGGGAAGATTTGCAGATTTTCAGGAAGATTTTGATTATAATGCGATGACAGAAAAGTACAAGAAAATAGTATTTTTAGATGAAAATGGAAAACCAGAAGAAGCACAGGAGAAGAAAAAACGTCTTGTGCGTAGCCTGCAGAGAGATTTTAGAAAAGAAATAGAGATTTAATACAAAATATTAGTGACAAATTCACAAATAAGTTATACTATGATAGACAGAGCTTTTTTGCTTTATTTAATTATCAATTTTTAATTGCAGATTATATAGTGAATTTGCATATAAGATGTATGGCAACAGAATTATTCTAGAGAATGTTTGAAGTGCTGTAAAAAAAGATGAAGAGTATGCAGTTTTTTAGAAATGCATATTTTATGATAAAAACCAGGAGGAATCAAATAATGGCAACAGAAATGAATAAGACCTACAATCCTTCCGAGATTGAGGACAGACTTTATAAAAAATGGCTGGATAAAAAGTATTTCCATGCTGAAGTAGACCGCAGCAAGAAACCTTTTACCATCGTGATGCCGCCACCAAACATCACAGGCCAGCTTCATATGGGACATGCCTTAGATAACACATTACAGGATATCCTTATCCGTTTTAAGAGAATGCAGGGATACAATGCGTTATGGCAGCCAGGAACGGACCATGCCAGCATTGCAACAGAGGTAAAGGTTACCAATAAGTTGAGAGAAGAAGGTATCGACAAAGAAGAACTCGGACGTGAGGGATTCTTAAAGCGTACATGGGAGTGGAGAGAAGAGTATGGCGGACGTATTGTCAGCCAGTTAAAGAAGCTTGGTTCTTCCGCTGACTGGGACAGAGAACGTTTTACAATGGACGAAGGCTGTTCTAAAGCAGTACAGGAAGTATTTATCCGTCTTTACGAAAAGGGATATATTTATCAGGGTTCCCGTATTATCAACTGGTGTCCAGTATGCCAGACATCTATTTCTGATGCGGAGGTAGAATATGAGGATCAGGCAGGACATTTCTGGCACATCAATTATCCAATCGTTGGAACAGATAAGTGCATCGAGATTGCTACAACTCGTCCTGAGACAATGCTTGGAGATACAGCCATCGCTGTACATCCAGATGATGAGAGATATAAAGATTTAGTTGGAAAGATGGTTCTTCTTCCAATCGTAAATAAAGAGATTCCAATCGTTGCAGATTCTTATGTAGATAAAGAATTCGGTACTGGTGCAGTAAAAATCACACCAGCACATGACCCTAACGACTTTGAAGTTGGAAAGCGTCATAACTTAGAAGAAATCAACATTTTAAATGATGATGGAACAATCAATGAGAACGGTGGAAAGTTTGAAGGAATGGACCGTTACGAGGCAAGAAAGGCTATCGTAAAAGAGTTAGAAGAAGGTGGATATCTTGTACGCATTGAGAATCATGAACATAATGTAGGAACACATGACCGTTGCCATACTACGGTAGAGCCAATGATTAAAAAGCAGTGGTTCGTAAAGATGAACGAGATGGCAAAACCTGCTATTGAGGCAGTAAAGAACGGAGACCTTCGTTTTGTACCAGGTCATTTTGACCGTACTTACCTTCACTGGTTAGAGAATATCCGTGCCTGGTGTATTTCCAGACAGTTATGGTGGGGACACAGAATTCCTGCATACTACTGTGATGATTGTGGGGAGATTGTTGTAGCAAAAGAGATGCCATCAGTATGTCCTAAGTGTGGATGCACTCATTTTACACAGGATGAGGATACATTAGATACATGGTTTAGTTCCGCATTATGGCCATTCTCCACATTAGGCTGGCCGGATAAGACAGAAGATTTAGATTACTTCTATCCTACAAACGTTCTTGTAACCGGATATGACATCATTTTCTTCTGGGTAATCCGTATGGTATTCTCCGGATACGAGCAGACTGGCAAATGTCCATTTAGTGACGTATTGATTCATGGTCTTGTTCGTGATGAGCAGGGTCGTAAGATGAGTAAGTCTCTTGGTAATGGTATTGACCCATTAGAGATTATCGACCAGTATGGTGCAGATGCCCTTCGTCTTACTTTAGTAACTGGTAACGCACCTGGTAACGATATGCGTTACTCTGAGAAGAAGATTATTGCAAGCAGAAACTTTGCCAACAAAGTATGGAATGCTTCCAGATTCATGTTAATGAATATTGAAAAAGCAGACCTCAGCAACGTATCTCTTGATGATTTAACCCCAGCAGATAAGTGGATCTTATCTAAGGCAAACTCTCTTGTAAAAGAAGTGACAGATAACATGGAGAATTATGACTTCGGTGTTGCTGTTTCCAAGTTAAATGACTTTATCTGGGAAGAATTCTGTGACTGGTACATCGAGATGGTAAAACCAAGACTTTATAACGAAGAGGATACAACAAAGGCAGCAGCACTCTTTACATTAAAGAGAGTACTGACCATTTCCTTAAAGTTATTACATCCATATATGCCATTTATCACAGAAGAAATCTTCTGCAGTTTACAGGATGAAGAAGAGTCCATTATGGTATCCGACTGGCCTGTATTCGAGGAAGCATTTGACTTTAAGGCAGAGGAGAATGAAGTAGAGATCATTAAGAATGCAGTAAGAAATATCCGTAACCTTCGTGCAGATATGAACGTACCACCAAGCAAGAAAGCAAGTGTATATGTTGTATCTGAAAAAGAAGAAGTTCGTAAAGTATTCGAAGATTCTAAAGTATTCTTTGCAACACTTGGTTATGCCAGCGAAGTACATGTACAGGCAGATAAAGCTGGTATCGCAGATGATGCGGTATCTACCGTTATCCCAGATGCTGTAATCTATATGCCATTTGCAGAGCTTGTTGATGTAGAAAAAGAAATCGCCCGTCTTGAAAAAGAAGCAAAACGTCTTGAGGGAGAGATTAAACGTGCAAAAGGAATGCTTTCTAACGAGAAGTTCGTAAGTAAAGCACCAGCAGCGAAGGTAGAGGCAGAAAAAGAAAAATTAGAGAAATACACTTCTATGGCAGCACAGGTTGCAGAGCGTCTTGCTCAACTTAAAAAGTAAATAGAGGTAAGAGGGATAGAGGAATGATGACCTACAGTGAAATGGAACGGGAAATAAATGAGGTTCCAAAGTTTGGTGCGAAAGCAAGTCTGTCCAATCTCTCTGCTTATCTGGAACTAGCGAATCACCCGGAAAGGAATCTCCGGGTGATTCACATTGCAGGGACAAATGGAAAAGGTTCTGTCAGCGCATATATTGATTCGATTTTAAGGCAGGCAGGATATACGACTGCATTATTTACTTCTCCACATCTGGTAAAGATTAACGAGAGATTTCGTATTAATTTTAAAGAGTGTTCTGATGAAGAATTGATTTTAGCGTGGTGTCAGGTGAAGTCTTTTATGGAAAAGGGTGAGAAGCAGGGATTGCAGCCTCTTACATTTTTTGAGATTCTTTTTCTGATGGGAATGATTATTTTTTCACAAAAAGAAATTGACTATTGTATTTTAGAGACCGGACTTGGCGGACGTCTTGATGCAACAGTACTTTCTGAGCCAGTACTTTCCATAATTACTTCCATCAGTTATGACCATATGGAGATTCTTGGCGATACGATTGAAAAGATTGCAGCAGAAAAAGCAGGAATTATAAAAAAGGGTATACCAGTTGTTGCTGTTGATGAAGAAAACGGGGCATTTCCTGTTATTGAAAGAACTGCGAAAGAAAAAAAATCCCCAGTTTACGGGCTGAAATCGCAAGACCTTACAATTTTAAAAAAATACGAGAATAAGATTGATTTTTCTATCAATAGCCGTTATTATAAGATAAGTAACTTAAAAGTAAAGAGTTACGCTTCCTATCAGGTACAGAATGCCGCGCTTGCCGCACTTGCCGCACATGTTCTTTTGCCAGATTTGGCGGAGAATGTTATCAGGAATGGCATTTTAGAGATGTTCTGGGCTGGAAGGATGGAAGAGATTGCAGAGAATGTTTATGTGGATGGAGCACATAATCCGGGAGCGGTTCGTCAGATTTATAACAGTTTAGCTGATTCTGATAAAGAGTGGCTCTTATTGTTTGCAGTCTGCTCGGATAAAGATTATACCGAGATGATTCGTATACTTGGAAAGATTCCGTGGAAGAGAATATACATTACAAAGATAGACAGTGCAAGAGGAGCGGATACTGCTGCGGTCAGACAGTGCTTTGAAGAAGCGGCAGGATGTCCGATATGCGAATTTGAGAGTGCCGGTGAGGCATTTAAGGCAGCTTTACGAGATAGAGGAGATGAAAGAGAAGAGAATCTTTTATGTCTTGGCTCCCTGTATTTAGTGGGAGAGATAAAGGAACTTGCAGCAACAATGTTTTGAAAGTGAGGATATATCATGTTTGATTATGATTTAGAATTAAAGAAATTTAAACCAGCAGTAGGCGTAGAAATCGGTGAAGATGAGCTGTTTAATGATGATATCAAAGACATCACAGACCTTGTGGAAGAACTGGTGGCAGAACGTGAAGGAAAGAAAGCTTCTAAGTAAGTTTGGAAAAAATTTCAATTTAGAGGTTTTTCAAACACGCTTTACCTGATGTGAATTGGGAATATCCAGTCATTTGTCTGGTTTCAATCTATGCCGCTATATAGACTGTGGATTGAAATAAATAGATTGAAAAAAGAAGAAACAAACAACAGTCTGAACTAGGAGGAAATCAATGAAGTGTATTAAATGTGGTCGGCCTGTCGGTGCAAGCAGATATTGCAATGCCTGCGGTTTTGATAATAAACACATAGCGAAAGCATTAAATACCGCAGATTATTATTATAACATCGGTCTTGAAAAGGCACAGATGCATGATTTAAGCGGTGCAGAGATTTATTTAAAGAAAGCTCTCACCTATAATAAGTCCCACAAGAATGCGAGAAATCTTTTAGGACTTGTTTATAATGAGATGGGAGAAGGTGGCAAGGCCTATATCCAGTGGAAGATTAGTGCAAAGCTTTCTTCTGTAGAGGAGAATATCGCTAATCTTTACATCCGTCAGATGGAAGAACATCCAGCAGTATTTGAAGAGATTAACGAAACAGCCAAGAAATACAATACCGCACTTTCTTATGCAAAGCAGGGAAGCGATGACCTTGCGATGATTCAGGTAAAGAAGGTACTTAGTATCACACCGAACTTTGTGAATGCACATCTTTTATTTGCATTACTTCATATGCGTGCCGGTGATAACGCCTCTGCACAGATTGATTTAAATAATGTGCTTGCGATTGACAGATATAACACAACAGCGCGTCGTTACTTAAAAGAAATTGGTGAGAATCCAGAAGCAATCGCAGAAAAGGTTCCGGCAGATGCCTTAAAACCAGATAATGAGAATCTTAAAAATGTTCGTCCGGTAGACCATTACGAAGATCCAAATAAAGAGACGTGGAAGCAGTTTGTTTATATGTTAATCGGTCTTGCTATTGGTGTAGTAGCCATGTTCGTACTTGTTATTCCAAGTGTAAAGGCAAGCGTAAGTGTTGACTATAATAACTTAAAGAAAGAATACAGCCAGACAACCAACAAGAAAGACGCAGAAATCAATACATTAAAAGATGACAAGAAGAGCCTTCAGAAGAAGAACAAGAAGCTTACAAAGCGTCTTAAAGTATATGAAGGTTCCAAGGGCGAAGACAGTATGTATGACAGCATCTTAAAGGCAAGTCAGGCATATTCCAGCGGTAATTATGTAGAGTGTGCAAAACATCTCTTAAAGGTAGATAAGTCTGCACTTCCTTCCTCAACAGCGAAGAATTTATACACATCAATGAAGGACAAAGCATTCCAGAATGCAGCAACACAGTTATATAACAGTGGACAGGCTTCTTATGAAGCATATAAATATCAGGATGCATTAGATGATTTTGAGCAGTCTTATAAATATGATAAGAGTTATAATACAGAATATCAGATAGCAATGTGCTATAAGAGACTGAATAAAAATACGGATAAGGCAAAAGAATATTTCTATGATATTATCAATAATTCAGGGGATAATGACCTGATTCGTAAAGCAGCAAACCATGGTCTTGATATGGTGATTAATTCTGCGAAAGAAGCGGCAGCGAAGGCGAAAGAAGAAGACTCAAAATCTAGTTCAAAATCTGATTCTTCCACTTCCAAGAAGGGCAGTACAAAGAGTACAACAGAAGAAGATTTTAGCGCAGACACAGAAGATAGTAATAACTAATTTCGAAAGAAAGTTTTAGTATGGATACTGCAGACAGTAATAATAAGGTTTCAATGCAGATA
>ERZ1026854.1677-NODE-1677-length-13562-cov-4.387947_pt1 | contig 13562 bp, 14 predicted proteins | sample MGYA00380157_ERZ1026854 | MGnify/ENA primary metagenome ERZ1026854 (study PRJEB33269, sample SAMEA4719793) | human gut metagenome | biome: human-associated habitat; feature: organic feature; material: feces | place: Cameroon | collected 2013-10 ...
CGCACATTTTCCCTGCTGTCCGGCTCATAGCCCACGCAGATCAGGATGTGCCCGGCGCAGCCCTTTGGCTCGATTCCGTGGAAGATGGCGTTTTCAACCAGTGGCTGCAGGGTAAATTTGATGATCTCGCAGTTGTAGAGCGCCTCATCCTCCACCCTTATGTTCATGGAGATCGTACCGCCGTAGCGGTAGCTCTGGATGGTAAAATAGTTCTGCACGAGGGACAGCTCCTCCCGCAGGTCTACAAGAAGGCTGGTTCCCTTGGAAATACTCTTTAAAAGGCGGGACAGCGAGGTGGTCATCTCGGCGATGCCGTCCGCTCCCTGAATGGTCGCCATCCACTTGATGGAGTTTAAGGTGTTATACAGAAAATGCGGGTTGATCTGGCTTTGCAGCATCCGGTATTCCAGATCCTTCTTCTGCTTTTCATCCTGTAAGCGGTGCTCCAGAAGGCGGCACACGTTTTCCGACAGGTCGTTGATGCCCCTGCCGATATCGCCCAGCTCATGCTCCCATTCCACGGAAGGGTCTCTGGAGAAATCTCCCTCGGAAATGCGCAGCATTCTGGTCTGCAAGCGGGAGACCGGCACGGTGATCATGCGGTTTAAAAGGATCAGGAGCAGTACGCCGATGGAGAGAATCCCGATCAGAATGCAGGCAAGGATCCCACCGAACAGGGCGGTCTGGCTGGTGCGCTCTGCATGGGAAATGCTCTGGCTTAGGTAGCAGTCCGGCATATCCAGAGGTGTTGTCACCAGGATCTGCTCGCCGTGTTCCTGACTTCTGAGCCGCGTGATCCTTGTCCGGGGCGTGAGGGCGTGGGTGCTCATATCTTCCTTGAAGGTATAGGAGGGGGTAATCTCCGTGAGACTGCCGTTCTCAAACCGATAGGTATGCTCTGCGATGGTCAGGTACAGGAAGCTGTCCTCGGCGGCGCTGTAATCCTTTAACGGATCGGTAAAGAGATCCGGGGACACTTCAATAAAGAGGTAGCCCGCCTGCTTGGAGCTGTACTGGTAGGTGATGGGGCGTATGATGGGAAGCACCTTGCGCCCAGACCGGTGGAAGGGATCCGACACGATACCCGGAGAAAAATCATAGTCATCGGCGGAGAGCAGCTCCTCGTAGTAGGGCAGATCAGGGACGCCCGACGCCAGATTTGCCGTGGAGGAGTAGGCGGCGGACACAACCTGCAGGTAATGCTCGGTTGAGATGATGGCAATTCTCGGGATATAATTAGAGGAAGCGTTGCGGTTGCACTCCTCGCTGAAGGTGTCGTAGGTCGTGACGGACAGCACCGAGCCGGGATTGGGATTGTGCTCGATGTAATTCGCAATATCGGAGTTGGTCTGGCAAAAGCGGACCAGACGGTATACATCGTTCATGCTGCCGTCCATGGAGTCCGCCAGAAGCCGCAGGCTGGTTTCCGTGGAGCGGATCAGCGTGTTCTGGAGGTAATGCCGGAAAATAAAGTAGCTGAACAGGCTGATCAACAGGCACATTCCCAGAATACCGCCCAGCGTAAATAACAGTATGCGGTTCCGTATGCTTTTGAAATGATGTTTGCTTTTCTTCATATGATAAGTATAGCATAATCGACCCAAAACGGTAGCCCTTAAAAGAAGATGCTAAAAAAAGTGCATGTTAAAATAAAAAAATACATATTCAGAAAGCGCTTTCAGAAAAACAGAAGAAAAATTGCGAAAGAATGTGAATTAAATTATAATTTATTCCATGTAAGACAAAGCCGGATTCCGATATACTCAAGATACAGTAAGGGGCGGGCAGTTCCGCTCCGAAAAACAGGAGGGTTTACATGAAAAAGAAGGTTTTAAGCGTATTATTGACAGCAGCCATGCTGACGGGTATTCTGGCAGGCTGCGGCGATGCAAAGCAGAATGACAACGGCGGTTCTTCCGCAGGGCAGCAGACCACGGAAAGCAAGGATGCAAACAGCGGATCGACGGAGAACAACAAGCCGGCTGAGGCAGTCACCCTGAAATGGGCGATCTGGGATCAGGAGACCACCCAGTACTGGAGCGACATCAAGGCAGCCTATGAGGCTTCCCATGAAGGCGTTACCATTGAGATGGTGGATCTGGGATCCACAGAGTATATGACGGTTCTGGCAACGGAATTGTCCGGCAGCGGTTCCGATTTCGATGTGGTTACCATCAAGGATGTTCCCGGATATGCCACACTGGTACAGAAGGGCTCCATTCTGGCGCTGGATGACTACATATTAAAGGATGGCGTGGATCTTTCCAGATATGCGGGCGTTACCGATCAGGTGACCGTGGACGGAAGCCTGTATGAGCTGCCTTTCAGAAATGACTTCTGGGTACTGTTCTACAACAAGGATCTGTTTGACGCAAAGGGTATTGCATACCCCACCAATGACATGACCTTCGATGAGTATGACGCTCTGGCAAGACAGATGACCGACACCACCTTCGGTGCTCAGGTTTACGGCGCGCACTACCATACATGGAGAAGTGCGGTACAGCTCTTCGGTGTTCTGGACGGAAAGCACACCATTCTGGACGGCAATTATGATTTCTTTAAGCCCTACTATGAGATGGTGCTGAATCAGGAAGCGGACGGCGTGTGCAGAAAATACACAGACCTCAAGACAGAGGGTCTGCACTACTCCGCAGCATTCTCCGACGGCGATGTTGCCATGATGAACATGGGTTCATGGTTTATTGCAACCCTGATCACCAACCTGAAGTCCGGCGAGTATGATTCCTCCCTGTGCGGCAACTGGGGTATTGTGAAGTATCCTCATGCCGACGGCGTAGAGGCAGGCTCCACCCTCGGTACGATCACCGGTTTGGCAGTGACCACCGCAAGCGACACTCCCGATGCAGCATGGGATTTCGTGAAGTGGGTAAGCGGTGAAGAGGGCGCAGCGGTTATGGCTTCCAGCGGTAACTTCCCTGCCATTATGACGGATGAGGTAGTGGGCATGATCTCCTCCCTGGACGGCTTCCCCGGCGATGATGCAAGCAAGGAGGCACTGACGGTTTCCAACCTGTACCTTGAGGTTCCTTATGCCCCCAACGTATCTGAGATCAACTCCGTGCTGGATTCCTACCACGGCAGCATTATGAGCGGTGAGCTCAGTATCGACGCCGGTATCGAGGCAATGAATGCGGCAGTTGCGGATATTCTGCAGAAATAGACCGGATTAAAATGACCGAAAAAGAATGAACATAACGGGAAGGGGTCGTACCTGCGGCCCCTTTCTCAACAGAAGCGTCTGAAAGGAGATTTGCAATGCGAAAATTGAGCCGTCAAACCAAGAGAGATCTGGTGGCATACTCCTTTATTGCACCTAACTTTATCGGATTTTGCGTATTTACCCTGATTCCCATCGTATTCGCCTTCACACTGGCGTTTATGAAATGGGACGGAAGCAACCCCATACAGTGGGCTGGGCTTGATAATTTCCTGCGCCTGAAGGACGACATTTTCTTCAGGGCGGCATTGAAAAATACCATTATTTACTGTATCGGCACCGTGCCTCTGACCATGATCGCGTCGCTGGCACTGGCAATCATCTTAAATCAGAAAGTGATAGGACGCGGGGTGTTCAGAACCCTCTCCTTTTTCCCATATGTGGCGTCTTTGGTGGCAATTACGGCTGTCTGGAAGATGCTGTTCCACCCCTCAAAGGGCCCCATCAACAACATTCTGCTGAACGTGTTCCACGTTTCCCAGGAAAACCTTCCCCAGTGGTTCACGGGCGGTCTGGTGCTTTTCTCCATGATCCTGTTCAGCGTGTGGAAGTACATGGGCTACTACATGGTGATCTATCTGGCGGGGCTTCAGGGAATTTCCTCGGAGCTCTATGAGGCAGCCAGCCTTGACGGCGCAAACACATGGCAGAAGTTCCGCTATGTGACATGGCCGCAGCTAAGCTCCACCACCTTCTTCGTTGTGGTGATGCTGACCATCAACTGCTTCAAGGTGTACGACATCGCCATCATGCTGGCGGGCGGCGGAAGCGGTGAGCTTACCACCTCCGCGACGGTACTGGTCTACTACATTTATCAGAAGGCGTTCATTGACTGGGATCTGGGCTACTCCAGCTCGGTTGCCATGGTGCTGTTTTTGATGGTGCTTTTTGTGACCATCATCCAGTTCCGCGGTCAGGCAAAGAAGGAAAAAGCGTAAACGTTATGAGGAGGCGGTACCTATGAAATCAGCACATAAAAAAGCAGTGTTGGGAAAAGTGATCGTATACATCATCTTGATCATCATCGCGCTGGCGATGCTCATCCCGTTTTTGTGGATGCTCTCCGCATCCATAAAGAGCGACAGGGAAGTGTTCCAGATGAATCCCTTCGTGTGGATTCCCGAACATCCCAAGTGGAGCAACTACGCGGATATATGGAAAAAAATACCCTTCGCAAGATTTGTGGGAAATACGGTGTATCTGACCTTGATCGTCACCTTCCTGCAGCTTCTTACCAGCAGCTTTGCGGCGTATTCCTTTGCAAAGCTGGATTTCAGGCATAAGCACGGTTTGTTCCTCGCCTACATTGCCACCATCGCAATGCCGTGGCAGGTCTACATGGTTCCCCAGTTTATCATGATGAGGAAAATGGGGTTGAACGACAAGCTGCTTGCCATGATCTGCCTGCAGGCGTTCTCTGCCTTCGGCGTGTTTATGATGAAGCAGTTTTACGAGGGCATACCGGACGATCTGTGCGAGGCTGCGAGGATCGACGGCATGAGTGAATACCGGATCTACGCCAGTATCATGCTGCCCCTGTCAAAACCGGCGCTGTCCACCCTGACGATCTTTACCTTTGTGGCGACGTGGAACGACTATTTAGGCCCCCTGATCTACTTGAAGAGTCAGGAAAAAAAGACCATCCAGCTCGGACTGAAAATGTTTATCAGCCAGTACTCCTCGGATTACGGTCTGATTATGGCGGGCTCGGTGTTGTCACTGATCCCCGTTCTGGCGGTGTTCCTGATTTTGCAGAAATATTTTGTGGAGGGCGTTGCCTCCACGGGACTGAAGGGCTAAACAGAATCAAATGGGCTGTTTTAAGACACCTTCCCGGACAAATGCGGGAGGGTGTTTTTTTGTTTGCCGCATCCAAAGAAAGCTATTGAAAACTCTTACACTGTGATATAAAATGTAGGTGCAATGTACGAAAGTACCAAAGTACCATACAACAGAGGAAATGACATGAAGAACTACATAACGGAAATGTTTTATAAACAGCGCGCGGATTTTGAGCGCAACTACGGCTCCTACGACGAAAAGTATACCTACCCGGAGGGTGTGGAGATACAGAAAAATCTCTTTCTGCACAGGGGACAACCCACCGGCTTTTACGGTTTTCGGACAAAGACGGGCTGGTACATGCATTCAGCGTATATGCACCCTACATGGAGGAGAGTACGGAGGTCGTTGATAAAATGCTCCGTTTCTTCCGGGAATACCAATAGAGAAGGAGAGTCTGGAAATGAGCTATGATGAAAAAGTTTTCAAAGAAAAAGCGAACCGGAAGGCGCGCAGGATCTGGATTATTTTTGCGGTTCTCCTGACGGCAAATTACGGTTCGGATGCGGCGAGCGGTCTGTATGCGCCCATGCTTTACCTTGTGTTTGTGCTGCTGTGCTGGCTGCCCCTGATCATGGGCGAGATCCTTCTGCGCGTCAAGGGCTGGGAGACGGAGCTGTACCGTGAAAACCTTGCTTTCGGCTACGGAATCTTTTACACCTTTGTGGTCTGCACCACGGATTCTCCGATTGCGTTTACCTACATACTGCCGGTCACGAGCCTTCTGGTGATCTACAAGAACAAGAAATTCATGATCCGCTGCGGCATCGCCAATTCCCTTATGATCGTGGGAACGGCGGTCTATCGGTATATGGCGGGCTTCAACGCCGCGTCGGATCTGAAAAACTATCAGCTCCAGCTCTCCTGTATCGTTCTTTGCTATATCTGCTATGTGATGGCAATCAGGCATCTGAACGAGTCGGACGGCGCCATGATGGACAGCATCAAGGCGGATCTCCAGCGTGTGATTACCACCGTGGAACAGGTAAAAGATGCCAGCAATACCATGTCGGAGGGCATCAATGTGGTGCGGGAGCTGGCTGCCGAGAATAAGCACGGCTCAGACATCGTGATGCTTGGTATGCGGGAGCTCACCGGAAACAATGTGCAGCTGCAGGATCGAACTGCGTCCTCAAAGGACATGACCGCAGACATCCGCGCACAGGTGGAGCATGTGGCAGCCATGATCGATCAGATGGTCAGCCTGACCGGGGCATCCGGGGAGCATGCGCGCACAAGTGCGGTGGACCTGAACAGTCTGGTGGAAACCGCCAGCACCATGTCCCACCTGTCCGAGCAGGTGGAGAGCGTGTTACAGAACTTTGTGCATGAATTTGAGCGCGTGAAGCAGGAGACGGGAACTATTGAGAAAATCAGCAGCCAGACAAACCTTCTGGCTTTGAACGCCTCTATTGAGGCGGCGAGAGCAGGGGAGGCAGGCAGCGGCTTTGCGGTGGTTGCCGAGCAGATCCGCACTTTAAGCTCCGAGACAAAATCGTCCTCCGGACAGATAAGAGAGGCGCTGACAAGACTGGAGAGTACCTCCGGCGAGATGACCTCCTCCATGGAGGAGACGCTGAAGCTGATCCAGATTACGTTGGAGAAGGTGACGCAGACCAGAGGCAATATCGAGCAGATCACTTTGGATTCTGCGGAGCTTGAGGAGAATATTCAGGCGGTGGACAGCGCCATCAAGGAGGTGGAGCATTCCAACAGACAGCTTGTGGAGAATATGGAGGATGTGTCCAACATCGTAACAACCATGACGCACTGTATCACTCATGCGGACGAGACCAGCGATAAGATGCGCAGCAAATACGAAGAGACCTCGGAGAACATCAACAAGATTGAGGATGTGGTAGAGGCCCTGATGTGTGAGCTGGGAATCGGCGGCTTCATGGGGCTGGAGGATTTGTCCGCGGGAATGAAGGCGGCGCTTTGCTTTGGTGAGCGGGACGAGGACGAGCATTTCGGGGAAATTTTACGCTGTATTCCTGACGGCCTGGTGATCTCGCTTCCGGAGACTTTAACGCTGAAAAAGCCTGCTTTCTGCAAACTGCAGATCACGGCGGGAAATATTTTGTATTGTTGGGATAAGGCGGAGGCGATTCCCGGCGAGGAGGAGCCCGGCACGGTCAGACTGCGCATCACTTCAAGACCCCGGATCAACAACAGAAGAAGGTATCCCCGTCTTGACATCACAAATTCCTGCGTGATTACCATGAAAAAAGGCGGCGCTGTCTATGAAGCACAGCTTGACAATATCAGTGCCAACGGCTTTGCATTCTTAAGCAAGGAGCCTGCCTTTGCGGAGAGCAAGGGCGAGGAGCTGACGGTGGAGATCCGCGATTTTGAAATGCCGCAGCACAATGTGATGGAAGGCCGCGTAATCCGCTGCTCCAACGACAACGGGCTCTACATTGTGGGCTGCCAGATGCCGGAGGACAACTACTACATCATGCAGTATGTGGAGAAGCATTTGCAAAACGAGGAGGAGGCCTTTAGATGAGGTTCATATATTGCCCACATTGCGGAAGTGAATTGACGGAGCGCAGTATCGGCGATGAAGGGGTGCTTCCCTATTGTGAGAAATGTGGGATTCCTCTTTGGGAGACCTTTACCACCAGCATCATTGCCGCGGCGGTAAACGAATATGACGAGATTGCGTTGCTCAGACAGGATTATGTTTCCACGGAAAATCTGGTCTGTGTGGCGGGCATTATGAAGCCCGGAGAGTCGGCGGAGTCGGCTGTAAAACGGGAGATCAGGGAAGAGCTTGGGCTGGAGGCACAAAACCTCCGCTATATCAGAAGCTACCCCTACGAGAAAAAAGAAATGCTGATGTTGGGCTTTGAGGCGTCCGTGAAGAAGGCGGAGTTTGCGCTTTCCGGGGAAGTGGATGCGGCACAGTGGATTCCCCTTCCGCAGGCTCCCACCCGGCTGCGGCAGGGCGGCATCGCATGGCAGCTTGTGCGGGAGATCCTCTCGGAGGAAGATCAATGAAAGCTTTGATGAAGTTTATAAAAAAGGAAATCGTATTGTGGATAGCACTTGCCTTGGCGGTGCTATCTATGTTTGTAGTGAAACCGGACAGCAGGTATCTGGGCTATGTGGATTTTCGTACCCTTGCCATTCTGTTTTGCCTGATGGCGGTCGTGGCGGGTTTTAAGCGACAGGGAGTTTTTGAACTGCTTGCGGAAAAGCTGCTGTCCGTGGCGGGCAGTGTGCGCGGCATGGTTACGGTGCTGGTGCTTCTTTGCTTTTTCATGTCAATGGTCATCACAAACGATGTGGCGCTCATCACCTTTGTGCCGTTTACGATTGCGGTCATGGGAAGGACGGAAGCCGGGATAAAAGAGAGATGGCTGTTAAAAACCGTGGTGATGCAGACCATTGCCGCCAATCTTGGCAGCATGCTGACGCCGATCGGAAATCCGCAGAACCTGTATCTGTTCGGACTGTCCGATTTGGGAGTGGGCGGATTTGTGAGGCTGATGCTGCCATACACCCTGCTGTCCCTGTTGTTGCTGTTGGGATGGATTTTCTGTGCTTCGCGCAGAGACAAGAAGACAGTCGATAAGGCGGCAGAATCAGAAGGGACGGAACCGGGAAAAAAACGCGGGAGCGGCAGTACGGAACGGATGATTGCTTACAGTGTGCTGGCTGTGATCAGTCTGCTTGCGGTAGGACATATCATTCCCTATTGGGCTGCTTTTGCTTCCGTGCTTGCCTACACATTATGCCGGGACAGAAAAGTTCTTTCCCAAGTGGATTATGCGCTTCTTTGCACCTTTGCCGCGCTTTTTGTGTTAATTGGAAATATTGGAAGAATCCCAGCTTTCCGGGACTTTTTAATGAGAATGACGGAGGGACGGGAGATCGCCGTCTCTGTTGCCGCCAGCCAGATCATGAGCAATGTGCCGGCGGCAATTCTGCTGTCCGGTTTTACAAACCGGATTGAGGGGCTTATTGTGGGAACCAATCTGGGTGGTCTCGGCACGATGATCGCCTCCATGGCAAGCCTGATCAGCTTTAAGTATATTGCGGCAGCAGGAGAAAGACGCGGAAGATATTTTCTTCTGTTTACAGTTGCCAATCTGGTCTTTCTTGCGGTGTTGTCCGCGGCAGCGTACTTTATGCGGTAGCACCGGTGAGGGAGAACAGAAGCACCACGATTCCCAAAACCACAAGAATGATGCCGGTGGCGCGGTTTAACGTCTTCGGCGTTGCCTTGTTGGCAAATACGGCGGCGATCCTTGCCCACACCAGGGTAAAGAAGATGCACAGGAGGCATACCGTAAGGTCTGGAAGCCCGCCTATGACGAAGTGGGACACGGCGCCGGTCAGGGCGGTGAAAGTCATGATGAATACGCTGGTTCCCACCGCGGTCTTGAGCTCATAGCCGAGAACGGTCGTCAGGATGAGCAGCATCATCATGCCACCGCCTGCGCCGATGAAGCCGCAGATGAAGCCGATCAGAATGCCGCAAATCAGGGATTGGAGCGCCCGCTTTTTGGGGGAAACCTGCTGCATGGATTCTTTTGTGGTCATAACCGGCTTCACAATGAACTTGATGCCGAGAAGAAAGGTCATGAACACGGAGAAGTTGCCCATGGTGGCGGGAGGAACCAGACTCGCCACATAGCTGCCCACAACGGTGAAGGTAAGGACGCTCACCATCATGATGATACCGTTTTTCACATCCAGATTTTTGTTCTTGCCGTAGGTGTAGGCGGAGACGGCGCTTGCCAGAACATCGGAGGAAAGTGCAATGCCCACCGCCATATAGGGCTCCATACCGAGAAAGGTGATTAACATGGGGCTGATCACGGCGGCGGCGCTCATGCCCGCAAAGCCGGTTCCCAGTCCGGCACCCATTCCCGCAAAAAATGTTACAATGATAGTCAGTAATAATTCCATATCTGTTCCTTTCCGAATCCATTTATTCTTTCTGCCCAAGGCCACTCCGGTTTTCTTTTAACAGTTCATCCAGATTCTGTTCCATGGTTCTCATGATATGAAAAAAGGTTTCCCGCTCTTTTTTCGTCGTGTGCAGAAACAGCTTTTGAAAAAAGGCATCCTGCAGCAGCCGTCCCTTTTCGATGATGGGCGCTGCTTTTTTTGTGCAGACAAGCAGGGTTTTCCGGTGATCCGAAGCAATCTCCTCCTTGGCGAGATACCCTTCCTCCACAAGGCGGCTGATATTGACGGAAACCAGATTTGCCTTTATTTTCCTGACATTCACGATGTCCCGGGCTGTGTTGTATTCGGGGTTGTTTGCCAGAAACATCAGGATGTCGAATGCGGTCTGGGGCAGATGCAGTTCCCTGCACAGAGCCTTGCACTCCGCATTGTAGGCAAGCGAGATTTTCCGGGCAAATTCCATACTTGGATTCATGGCGCCTCCACAAAATTAGTTCAAATTTGAACTAATTCTAGCATCGGGAAGATAAGTTGTCAAGTTGTTGGGCAAAATGTTGATGTATATCAAAATTTGTGATATTCTGTATAATATAGCACGAAAGAAACGTTAATTTATCATGTTTTCAATCACGGGATTTGTGTCTGCGCGCACTCCACACAAACCCGTTATGTGCAAAAGACGTGTGCGGAAATGGAGAAGTGGCTCAGAACCGTGGGGTATTATGTGATCTTTATGTTGGTCGCATGGATTCCGTTCCTGATCGGTCTGGTAATATTGAAGTTGAAGGGAAGAGCCTCGGACATTTACAAGGATGTGGTGGCAGTGGGATACGGGGTGCTATACGTATTCGTCCTGTTTACGACCCAGTCCGTTCTGGCGTTTGTATACATACTTCCCCTGACCAGTATGCTGATTTTGTATAAAAACAGAAATTATATGCTGCGCTACGGCATATTCACGATGGTGGGCATCATCGCTGCGATTGTCAAGAACATGCTTCTGGGTATGACGGCGGCGGACAATTTTGACATTCGGGACTATGTGAAGGCAAACTATAACGGGCAATAGAACGGAGGGGGATTTGTATGACAATTCAGGAAATGAGGGAGAAAAAGAAGGAAGCGGGGTACAGTGATGCGCAGGTTGCCGATTGGTCGGGCGTGTCGTTAGAAACGGTTAAAAAGATTTTTTCAGGGGAGACGGAGACTCCCGGTTATGATACACTGCAGGCTCTGGAGCAGATTTTCACGGAGAGACAGACTGTGCGGGAGAATGTGTCCTATCAGGCTGACCGTAACGGCAGTTATACCGTGGACGATTACCGCGCTCTGCCGGATGACCAGCGGGTCGAACTGATTGACGGATATTTTTATGATATGGCGGCTCCCACATTCGGGCATCAGTCCATCGGTGGGGAAATTTACCGGCAGATTGCAAACTTCATCATGGAGCGCGGCGGAGCCTGCCGTCCTTTTATAGCCCCCGTGGATGTGCAGTTGGACTGCGACGATAAAACGATGGTGCAGCCGGATGTGGGCATTGTCTGCGACCCTTCCAAGATTCAGCAATTTGGCATCTACGGCGCGCCGGATTTTCTTGTGGAGGTGCTTTCTCCTTCCACCAGGAAAAAGGATCTTACGCTGAAAGTGGCAAAGTACATGGAAGCCGGGGTTCGGGAATACTGGATTGTGGACATTACCCAACAGAGGCTTTTAGTGTATTTTTTTGAAAGTGAGGTTTACCCGGTTATTTACGGCTTTGAAAAACCGGTTCCCATAGGTATTTACGATGGCATGCTCGCCATCGATTTTTCCAATATCGCAAAGTGGATCCGGGAGGGAATGAAATAGCCGGTGCATGCCCATAAAATTTTACAGAAAACTCGCTATGCGCAAAAGATGTGCGCAGAAATGGAGAAAAAGATGGATGAAAATGTCAGGAAACGAAATGAACTGTTGGCGAAAACGGTGATCAAGGGATTGGAGTCCCGCAACATTTCGGGATATTATGCGGAAGATAAGGAGGCAGCCCTGAAACAGGCGCTTCAACTGATTCCGGAAGGAAGCAGCATTGCCATGGGCGGATGCTTGAGCGCAAAGGAAATCGGTCTGACGGAGGCTCTGGAGAACGGGAATTATCATTATATCGACCGCTCCAAAATGGATCCGAGGGCAGGACTGATGGCGGCGTATGATGCGGATATTTTTCTTTCCAGTGCCAATGCTATGACAAATGACGGTATCATGGTCAATATCGACGGCAATTCCAACCGTGTCTCCTGCATCGCGCAGGGGCCGAAAAAGGTGATTTTTATTGTGGGGATGAATAAGATCTGTGCGGATCTGGACAGTGCCATGAAACGCGCCAGAAATGTCGCAGCCCCCATGAATGCGCAGCGATTTGACGTAAAAACGCCCTGTAAGGAGACCGGAAAGTGCTTTGACTGCAAGTCTGCGGACACGATCTGCTGTCAGTTTCTGATTACGAGGTATTCCAGGCATACGGACAGAATGCATGTGATTCTGGTAAACGATACGCTTGGATTCTGATTCTGGAGCAACGGCAAACTGGCATATTGGACGACTTACCTGTCCACGCGCATCGGGCGGGAGCAGGCGATTGCGTTTGTGAACGATTACTATGGGAGATTTCTTCCCGCAATGTCCATCGTCTATATTCCCATTCTCCTGCTGATGCTGGCGAGCCTGATCGCCATACTGCGCAACAAGATGATCATGGGCAGAAAGATTAAAAATGATTGAATTGCGGCAGGTCTTCTAATGCCGGGATCGATCCGGCAATGGAAAAGTTCACGCATAAATCCCCCGCGTTTTCCACATACTACCCGTACAGTACAAATATGGAAAAGCATGTAGGAGAACAAGGAGGAACTATGAAAGCAACAGGAATTGTACGCCGGATTGACGATCTGGGGCGTATTGTAATACCGAAGGAAATCAGAAGAACCCTGCGGATCAGGGAATCGGATCCATTGGAGATCTTTACGGATCGCGAGGGTCAGATCATTTTGAAAAAATATTCTCCCATAGGAGAAATGACAACTTTTGCAAAGCAGTATGCGGAAAGCATGGCGCAGGTTTCGGGGCATGCGGCGCTGATCGCGGACAGGGATCAGTTTATTGCGGTCAGCGGAGGCTTCCGGCAGTTTCTGGGCAAAAGCATCAGCAAGGAGCTGGAAGAAAAGATCGCAAACCGTGAGACCGTCATTGCGTCAAAAGGAGACAAGAACTTTATCCCGGTGACGGGGGAAGAAGCGGACAGCTATGAACAGGAGGCTCTGACGCCCATCATCTGCGAAGGCGATGTGATCGGGGCGGTGGTGCTGTTAGAAAGCGACGCAAAGACAAGGCTCGGGGAAGTGGAATCAAAGCTGATCCTGTCGGCAGCAGGTTTCCTGGGCAGACAGATGGAACAGTAAAATTACTCCCACACAATCTGATTTCTGCCGTTGCTCTTGCCCGCATAGAGGTGCGTGTCGGCAAGCTGGAGCAGATCCTTGACATTAGTGCCTATGCCGCCCTCGGCAAGACCGAA
>ERZ1026854.1680-NODE-1680-length-13548-cov-6.461276_pt1 | contig 13548 bp, 8 predicted proteins | sample MGYA00380157_ERZ1026854 | MGnify/ENA primary metagenome ERZ1026854 (study PRJEB33269, sample SAMEA4719793) | human gut metagenome | biome: human-associated habitat; feature: organic feature; material: feces | place: Cameroon | collected 2013-10 ...
GTTTTTCAAGGTACAATAGGCCCTTTGTTTGGCTTGAGTAAATTGTACCTTGAAGTCAAAGAAATTTTTATAGCGGGGTAGGTCGAATTGATAGACCTTGTAGGTCGAACTTCTTTACATAGCCTCGAACCCATCAAGCAACTCCCGAATTTGATCGATCAGCTTCTTAGTAGATGGTGGCATCCGAGATGTCCCTCTAACCAAAAAATCAACGGAAACATCCAGGAGATTGGCTATATCAAGCGTAAGGTCAATAGAGGCACCTCGCTTGCCGAGTTCAATTCTGCTGAGATGGTCAATGCTGATATTCAGCGCGGATGACATCTGCTCCAGAGTCAAGTTTCTCTTTCTGCGAAGATACTTGACCCGCCGTCCGAACGCATATTGGTCAAAGTGCATTTTGCTACCTCCGTTTCGCCATTTGTGAAAAACTCGCAAACGACGGAAACGGCGGGCTGCGACAACAGGCTCGGTATGCGCGTAATAAAAAGCGGAGAAAAAGCCATGGATGGCCGCAAAGGGCCATCCATGGCTTTTTCTCCGCTATACAGTGTTGTCTGTCCGCATGGTTAGGCGGCCTCTCGAATATCTCCAGAGGCCAATGCGTTCTGGAAATCCCGCTTCCTATACCAGCGTTCTCTATATCATGGTGCCTCCATTATCCGCCCATAGCGCTGCCCAGGTCATATCCCAGGTCACAGGTGTAGCGCCACTCCACCACGTCGCCGTCCTTCAGCTGGTAACGGGAGCAACCGTAGTTGGGATACCAGCCGTTGACGTTGTACATCCAACCGGACAAACTGCCCACGTCGAACTCATAGAGGTTGTTGATACCCTCTACATACGCGCTGTTGTACATGGGCGTCCAGTTTGACTCCATGTGGATGGCGTTGTCCCGACACACCCGCTGAAGGACATCGAATACGCTTTCACCCTCGCTGAACTCCACCTCCGTGGCGGGGAAAACAATTCCGTCCGCCGGCACGAGGAACTTCTTGTTCTCCACGCACTTATCCATATTGTCCAGGATTGTCTCGCAAGAGATGGAAAAGGTGCAGGTGTGAGTTGTGGTGGTATCCACCGTTGTGTCCTGCGGCTCTACCGGAGTAGGTCTGCCCTCCGGGATGGGATCGGTCATGTACTGATCCTTATCGCCGGTGTCCTCCGGCTGTGCCTGATTCTGCCCACAGGCAACGCAGAACAGCAGCAAGAATATTGTCAGAAACAGGGAAACGATATGTCTGCACTTCGCTCTCATGTCACTGCTCCTTCTTGATGCGACGGTAGCGGCGCACCATGCCGAGAGCCAGCAGGGCGGCCACGATGACCGCCAGCAATATCGCTCCCAGCGGCGTTTCCGTCAGGGCAGAACCTACGATCTCGAACACGCTGTTGCCCTTACCGTCTGGGCCAAACTTGCCGTTTTCGGCGGCCTGGAGGTAGGTGAGGGCAGATACCGTTCGTAAAGGCGATATACCTCCGCCCAAACCAAGTTCATCTGTAGAAATAGAGTTTACGGATATATTGGTCTCCGGGTTGTTTATAAAACCCACACCCTCTACGTAAAATGTTCTTAGACCATCTGCCACTGTGTTGCCGTTCTTTACGAAGCGCTCATCATTCAAGGAGATGCCAAGCGTATTCATCATATCCAAAACAGCATAAGTGGCTTCACCACTCGGTTGCCCTGCCATACCAGGGAAACTGCCATCTGACAATTGCATAGAAGATAAGTACTCCAATGCAGTCTCTACTGATTTGGCAATATATTCCTTGTCTTGGTGTGGGCCTAACGCTTTCACATTTTGCGCGGTAAAAGCCACCATCTCATTGCTGCAAATATGCTCGATCCATTTCGCATCGCCACTTTTTAGTGCATCCTTATAATTCACATTAAACTTGCCATTTGGCATTTGATAAGCAATAATAGCCGTCGCATATTTATTTATCATCGCATCTGTGTTTATGCCACGGGAACGCCAAACACTCTCGGCAACAGAATCAAAATCCTCTAATCCTTCCGCATAGTCAAGATGATCTTTCCCTTCCAAATTTATCAGAGGCGTAAGGAAATCCAAACCATTGAAGTCTCCCGGATCAGCTCCGATGGCCTGTAGAGCTCGCACCGCACCAGGTGAAAATGTCGCCGATTTACGTCCCAAAAGGTATTCGCTGCTGGCCTGTGTTAGATTTCCCATCAGCTCTTGCAGCGTTTCTTTTTGTCTCGACGAAAGCTCTCCCTGTATTTTTTCAAGAGCTAATATTTCATCTGACAGATTGGATATGGATGTTTCAGAGACAATCGTCGAGTCTTCGTTCCAGTACCAGCCAGAACTAAAGTGCTCTTCTGAAGCGGCCAGTTGCTCTTTCAGAAGCCTCTTAAAATCTATGGAATCAACATTCACCCCGGTTGATGTGGGAATAGTCAGACTGGATGCTATATCTTGGTCAATGTTATTCGCTGTTAATAAAGACGCTAATCCACAATAAATTTCCGTATTTCGGTATATACGCCGCATAGCTATTTCCTTTTTGTAATTCAGGCTGTTTTGCTCCGGCACACCATATATCAAATTACCTTCCCATAACTGTGTATATTCGTTATATCTCCAACTCTTATAATCAGCATAAAACCCTTGTTTTATTTCATCATCCAGAGTTATACCTTCGCTCTGATACCAGCCCATCATGCCGTCCAGCACGGTGTGACTGTCCTTGGTGAAGCGCTCATCCGTGAGGGAAATATCCAGCGCGGCCAGCATCTCCAGCCCCGCCGCGTCCTCCTCTACGTCCTCATCACCGTACTTGACGAACCCGCCGCTGGAGAGCTGCTGCTCGGAGAGATAGTTCAACGCCTTGTCAATGGCTGCGGATACGTCCTTGCGGTTCTGATAAGGCGCAAGGGCCTGTACGGATTTTGCCGTCAGCAGGATATAGTCAAAGCGGTCAGGTTCATCGTCCACGCCTTTTTGCTTCAGCTCGGCGGGCCATTTGGAGGTATAACGGAACTCGCCGCTGCTCTGCTGGCGGGCAAGGGCTTCCGTCAGAAGCTGCTCCCGCAGCGCGTTGAACTCGTCTGTCTTGCCGACGTCACCGGCAGCGTCCAAGTCTATCAGCATATCCAGCCGGTCCTCGTCCGCCTCCACCAGCTCCGGCTTCCGCAGGGCGTCCATCAGGTCGTGTCCGGCGAAGTCGGTCACGTCCAGTCCCATAGCCGCCACCGTGCGGATAACACCGGGGATGTAGGCCGTTTTGCCCCGCTTGACCGCGAGATCCAGCCAGTCAGCCAGCGCTTGCAGGTATTCGTCATAGAAGCCGCTGGGGACAGTTGCGCCGGAGGTCCACAGGGCATAGACCGCCTTGGTGTTCTCCTCCTGCGTAGCGGTGGCAAGGTAGTCCTTGCTCTCGGTGACGCGCTGGATGACCATCTGCGTCACTGTCTGATATGCCTGCTCCGCCTCATCTGTCCAGCCGTCCGTGGGAGCAGCTTGTGCTACGATGGGCAAAAGTATCACCAGCGCCAGCAGTGTGGTGAGTAATCTTGTGAAATGCTTTCTCATTTGCTCTCCCTCCTACGGCGGATGACCACTGTTGCGGCCACCATGACGACCACCGCGCCGCCAATGATAAGGAACAGGTTTCTCTGCGCCGCGTCTGTCTGCGCCTTTACCGCAAGCACAGCGTCCCAGTTCTGGACGAGGTCCTTGTCATGGTCGGACAGTGCCTTGTACCGCTTCACCAGCCTATCCACCGTGGACTTTTCACCCAGTCCCGGGTCGGTCATGGGGACGATCTGGCTTTCTATATCCGCATTGATGCTCTCTATCTCCGCGTACAGCGCATCTATGTCGCTCTTGGTCTGCGTCAGCTTGGTCATGTAGGTATCGTAGCCTTCGAAATCACGGCTCATCTTCAGCTTGTTCAGCAGGGCCGTCACCTCGGCATCGTTCTCCGTGGACAGCTTCTTGGGCAGAGCGTCCGCCTGCTGCTGGTCGGCCTCGGTAAACTCGTAGCTGCCCGCGAAGGATACCTCGCTCTCCTCCGGCGTCAGTATCTTGGAGGATACGCTGCCGGGACGGAAATCGTACAGGATGCTCATGCCCTGCGCCTGCCGCCACACGGCTACCAGCGCCAGCAGAGCTTGGTCGGTGGCGATGCTGTTGCTCTCGCCGGGGATGGCGGAGGGATTGCCGGGGTCAGACTCATAAGAGTGGGCAAAGCCCCCGTCCTCCTGCTGGTAGTAGAACAGCGCGTCCAGCAGATTGATGCCGTTCTTGATGAACCGCGGGTCGTTCTGCGGATCAACGCCGATGGAGCACAGCGACACGATGATCTGCGATACGGACTCGGAGTTCCGTGTGCCCCAGCTGCGGAAGTCGCCGGTATCCAGCTGCAATTTGGACAGGCAGTCCAGCGCCTTGTCCACGGGGTCTTTCACGTTGAAGGTGGCGTTTCGATAGTACGGTGCAAGCGCCTGTATCGCCATGGCGGTGATGTCCGGGTCGGCGGTGCTGCCTTGTGCGAAGCGCAGGTTAAAGCCATCATCGGGAAGCTGGAAGGACAGTATCCTCTTGATCATCTCCGTGCGGGTGTAAGACGAGCCTGCGGGGATGTTGTACTTCATGCTGTCCAGCGTGATAAGCCCCCACAGCCAGCCGTTGAGCCCCTGCGCGCCGATGTCCACGGTCTTGCCGCGGTCATATACACCGTCCGCGATGAGGTTGATGTCGCTGCCGTTTTCATCCTTGCCGAAATGGGTGGGGTCGCCGCCGCAGGCCAGCACAGCGAGAGAAATTCTATGCCACTCGGTGGCCTTCACCCGATCCAGCTTGTCCGGCTCACGGTACTTCTGCTCGACGTAGGTCTGCAAGGCCGCAAGGTAGGCATCATAGTCGTCCTCCACACCGCAGCGGCTCAGACCGATGGGCAGCCAGTCCGTGGCGGAGCTGCCGGCGTAGGTCAGCTCGTCCCCGGAGAGGAGATAGTCGCCATCTTCCAAGCCCAGCGCAGAACGCTTCTGTTCCATGATGCCCTGAATAGCCTCGGAGATCTGTGCCACTGTGTATTTGCCCTGCGGCACAACTTGGCGCTGGTTTAGCTTCTGCGCCGCTTCCGCCTGTGCTGCCGTCATAGGACTGACGGTGATGCTCACATCCCCAGTGAATGTGCCGTTCTTGAACTGCACCCGGCCAATGATATTGGAACTCTCCACCGGCGTGATGCTGCCCCATGTTTCCTCGGTCCACTGGGCATCCTTACCCACCTGTATCTCCACCGTGCCGGTGAAGAAGTCCGGGTGGTCCAGCGTCACGGACTGCACATAGTACATCCCGTTGATAGAGATGCCACAGGCCACTTCATCCTCCTTGTTCTTACCCACGGCCAACGACACACGGGCGACTTTGCTTGTGGGCAGAGTATGCCCCTCGTTGGCCGTCAGGTTCAGCACATCCGCGCTGTCTACGCCCGCTTTCTCGAACACCCAATAGGGCAGGTCGTTCCCCGTTGGGGCGTTGACGGTGATGCTGTATCCCGCTGCATAGGCCGCCGGTATCATACCCCATACCAGCACCAGCGCCAGCAGAAACGCCGCCCAATTCCGCACTTTTCTTCTCACAGAGGCATCCCTCCCGTTCCCGTTTATATAGCCGTATTCGCGTGGACGGAAATTCCGCCCACGCGAATCGGCAGACTGCTCCCCTAAGAGCCGTCTATTTCACTTATTTCTTGCTGGCCACATCGTCACGCTCATCGCGCTTGACCTTGTGGTAACGGCGCACTGCGCCCACAATGATCAAGGCTGCAACGACAGCCACGATGCTCCAGACGATGATGGGATTCTCCCGCACCACCGTGCCGATGACCTCCCACACGGAGTTGCCGCCGCCGCTGGCGCCGCCCTCGGCCTCCTGACCGTCCGGCACATCCTCCGGGGCTTCGGAGGTCTGGGTGTCGTCGGTATCGGTGTCAGGTTCTTCCGCGTTCTCGGACAGGCTCTCCATCGTCACCTGCTGGGCATCCAGCCACTGGGGGAAGGTCAGGGACGTGCCGCTGCTCTCCCAGTTGGCATACAGACGCTCCGTCAAGTTCAGCAGGCTGTCGGTGTACTGTGCAAGGATCTCCTCCACTGTGCCGCTGGCCATACCGCTGCCGGTGGTCAGCCACGTACTGAAGGTCGCCTCGCTGCCGGTATCCATGTAGCGCTGGAGCGCCTTGCCGATGATGTCGCCGTTCTTGCTGTTCAGGCCACTGTGTTCGTTCAAGCTGGCCAGCAGCAGCGCTGCCAGGCCCTTGGCCTCGTCGGTATCCTTGGACTTAGCCGCTGCGGCCATGTTGTCCAGGCTGTTGGTGATAAACGCACGCAGCACGCTGGGGGAAGCCTTCAGCCACTGGGCGAAGGTCTTACCGCCGCCGTTAGCGCCCCACTCGGCGTAAGCGGCCAGCACCAGGCCCTTGATGTTGTACTCCACGTCCATGTTCAGGCCGTCCTGTAGGCCCTCGTCGTTCTCATCGCCTGCGCCATCGCCGGTGTCCGTACCAGTTCCGTCGCCGTCACCGCCGTTACCGCCAGTGCCGCCGCCGCTGCCGCCGTTGCCGGTGCTGGCGAAGGTGGCCACCACCAGTGCGTTGGCCTCGCCCAGCGTGAAGCTGTCGCCGCTCTCCAGCGCCGTGGCGCTGCCTGTGCCCATCAGATCCAGCGTCAGGCTCTTGAGGCCGAAGGTGTCGTCCTTGGGCGTGGCCGTGACGGTCACGCTGGTACCCTTGGGCCCGTAGACCGCGTTATCCGCGTCACCAGTGAAGTTGCGGCTGCTCTTGATGCTCACCGCGCCGCCTGTGCCGCACTCGGCCTTGGCACGGTAGTAGCTGGTGGAAGTCCCCTCACCGATGGGAACAGGATAGTTGTTCGCGCCCTGCGTCCAGTAGTTAGCGTGTGCACCAGTGCTGCCGTCCACGCCCCAAGCGACCTTGCCGCTGGCGAAATCAGCCAGCGTAGCGTACTCGCCTGCACTGTTCAACTCTGTTGCACTGTTGGCCAAATAATAGCTGTTAGTCACATTTAGCCTGATGCTAACCGGGCAAAGAGCCACATGCTTATCAGTGTTATAGGTAAAGCAGTTTTTTACCGTGCCACTCGCGCCAGCAAGGATACCGTAACTGCCGTAGGTGCCGCTGATAGCACCGGTATTATAGCAAAACTCAATCTTTGAATTTACGCCGGAAATGCTCCACAATATTCCTGCTGCATTTACACCACCACTTACAGCAGCATGGTTTGCACATTTTTCCGCCTTGCCGTTTATACCGATGCCCGCAGCATTGCCGTTACTGCTTGTAACCGTCTGATTATTGCTGCAGCCGGTAAACGTACCTCCCAAAGAAATACCCGCAGCTTGGCTCGTACCGTTTACCGCGCCGTTATTTACACAGCCGGTAAATTCGGTGTATGTAAGGTCTGTCTGTCCCGCACAAATACCCGCAGCATTAGTGCCAGTTACCGCCGCACTATTACTGCAAGAATTAAACTCTACGCCGCCTTGCACGAAACTGCCGACCAGTCCTCCGACTGAACCACGACCACTTACAGAGGCACCGTTGCTACAGTTAGTAAAGGATGCATGACCTCCCACTCTGCCGATAATACCGCCGACATCGCTGCCGCTGCCGGTTATACTTACCTTCGTATGGACATTATTCAGCACAAACACGGAACTCGGTCGGATCTGTCCAACCAAACCGCCGGCTTGGCCTCCGTTGCAACTTATACTTCCTTCAATGGTCAACTTTTCGATGGTTGCTTTGACACTGGTCGCACTGGGCGTACCGAGGTAGCCAAAAAGTCCCGCAACGCCGGAGCCGTTTGTGATTTGCAGTCCACTAATACGCTTATCATTACCATTCAGATTGCCGTTAAAAGATGCTCCTGTAATACTGTTGCCGATGGGAGTCCACTCGCCGGTCAAAGTAATATTCGACGTGAGCTTAAAGTGCTTCTTGTTGTAGTCAAACCCGTTATTATTGACCTGCGTTACCAATGCAGTCAGCTTCTCAGCATTGTGAATCTGATACGGCTCATCTGCCGTGCCCATACCTTCCCAGATTTTGTCCCACTGAGCATAAAGAGTGATGCCTTTAGTTAGCTCGATAATGGTAATGGTATTCTCTGCGGCATATCCAGTACCGCTGCCGTCAGCCTTTGTATTCCACGGTGTTTCTTTAATATTTCCGTTTTCATGCTTGAAGCCAAGATTTTCGGCATCCGCAGCCAATACGGTATGCTTTGCCGGAGTTACCACGTCTTCACCGACAACATAGACCATTTCACTCACCGTGACAGGCGTATTGCTGCCGTCCTTATTCACACCGCCGTTGGGGTCGTAGGTCACGGTAATCGTTTTGAATGTGCAGTCGGTGTCTGTCTCGCCGTCCCATTTCGTGGCATGACGCGGCAGGTACACGTTTTTCTCCGGGTTGGTAAACCATAGTTCGTTCGTCCCATGCTCATCATTCAGCACGTCTACCAGCTTTTTTTCGCCGGCCATGTAGGTCTTGCCGTCATCACCACCGAGCGTCACAAGCGTTTCATTGGTGTTGACATACGCCATCTTATCTGTGCCGTTCAGCTTGCAGACATAATAACTGTTGATCACCGTGCCGTTGCTGATACCCTCTGTAAATGTCTCATCGCCGGTCACATCACCGAGATTATAGCTGTTTTCGACTTTGCCATTTCCGGCAATGCCTCCGGCATTGGACTCACTCTTGACTTTACCGAAGTTAGCGCAGTTTTTTGCATTTCCGTCGCCGACCACGCCGCCAACAAATGCATCACCTGCTGCTACTGCTTCTTTGTTCCAGCAGAGATTTATCGTACCGACGCTTGTGCCGACTACACCGCCGACTGCCGTAGACTTGCCCGTAGCGGTAACCGTCACTTCGCTCAGGCAGTTCTGCACAACAGAGTTTGCACCGACCTGTCCCACGATGCCGCCCACATCACTGACATTCATAGCGGTCACCTTGCCTACAACATGGACATTCTGCACCGTGCCGCCGGACACATATCCGAACAGACCTGCATAGCCGATACCTGCGGCAAAGACGCTCATACCGGTTACTTTGTGGTTGTTGCCATTAAAGGTACCCGCAAAATGCTTGCCGCTGCCAATAGGTGTCCAGACATACCCGGTCAGATCGATGTCCGCAGCCAACTCGACCGTCTTGCCACTGAAGTTATTTCCTTCATTTACCAGCTTCGCAAAGCCGAACAGGTCAGCGGCATCGGACAAAGTAAACTTCTCTTTGCTCTCGTCATACCAGCTTGTGTCCGTTTCGATTTTCTTGCCGACAGCGTAACAAAAATTATTGTCGTTAAAGATAGCTACTTCAGTTGGCTTTTTGGGGTAGTATGTTACCGCTTGGTCTGCGGCGATCGATTCTGTCAGCACTACGCTGTGATTGTTATTGCCGTAAAACGTCTGCACATTGCCATCCGTAAACGCATCCTTGATCATTACGCCGCCATTGCCGGTCAGATCTGTCAAGGTCAGCGCGTGGATTTTGGCATCTATTTTCAGGCATGGCATACCCTCATTATCGGCACTCCAAAAAGCGCTTTTGTTGCTCATTTCACTGCCCAACTCATAGGCGACACGTCTGCCGGTAAACTCTTTCTCCGTCCGTGCGCCGGTGTCATCGGCAGTGCCTTTCTTATCAAAGGTAGAAGTCTCCGCCAAATAGAAGCAGTTGGTCACCGTGCCGCTGCCGGCAACGGCAGGTGTATTTTTGCTGTCTGCATTGTAGTAATAGCATCTGTTCACCGTGCCGCTGTTCTGCCCCACCAAACCGCTGGCGCTGCCGGTCACCTTGGCGGTAGACATACAATACTGCACCGAGCCGGACTCCAATGTACCCACAAGCCGACCTTCGCCGCCCTTGATAGTCACATACTGGACGGTACCGTTCTTTACCACACCGAACAGGTCGCCGGATAGATTGGAGATGGTGTAACTGGTTAAATTGTAGCCAAACATCGGGTTTCCAGATACTTTCCCGCCATTAAACGTTCCCTCAAAGGGATTCTTCTCCGTGCCGATGGGTGTCCAGTCGCTGCCGTCCCACACAATATTCGCACCCAGCGTGATGGTCTTGCCGGTCATGCTGTCCTTGCCGCTGTTGACCATGCGGGCCAGGGCTTTGAGCGTAACGGCCTTCTCGATTGTTGCGGTATTTTTGTTTCGACCAAGTGCACTGTTCCATGCGTCAATGGTGTCAAAATCGTCCTTCGTACCGTAATAATAGGTCTTGGGGAGGTCTTCTTTGTCGAACGTCGTGCTGCCGCTCTTGAGCTCTGTCAGGTTGGCGCTGTCGCCCTCGCTGGCGGCATAGTAGAGCGTGCCGCTGTTACCGCTGACCGTTATGGTCACGGTATCGCTCGTCACTTCATAAGTATAGTCGTTCTCCACATTGAGTGTGGTCTCGCCCGCACTGACTACCGCCGCGCAGTTCGGAAAAACCGGCTGCATGGTAATGGTCTTGGGCGGGTCGATAAGACGGGGATACGTTTCACCCTCACTCCATGCCCACATTTTTCCTGTGTTAGGAATATCGGTGTTGAGCGTTGCAAACTTACTTTCGTTCATGGACTCGCTGGAGCTAATTACTATGCAACTTGGAAGGTTCGTGCGGTTGTTAAATATACATTCCGACCAAGTTTCTTCATCTACTATATAGTTCCAGCAGTTTTTCACTGTCGCATTGATACCGCTGCCAAGGATAGCACCGTAGGTATTATTACCACTGTATATCGTCCCGTAAAACCCGCAGTTTTGCACAGTTACGTTATTGCCATAGCAGACAATTCCACCAGCCGTACAGTAGTTATCTCCGGCAATACCATCTGCATGAACCTCGCCCTTTACGATCAAGTTTTGGATAACACCAGTTGCTTGTCCAAACAGGCCGGGAAGTGCCGTATCCGGAACATTCAGATTACAGATGATATGCCCATCGCCGTCAAATGTACCCTTAAACTCATAATAATTATAGTTTCCGTCATCGTTGCCGATGGGCGTCCACTCCTTGTCACCAAGGTCTATATCCGCCGTCAGTTTGAAATACTTGCCCTGGGAGTATTTATCTCCGCTGTTGACCTGCTCTGCCAGCCATGCCAGCTCCGCACCGTTGCTGATTTGGTAGGGATCAGACTCCGTACCAGTACCACCAGCAAACTTTTCCGCAATCGTGCCGACCCACACATCCGTGCCATTCTCATCATTCAGCAGAGAGATGTCGTCCTCACCGTTATTCTCGTCCTCGGTGGGCTGCTCGTCCTTGTTCTCCTCGTCCTTGTTCTCCCCATCGGGGGCCTCGTCCTTCTTATCCTCATCGGGCTTGTTGGCGTCGTCACCCTCACCCTCGCCGGGGTTCTTGTCCTCATCACCGGGGTTGGTGGGCTGCTCGACCGCGCCGTCCTCGGTGTTCTTATCCACGTCATTCTTGCCCTCGGTGTCCCCGCTGGTGTTGACATCAGCCGGGTTCGCGTTGCCCGCGATGATGGTCGTGCCGCTGCCGCCCACCACCTCCGTGGCAAAGGCCGCGGGGGTCACCAGCGTGAGCGTGAGCACCAGGCTCATCAGCAGGCTCACGATGCGCCGGGACATACTGCTTGTCCGTTTCTTCATGTGATCTGTCTCCTCTCGTTGTTGAACGTATCTATATAAAAACTATTTAGTTACTGCTCTTTGGCATCACCACATACAATTTGCCTGTCTCCGGGTCTTCGTACACCGTGCCCTTCTGCTCGAAGCTGCTGGAGGACTGGATGTCCTGCTCCATCTCTTCCGCGTTGTCCAGCTCCTGCATCTGCTCCCGCTGGAGGATCTCCACGCGGGTCTTGCTCAGATCCACGTTCCAGTTCAGTATGACCGCCGCCATCAGGCCGCAGGCGAACACCAACATCACGTCCGACAGGTTCGCCAGCCCGGACATGGCGTCCACCTCCTCCGTCACCCGGCGGCGGGAGGAAAACTTACCCTTCAACATCGCTCGTGACCTCCTCCAAAACTGCCTCCATCAGCGTCTCCAGCGACACCATGTCGTCGTTGTACCACCGCTTGCGGATGTGGGAGATGACGCTGGCCACCGCCGCGCTGATAACGCCCGCGATGGTGGTGTCGAATGCCACGTTCATGGACTCCGACAGCGTCACCGTGTCGCCCTGTCCCAGCGCCACGATGCCGGGGCCGAGAGGTATCAGCGTGCCCAGCAGGCCGAACATGGGGCCCAGCTTGGCGATCATGTCGGTGACGGAGGTGGTGCGGGCGTTCCGCGCCTCCTCCGTGGCCAGCAGGCGCTCCGCCAGTGCCGTCAGGGTATCCTTGGGCAGGCCCCGGCTCTCCGCCAGCTCCAGCAGCGCTTTCTTCTGCCGCCGCAGCAGGCCGCTGTTTTCAATCAGCTCCGCAAGGCCGTCCGCACCCGCCGCGTGTACGTCGCGCAGCAGCTGGGGGACATTGCACTTGTGCTTGCGGCGCTCCGCGATGTACTCCACCACGATGTCACCGATCTGCCAGACCGCACCGGCCATGAGAATCAGCAGGATGATGAGGCAGGGGATCATCAGCGCCTGCGCGATGGTATGCAGTATTTCACTCAAAGAGATCATGGGTTTTCGCTCCTATTCTTCCTGTTTCTCGCCCCGCAGGTGAGGCGTATTCTTTTCGCTGCCTGCCCCTGCGGGGCAGACAACACATTAAATTGTGTATGTGGTTTTGATTTTGCCGTTCAACAAAGAGAGGAGGTGGGAGGGGCGGCTTTTCCCCTCCCACCATTATGGAAAGCTGACAGTCTCCGTTCAGACTGTCATGGCTTGACAAGGGTAACTCAGCAGGACACCTCCTGCTCGGCGGCTTCTGCCGCTTTCTCAATTTCGCGCTGGCGGGCAGCGGCATCACGAGCCTCTTTCTTTTCCTGCTCCAGCCGCTTTTTCTCTTTCAGCCGTGATTGCTGCGCCGCATGACTGGCTGCGGCCTTGGCGCGTTTCGCCTTCTTCTTGCGCTCGGATTCCTCGTAGAACAGCGGCTCCTGCACGGCTTTTTCCCGCTTGTAGCGTGCGGTGTCTTTCAACTTGGGCTCTTTCGCCGGTGGCCGCAGACGTGCCATCTCCAATACTGCGGCCCAACCGCCGAAGCGCTCCTCGATAAACGTGCCGCCGTCTATCTCGCAGGGACTGGGCGTGTGCCGCAGCAGTTCAGCACGATTGCCGACGTATTGCGCCAAATGCGCCAGCGGCGTATCCGCGTGCTTTTCGGCAAACTCCGCGTCCCGCGCTTCCAGCGCCGCCACGGTACGCTTGGCCACATTACGCTCAAACCAACTCTTGTAGTCAAATCTCTCGCGGGGATTTCTGTGTGACATGGCATAGTCCTCCCTTACAAAAATCGCCGGTTTTCCAAAGAAAACCAGCGGTGATCCGGCAGAAATGAAAATGCGCTGACGAATCTCGCCAGCGCGCACTCCCGCCTATGCCGTCAGGGAGAGATCGCCCGCTGT
>ERZ1026854.1686-NODE-1686-length-13525-cov-3.661915_pt1 | contig 13525 bp, 10 predicted proteins | sample MGYA00380157_ERZ1026854 | MGnify/ENA primary metagenome ERZ1026854 (study PRJEB33269, sample SAMEA4719793) | human gut metagenome | biome: human-associated habitat; feature: organic feature; material: feces | place: Cameroon | collected 2013-10 ...
CCTACGACGCCCTGATTAACAGTCAGGTGTTCTACCGGCTGAACTATCGGGGAATTAAGGTTGGTAAGTCAACCAACGAAGACTATTATACTCGCATAGCAATTATTTGTCAACAGGTTTTTTAGAAAAATTTATAAGTATTTTGGGAAGGCGATAAATGTGCGGGATTTAGAAGGGAACAGGAGATTTAACCGGCATTGTCTTTGCTGAAAAAAAGATAAATTTTAGGATAAATAATAGGTGCGGTTTTAAAAATTATGTTATAATAGCTTTAACGAGATAAAAGTATACATGTAAAGTATGCTCACGTATGTATTGCACAATCAACTGCTTCATCAACAGGAGGTAAATGCCATGATATATGACGATTATACTTTGTTAAAAAATGTTGGCTATGATATCCATAACAGCGACGATTTATTTAAGCTGATTTGCGATAACCCGCGAAACTCAGCCAAGTATTTTGATATTTTAAGCCTGTGCTATAGCGTTGTTGATGATTCGGAAATTAATAAAATCTGGATACCGGCAGAAACTGATGGGGACGGCAATGATTTAATTTATACAGGTGCCTTTGGCATTATGTACGAAAGCCCTCATTACAGCAGCTTTAAAATGAGAAATTGGCTGAGTTATGATGCAAACGGCTTTGGTGTTTTAAAAATCTCTGCTATCGGGGGCAATGCTTTAGATTTGTACGTTGGTATAGTAAACGCGCCCTTTGTTAATTATTTGCCTGAGGGTGGTGAAATAAAATGTCAGCTATATGCACTGCCTTTGAATGTACGCTTTTATGCGGATGCTGATGCTGCAACGAACGATGGTAAATTTTTTACCGATGAAATTGATGAGCTGGATTCTTGCGGTGAATACGATAGCGGACTTTATTTTGGTGCTCCCTGTGAGGATGGCGTGTATAATGAAGATTATATCGACGGTTCGGCGGTTATTTCCGGAAAGGTTATCGGCAAGGAATTGTGTACCAATCAGCTGACAGGCCTGAGCTATGTTCATCTGGAGGTTGAGGCCCGGGGAATGCATATTGACCTGCTTGTTGCACCGGAGAAGCTTTCTATGCCTTTGGAGGAAATCAACTATATCAAGGGTGCTGTTCTGTTATATGCTAATGTTGAGCAGAAAAAATACTCTACTGAGGGATATAATAAAAAAATTTCTTTAGATAAACCTGTTTCTGAGGAGTATTTTAATCAGGAAATTACACCGGTGCTTATGAATCTGCGTGATTTGGCATACGAGCATTTAATTGTTGAGCTGGGCGAGCATTTTACCAATGGCTTGGACTATATCCAGACCGCCAGAAACAGCGATGAAAAATTTGATGAGCATACATACGAGGTTGAGGTGTGCTTTGATTCCCATTTACCGACACATAAAATGTATGCTTTAAGGGATTCTTCGCCCAATAAATTGCAGACATTGCAGTTCTTTAAACAGCTGTGCGTAGAAGATAAGCTACTAGATTTATCAGACTGGACGGATATTACTGATGATATATTCAGGTCTAAGGATGAAAAATATTATAGCAGGTTTTCTATATTCTTTAACATAAAAAATGCATTTTATAATGGTAAGCTGCCTGATGATTATAAGCTGCCGAGGTATGGCGCTAAGCCGATGTTTGCAGACGGAGCGCAGGATGGTACGGCGATTTATCATCTTGAACTGGAGGAGGCAGACGAAAACGAGCGCCTGCTTGAAGCCTTTAAGCTGATGAGTAATGCTGATTTTCCAGCGGCTGAGGCGTTGCTGGAGTCAATTATGCAAAATAACTATGCCACTAAGCTGGCAGACGATATTCATAAGGTACTTTTGCAAAATCAAGAGGTATTGGATGCAGGAAATATTTATCGCTTTGCTGTAAATAATCTGCTTGCCTCCAAAAATAAAGAGCTTGTAAAGGCTGATATGGTAATATTAGAGCTGTTCCACTGTGATGAACCTGTCCGTGGAGCTGTGCGTATGCTGGGACAATGCAAGGAATTTACTTTATTTGCTATTTTTGTAATGCGTAAATGGGATGACGGTAACGAAGAAATATTTGCTTTAGCCCAAAAGGTACGCGACTGGGGACGTATTCACGCAATTGAATATTTAGAGGCTGATACAGATGAGAAGAAGGAATGGCTTCTGTACGAAGGCCTGAAAAATATTTTTATGCCTGCCTACGGTGCGTTAACGGTGTTCAAGAAGGCGGAGGCTGCCAAGTTTTTTGCAATGGAAGAGCTGCCGTATAAAACATATCATGCGTTGGCAATGCTTATAGAAGAACTTCTGGATGAAGGACCTGTTCCCGGTATTTCGCAGATTGAAAACAGGATGCTGATTTTGCAGCAGTTCTTAGACCATTCGGCTAAGCAGAAGCTGGCTGTTGATGATTTAGAGGTTGTACTTCTTATTTCTCAGTGGTGTGATGATTTGCCGACGGATGAAGGCAAGAGTATTAAGGAAAAGGCTGAAGCTATCCTGTTTGACTCCAAGAATATCGGTGTAGTGCAGGAGGCGATAAAGAACGCTGATGGACTTTGGCTTGCTGAGAAGTTGGGACTGCCGTTTAAAAATCAGTTGCTTGATTGTATTGAACAGAACTTCGAAGAAAACTGCTGTAAATGCTTCTGGCTGATGGAGGATCCTGATTATATAGAAAAGGTTGTTGAGGTTTTCTGTAACAAGCTGCCATTTGACATAATTACTGCCGGTGCTGCTGCTGACTGTGACTTCGGGGATGAAAACTTTAAGTATTATGCTATGCTGGAAAGTATTTTAACAGAATTTGGCAGAGTACCTGTCGGAAGAGAACCGGAATTAGCAGCAGCTGCTGTACAATGTCCTTCTGCCCGTGTCAGAAGACAGGGTGTTGCAGTATTAGAGGTGTGGGTTAAAAATGCAGGTGCTCCGCTGAAGGAGCTGTTGCCACAAGTACATAAGCTGTTGACGGATATTGTTGCGGACGAAGTATGTAATGATATTACAGAACGCATAAATGAGCTTATAGCAGGCAAGACAGCTTTTGGCGACAGTAACTGCTGACACCACCTTCACCTTTACTTAATGCAGCAATTGCCGGCAGCAGGAAAAGCTAAAATCTTTAGATAAATAGTAGGCGCTTTTAAGGTTTTATGCTATAATATCCTTAATGATATAAACTACATGTGTAAAGGAGTGTTCCCCATGGAAGAAGCTGTATTATACGCTGTGGAAAACAATATTGCGACGATCACTATGAACCGTCCGAAGAGCCTGAACTCGATGAATGATGCGCTGATTGACGGCCTGCATGCTGCCATTACCAAGGCTGCTGCCGACGCTGAGGTGCGTGCTATCGTACTTACCGGCAACGGCAAGGCATTTTGTGCTGGCGGTGATTTGAGCTATCTGAACGGCTTGGAAGGCGTTGCTGCCAAAAACGACTTTATCGCTAAGGTGGGCGACGTTGCCAAACGCCTGACTACCATTCCTAAACCTGTTATTGCTTATATCAACGGCGTTACTGCCGGTGCAGGCGTTAACCTGATGCTGGCCTGCGACCTGGTGTATGCATCTGCCAAGGCACGCTTTGGCGAGAGCTTTGCCAAGGTTGGCCTGATTCCCGACTGCGGCGGCTTGTACTTCCTGCCGAAGGCTATCGGTGTGCTGAAGGCCAAAGAGCTGATGTTTACCGGTGATCTGATTGACGCTGCAACTGCCAAAGAGCTTGGCATGCTGAACGATGTATATGAAGACGAAGAGCTGAAGGATAAGGTTTACGCTATGGCTGCACGCCTGGCAGCAAGCGCTCCGCTGTCTATTAGCCTGACGAAGAAATATCTTAATGACCATGACCTGACTCTGGACGAGGTGCTGGCTATAGAAGAAACTACCCAGGCGCTGCTGATGGGTACCGATGACTGCAAGGAAGGCATTGCTGCTTTCTATGAAAAACGCGCACCGCAATTCACAGGTAAATAAGAAAAAATTTAGCAGAAAAAAGTAAATGTTTACGGAACTGTCACATAATTTATACTGATGGTTCCGTTTTCTTTTTGACGTAGGAATACAAGATGTTGTATAATAAATCTATTGATAAATTTTTCTCGGAGGAAAGTATGCTCGATTTCAGTACAATGATTTATCGCATTCCTGCGTTGCTGTTTGCGATTACGATACACGAATATGCCCATGCGCAATGTGCGGACAGCATGGGTGACCCGACTGCGCGTTATATGGGACGCATGACCTTCAACCCGATGGCGCATCTTGACCCGTTGGGCGCAATTCTGCTGGTGGTAGCCGGCTTCGGTTGGGCTAAGCCAGTAGAAATTAACCCCAGCAATTTCCGCAACCGCCGCGAGGGTATTCTGAAGGTTTCCTTTGCCGGTCCCGCAGCCAATCTGTTTTTGTGCTTTCTCGCAGCATTCTTCATGACGTTTTTAAATCGCTTCGGTCTTTTGAGTGATGGCGTTTACCGCTTTTTGCTGTGGATGCAGTTATATAATGTATGGTTTGCTTTCTTCAACCTGATTCCGGTTCCGCCGCTGGACGGCTCCAAGATTCTTTCGGAGCTTCTGCCGCCGTCTATGGCCTGGAAATTTGATAATATGGTAGGACGCTACGGCTTTTATATTCTGATTGCGTTGGTGTTCACCGGTATTACAGGTGCGATTATCAGACCGCTTGCCGCTGGCTACATGATGTTGGTAAACGGTATCTTGGGTTTAGTGTTCTAAGCCATGGCTGATTTATCGTTGAAGCTGACTGCGTTCGAGGGCCCGCTGGATTTGCTCCTGCACCTTATCGAGCGTGATAAAGTAGATATTTATGATATTCCCATAGCTGCGGTTACGGAGCAGTATATAAGCTATCTGCGCAGCATGAGTGAATTTGATATGGAGGTTGCCAGTGATTTTCTGGTGATGGCCGCAACGCTGCTGCAGATTAAATCGCGCATGCTGCTGCCTAAGCAGTCCATTGAGGGCGAGGAGGAGGAAGCAGACCCGCGTCAGCAGCTGGTGGAGATGCTGGTGGAATACCGCCGCATTAAGCGTGCCGCTGCTGCTTTGGCGGATATGAAGCAGAGCGCTGACCTGTACTGGCAGCGTGAGCCGATGTTCGGCAACCTGGTGGAGCGCACTGTTGCTCCCTGTACGGTGAAGCAGTTATTGAAGGCTTTGGCAGGCATGACGACTGCGACCGACGGCAAGCCGGCAGCCTTTATTGAGCCGCAGGCCTACAGCGTACAGGATAAGATGGCAGATATTCTGCAAAGACTGCAGCGCAGGCCGCAGGGCTTTATGCTGAATGAGATTTTTACCGCAGGCAGCCCTGCCGAGAAGGTGGCCTGCTTTTTGGGTGTACTGGAGCTGCTGAAGCTGGGTTTGATTACTATCAGCCAGGCACAGCGCTTTGCACCGATTTATATCTTCGGCAAGCAGGGACAGGAGGAAGCAAACGATGTATCTTGATAAAATGACAGGAGCACTGGAAGCGGTGCTGTTTGCTGCAGGTGAGCCTGTTTCTGTGGCGGAGCTTGCGGACCTTCTGCAGCTGGAAAAGCCGCAGGTGTGGGAGCTTGTTTCGGAGCTGAAGCATTCCTACGAGGCGGAAAGCAGGGGATTGATGCTGCGTGAAACAGCAGGCTGCTTTCAGCTGGTGACTAAGCCAGTTTACTACAATGTACTGCTGGGCTTGGGACGCAAAAAGGAAGTAAAGCTGACGAATGCGTCCTTGGAAACCTTGGCGATTGTTGCTTTTAAACAGCCGGTGACGCGCGCAGAGATGGAGGCCATCCGCGGCGTGAAGGTTGACGGCGTACTTAATACACTGCTGGACCTTGGCCTGGTGGTGGAGGCAGGACGCAAGAAGGCCTTGGGTAACCCGATTTTATATGCAACGACAGAAAAATTCCTGATGGTGTTCGGCCTGAACTCATTGGAGGAGCTGCCGCCGCTGGAAACGAAGCCTGAGGATGAGGCAGAGGCTGCGCAGCAGGTGCTGCAGCTTGATAATACATTAGAAGCAAAGGAAAACTGAGATAGATGGAAGAACGTTTACAAAAAATCCTGGCGGCAGCAGGCGTTGCCTCCCGCCGCGAAGCAGAAAAAATTATTACGGCAGGTCGCGTCCGCGTGAACGGTAAAGTAGTTACCGAGCTGGGCTGCAAGTTTGATGCCGACAAGGTACGCATCAGCGTTGACGGCAAGCCTATTGCCCAAGAGGCCAAGGCATATTACATGTTCTATAAGCCGAGGGGAGTAGTCACCACTATGTCCGACCCGCAAAACCGCCGTAGCATTGCCGATTTCGTGCAGAACCTGCCGGAGAGAGTTTTCCCGGTAGGCCGCCTGGACTTCAATACCGAAGGGCTGCTGCTGCTGACGAATGACGGTGCGTTGGCACAGGCACTGATGCATCCGAGCCATGAGGTTAACAAAACCTACCTCGTTAAGGTTCCGGGCATTGTGCCGCAGGAAAAGCTGGACCAGCTGCGCTTGGGCGTAAAGCTGGAGGACGGCCCGACCGCTTCGGCGATTGTTAACCTGCGTGATTATGACCATGAGCGTGGCTTTACGCTTTTTGATATCACTATCCATGAGGGACGTAACCGCCAGATTCGCCGCATGTGCGACGCTATCGGCTTCCCGGTGCGCGACTTGAAGCGCATCAAGCTGGGACCGCTGCAGCTGAGCAATCTGGGACGCGGCAAGTTCCGCAGCCTGAGTGAGCAGGAATTATCCCAGCTCAGAAAGGCGGCTAAGCTATGACGCGAGTTGCGATTGTAGGCGGCGGCGCGGCAGGCCTGCTGGCAGGCATTGCTGCAGTCTGGGGCGGAGCGCAGGTAACGATTTATGAGAAAATGCGTGTGCCGGGCAAGAAAATGCTCATTACCGGCAAGGGTCGCTGCAACATTACCAACGCCTGCGAAATCCCCGATTTCATAAAAAATCTGCCCGGAAACGGAAGATTTTTAAATAGTGCTTTACATAGGTTCACAAATGATGATATAGTATTGCTGTTGGAGAGTAACGGACTGCCGACGAAGGTTGAACGCGGCGGACGTATTTTCCCGGTAAGCGACAAGGCGAAGGATGTAGTTGATACGCTGGTAAGGATTTATACCGAGGCCGGCGGCAAGCTGCAGACCGACACCAAGGTTATTGATATCATGGTCAAGGAAGGCCATGTGTACGGCGTGCGCACGGTCAACGGCGTGTACGAGGCAGACAGAGTTATTCTGGCTGCGGGCGGTGCGTCCTATCCGGGCACAGGCAGCGACGGCGGCGGCGCTAAGCTGGCGAAGAAGCTGGGGCACACGATTGTACCGCTGAAGCCTTCTCTGATTCCGTTGGAAAGCGATTATCCTTATGTTGATGACCTGCAGGGTTTATCTTTGCGCAATGTGCAGGCAACACTTTTTGCCGACGGCGTTAAGCTGGGCAGTGAATTCGGCGAGATGCTGTTTACGCATTTCGGCGTTTCCGGTCCGATTGTGCTTTCGCTGAGCAATCTTGCTGCAGACGCTTTAGCTGCGGGCAAGGATGTGGAGCTTGAGGTTGACCTGAAGCCTGCGCTGAGCGAGGAAAAGCTGGATGCGCGTATTCAGCGTGATTTTGTGCAGTACAGCCGTAAGCAGGTGCTCAACGGCATGAAGGATTTACTGCCGCAGCGACTTATTCCCGTTGTACTGGATATGTCCTACGTTGATGAAAACAAATTCATCAACCAGGTTTCGCGCGAGGAGCGTCACAGACTGCTGCAGACGCTGAAGCATTTTGTGATTACTATTTCCGCAACACGTCCGATTGCAGAGGCTATCGTTACCGCAGGCGGCGTGAGCGTGAAGGAGATTGCCCCTAAGACCATGGAATCCAAGCGCATTAAGGGTCTGTACTTTGCAGGCGAGGTTATGGATGTCGACGGTTATACCGGCGGCTATAATCTGCAGGCAGCGTTCAGCAGCGGCCATGCTGCGGGCGAAGCGGCGGCTGCGGAAGAATAATTCATAAATTTGACTAAAATAGGCTATCCATATACATGTAAAACATGGTATTATATAGATAGCTAATACATTATAAAGTGTGGTTATGTAGAATGAAGAAAATTGTTGTGGCAATTGATGGTCCCGCAGGTGCAGGCAAAAGCACTATTGCGAAGCTGGCTGCCGAAAAATTAGGCTATGCCTATATTGATACCGGTGCCATGTACAGAAGCGTAGCCTGGAAGTTTTTGCAGACAGGCAAAGCTTTTGACGAGGACTTTATCAGCGGCTTATCCAAGACTATGCTGATTGACTTCAAACCGGAGGCAAAAATCAACCGTGTTTTTGTGGACGGTACCGAGGTTACCGATGCTATCCGTACTCCCGAGGTGACGGCGATTGTATCGCGTGTTGCTGCTATCGGAGCGGTGCGTGAGGCGATGGTAGACCAGCAGCGCCGTATGGGCGAGGCAGGCGGTGTCCTGATGGACGGCCGTGATATCGGTACGGTAGTGTTCCCGAATGCACAGCTGAAAATTTTCCTTACTGCTTCGGTTGAGGAAAGAGCGCGCCGCCGCTATGCGGAAATGGTGGCCAAAGGTCAGCAGGTTGATCTGCAGCAGCTGCAGGCGGATATTGCCGAGCGCGACAAGCAGGACAGCGAGCGTGCTATCAGTCCGCTGCGTCAGGCAGAGGATGCCTTGCTCCTGGATACATCCGATATGGGCATCAGTGAGGTTACCGAGAAAATTTTACAGCTGGTGCAGGAGCGCGCACAATGATTTATACCTTAGTAAAGAATCTCTTTAAAATTCTTTTTACCATCTTCCTGCGACTGAGGGTAGAAGGAACCGAAAATATTCCCAAGGATGGTCCGCTGGTTATAGCGAGCAACCATCTGAGTTTGCTTGATCCGCCTGTACTTGGTACGGCAGCAACCCGTAAGGTCCACTTTATGGCCAAGGAGGAGCTGTTTGTGCCGGTTCTGGGCACTATCTATAAAATTCTGGGTGCTTTCCCGGTGCGCCGTGGCGGCGCGGACCGTGCTGCAATCAAGCATGGTATCGATATCCTGGAAAGCGGTCAGGTGCTGGCGATTTTCCCCGAGGGAACACGCAGCAAGACCGGCGAGCTTGGCAAGGCTCAGCCCGGAGCGCTGATGATGGCGAGCAAGGCGAAGGCAACTATCGTGCCGGCCTGCATCATCGGTACTGATTACAAGCGTCATGGCCGCATCTGGCCGAAGGTTACGGTGCGCTTTGGCAAACCGATGCCTTTTCCTGAGGACGCTGTGGTCAACAAAGAATTTTTGCATGCAATGACTGAAGAACTGATGCAGCACATTGCAAGGCTGCAGGCAGGTGAAGATGCATAATGGAAATTAAGGTAGCAGAGCACTGTGGCTTTTGTTATGGTGTGAAGCGCGCGGTGGCGTTGGCCCAAAAGGCTGCGACCGACCGTGTGCAGGGTGCAACACTGGGACCGTTGATACACAATCCCCAGCTGATTACCGAGCTTGCATCGCAGGGCATTGCCTGTAAGGACAGCCTGGAGCAGTTTGCTCCCGGTGAAACGGTTATCTTCCGTTCACACGGCGAGGGGCCTGAAACCTACGCGCAGGCAGAAAAACAAGGGCTGACAATTCTGGACGCAACCTGTCCGAATGTACGCCTGGCACAGCAAAAGGCTGCTCAGGCAGCAGCTGATGGCTATTTTCCTGTAATAGTCGGAGAAAAAAATCATCCGGAAGTAAAAAGTATTTTAAAATGGGCAGGAAAAAACGCTATCTGTGTAGAATGTATAAAAGATATCTCTTATGTACCGCGCCAGGAGCGTTATGGAGTAATCATCCAGACGACTTTTGAGCTGCAGAAATTTAATGATATATTGCAGGCACTGCAGGAGCAGCGCCCGGGAGAATACCGTGTGGAGCGCACAATCTGTCTGGCGACAGCGCAAAGACAGCAAGCCGCTGTAAAGCTGGCTGCTGAGTCTGATGCCGTTATCGTCATCGGCGGACGCAACAGCGCCAACACAAGGCATCTTTTCGAGCTGGTGCAAAAGCATTGCAGGCAAGCATATCATATAGAGACTGCCAGCGAACTGAGCAGCGATATGCTAAGGGGTTGCAATAAAATAGGAATCACGGCAGGAGCATCGACTCCGGACCGTTTAATTAAGGAGGCTATTTTAGTAATGGAAAACATGGATTTTGAAAGCATGCTCAACGAAAGTATGGAGGTAGAGGTATATCCTGGCAAAGTTGTCAACGGTACCGTTATTCAATTGGATAAAGACGGCGTTTATGTATCTTTTGGATATAGACATGATGGTCTGATTCCTTATTCCGAATGGTCCCAAACCGAATCTGCTGAAGAACTGCAAAACTCTATCAAAGTTGGCGACGAAGTAGAAGCTAAGGTTGTTCCTGGCAGCACCAAGAGCGATTTCGTTCGTCTGTCCAAAATCAAAGCAGAGCGCGACGCAGCATGGAAAAATGTTGCTGAGCTGCCCGAAGGCGAAAAACGCCCGGCAACCGTTAACGTTCTGCGCATCATCAAAAACAAAGCTAAAAACATCGTTGGTTTGGCTGTTGCAGTTGAAGGTGTTGAAGGCTTCATGCCCGCATCTCATGTTGAACTGCGCCGCGTAGAAGACTTCACCGGTTATATCGGCAAAGAGCTGGAAGCTGAAATCATCGAAGTTGACCTGGAGAAAAAACGCATCGTTGTTTCCCGCCGCGACCTGCTGAGAGCTGAAGCTGAAGCAAAACGCAAAGCTTACAAAGAAGCTAAAGAAGCTCGCATTGCTGCTGCTAAAGAAGCACGCGCTGCTGCTGAAGAAGCTGCTTACAACTCTGTTGTTGAAGGCGAAGTTTACACCGGTAAGGTTGTAAAAGTTGCTGAATTCGGTCTGTTCGTTGAAATCGGCGAAGGCCTGGTTGGTCTGGTTCACAACACCGAGCTGTCTTGGGACCGTAGCGTAAAAGCTGCTGACGTTGCTAAAGAAGGCGACGAAGTAACCGTTCTGGTTAAGAACATCGATCGCGAAAACAAACGTGTAGCTCTGAGCATCAAAGCTACTCTGGAAGATCCCTGGAAAGTTGAAGCTTCTCAATTCCACATCGGCGACATTCTGGATGTAGAAGTTGTTCGTCTGCTGGCTTTTGGCGCTATCGTTAAACTGAGCGACAAAGTTGAAGGTCTGGTTCACATTTCCGAAATCGCTCCTGAGCGCATCGAAGCTCCTAGCGATGTTCTGGAAGTTGGCCAAGTTGTTAAAGCTGAAATCATTAAAATGGATCTGGACAGCAAAAAAATCGGCCTGAGCATTTCCAAAGTTAAACGCGACGCTGAAAAGAACGAATTCCGTTCCTACATGGGCAGCAAAAAATCTCACCTGAGCCAAAACCTGTCCGAGCAGCTGGAAAGCCTCGAAAAATAATTGGAGAAGGATATGCAACGTGCAAAGCGTAAGCTAGAACATATTCAATATGCACTGGAGCTGGGCGACGGCCCGGCGGCAACGCACCTTGCTGATCTCCGCTTCTTACACAACTGTCTGCCGGAGATTAATCCGGCAGACTTTGTTTTATCTGTAGAAATTTTAGGCAAACGTCTGCGTTTGCCTTTTTTCATTGATGCTATTACCGGTAGTACAGATGTGGTGACGGAGATTAACAGAAAGCTGGCGCAGGTGGCGGCAAGAACCGGTATCGGTATGGCTGTAGGCTCGCAGTTCGGCGCTGTGCGTGATGGCAGCGGTATCGCCAGCTATACTGTGGTGCGCGAGGAGCTTGCCGAAGGTCTTGTTATCGGTAACATCAGCGCACTGGCTACGCCCGCGCAGGCGCAGGCTGCCGTTGACATGCTGCAGGCTGACGCGCTGGAGGTGCACCTGAATGCAGCGCAGGAGCTGTGGATGGCCGAAGGCGACAAGGATACCTGCGGACTTTTGGCAAACCTGGTGCAGATTCGTGATGCTGTGAGCGTGCCTGTTATCGTTAAGGAAACAGGCTGCGGTATCGCGGCAGAGCAGTACGAGCTTTTGCTGGAGCAGGGCTTTACAGCTTTTGACTGTGCCGGCGCAGGGGGGACGAACTTCCCGGCGATTGAGGCGAAGCGTCAGGGCGTGGAGCTGACGGAAGAGTTTGCTGCCTGGGGCGTGCCTACGTGCTGGAGCTTGATTGACGCGCAGCAGACACTGCCGCAGAACGCTCTGCTTTTGGCGAGCGGCGGCATCCGCAGTGCAGGTGATGTGGCGCGTGCCTTTGCTCTGGGTGCGGACGCTGTTGGGATTACCGCTCCGCTTTTGCGTCTGGTCATGGAGCAGGGTGTTGACGCTGCTGCAAACTATGTGGAAGCACTGGCGGAAGGACTGCAGAAGTATATGCTGCTTTTGGGCTGCCTGACGCCGAAGGAGCTGCGTGACGTTCCGCTGATTGTGACGGGAGAAACGCGTGACTTTATTGCCAGCCGCGGGTACGAGCTTGCGAAGCTGTGCAGATGGCGCAGAGGGTAGAAAAGTAAAAAATTTATTTGAGAACGACTTAAAGTAAGAGTGCAACTTTGTGTTGTGCTCTTCTTTTTTTATGCAGAACAATAAAAAAGACTTGTTTTTAGGCGGAGGTAGACATATAATGTAAATATGTTAAAAAAGGAAGCAATATTGTTGTAACTTATGCTAATACTATTCTTTAGATTTTATTAGTTAGGAGAAACTTTAAGTAGTATTGTGAGGACAACGATTGGCTGACAGAGTATAAAGGAGACGTTTTATAAATGTCAAAAATATTTTTTCGGTGGCAGAATTTCTCTGTAAAATTTTTGAATGCAGTGCTGCAGAGCAGTAAAACTCCTGTAAAGTATCATCCGCCAGTAGAGTACGACGAAGCAGCTTTTGTTGCGCCTTATTTGGGCAATTTGTGCAAATTTCCCGATGAACATTTTGTAAGCAACTATCGCGAAGAAATCGAAGAGTATTTTTTGAGCGAACCAGAGCATTTGGAAAATGTGGCAAAAACGTTAGAACACCAAAATTATGCAGGCATACGCAGCAAGGACGAAGACGCTTTGCGCAAGCTGAAACAGTGCAAACTTTCTCAGGCAGTAATTGTAGCGTATCTTGATGAGATGATACGCACAGGCTCGGAAGGAGAATTTCAGTTAAAAACTTCTTTTTATAAGCCGCGTACCATTCTGCTTGGCGATTCGCATATTCAGGATGTAAAGTTGTATTCTTACCAGCAGGAAGCCACCATTGCGATGCAGGAATATTTTCTTGAGCAAAACGGTCGTAGTTGCATTCTTGTGATGCCGACGGGCAGCGGCAAGACAATGACGAGTATTTATTTTCTTCTGCATGAGCTTTCTTCGCGTGGCTATGAAGTTATCTGGCTGGCGCACCGCCATATGCTCGTCGAACAGGCGGCGAATGTTTTTTATAGACTTGCACCGCTCGTGAAAGATGTGGCAGGTGATGAAATTAAAAGTCTGACAGTGACTTGCGTTTCGGGCGCACATGCCAGCGCACACGCTTTATCCAAAAAAGATG
>ERZ1026854.1688-NODE-1688-length-13518-cov-3.237317_pt1 | contig 13518 bp, 11 predicted proteins | sample MGYA00380157_ERZ1026854 | MGnify/ENA primary metagenome ERZ1026854 (study PRJEB33269, sample SAMEA4719793) | human gut metagenome | biome: human-associated habitat; feature: organic feature; material: feces | place: Cameroon | collected 2013-10 ...
TTCGTCGGCAGCGTCAGATGTGTATAAGAGACAGGTGAAGGGCTATACGCTTGATAACGACAATGTCCTTATTGAAGATCCGGTCGGCATGACGGGAAGCGTCATTCGCTCGCACGTGCATTTGGCGGTGGGGAGCGAATCGATCGTCGCGAACCTCGTCAAGTGCATCCGCCGTGTGGGATTGGACGTTGAAGCACTCATCCTGCAGCCGTGGGCGAGCGCCGCAAGCTGCGTGACGCCGACGGAAAAAGAGTTGGGCGTCATCGTGATGGATTTCGGCGCAGGTGCCATCGACCTCGTGTGCTTTGAACACAGCGAAATTGAAAAAACGCAGGTGATTCCTGCGGGCGGTGAATTGATCCGCAGAGACATCGCCGGCGTTTTTGAGTGTTCGTTGGACGACGCCGAAGAGATCAAACGCGCTTACGGACACATCGGGCCGCGCCCGGAAGATAAGTACGAAAAAATCCGTTACACCAAAGAAGCGTCCGGGGAAAGCGCCGTGCAGACCTGCGAGTTTTTGGAAAAAATCGTGAGTATGCGCGCGGGCGAAATCCTTCGGGTGATTAAGGAAAACTACATCGATCCGGAACGCTGGACGCAGAAAGCCGCGGCGGGCATCGTGATTACGGGTGGCATGACGGAAATGCCGGGATTCCCCGAACTCGTGCAGCGCGTAATGGGACTGCCCGTGAGAATCGGAACGCCGAGACTGCCGGGCGAACAGGCGGTAAACCTCACCGCAGCGGAAGATTCCACCGTGACGGGGGTACTCCTCGAAACGGTCCGGCGCCGGCGTTTGTCCGGTCGCATCCGCCGCAATGCGGGGCGCTTCAGCGGGTTGATGGGTTTTTTCAGGCGCGTCGTCTTCGGCGACTTCGCCGGTTGATTTTTTAATTTTCGGAGCATCAGATGGCTCTTTCAGGACAGGATTATCTGCGTCGCATACTGACGGCGCGTGTGTACGACGTGGCGCGGGAGACGCCGTTGGACGCGGCGCCCAAATTAAGCCGGCGTTTGGGTTCCAAGGTGCTTTTAAAGCGCGAAGACACGCAGCCCGTTTTTTCCTTCAAACTGCGCGGCGCTTTCAATAAGATGGTGCATCTCACCGAAGAAGAGCGAGCCCGCGGTGTAATCTGCGCGTCGGCCGGCAATCATGCGCAGGGTGTGGCGCTGGCAGCCAAACGCCTGGGGTGCCGTGCGGTGATCGTGATGCCGGTGACGGCGCCGGCGATGAAGGTGGAAGCCGTTCGGAATTTGGGCGGCGAAGTCGTCTTGGTGGGAGACAGTTTTTCCGACGCCGCGGTGCACGCCGAAAAGATGGCACAGGACGAAGGTCTCACGTTTGTTCATCCCTTTGATGATCCGTACGTGATTGCGGGGCAGGGGACGATCGCGATGGAAATTCTCCGGCAGTACCAGCCCTCGGACGGTACGCGGCCCGACGCGGTTTTCGTGCAGATCGGCGGGGGCGGCTTGGCGGCCGGCGTATCCGTGTACCTGAAGTCCCTTTATCCCGACATGAAGGTGATCGGGGTGGAAACCTCGGACAGCGACTGCATGAAGCGCTCGATTGAAGCCGGACACCCCGTGACGTTGGACGACGTCGGACTTTTTTCCGACGGGACGGCTGTGAAACGACCTGGGGACGAAACGTTCCGGCTCTGCCGCGAAAATCTGGACGACATCGTGCTTGTTGAGAGCGACGAAATCTGTGCGGCCATTAAGGATGTTTTTGAAGACACGCGCAGTATTGTGGAACCGTCGGGGGCGTTGTCGCTTGCGGGGTTGAAGGCTTGGGTGCGCCGCACCGGCGCCAAAAATAAGACGCTTGTGGCGATTACGTCCGGCGCCAATATGAATTTCGACCGTCTGCGTTTCGTGAGCGAGCGTGCGGAGTCCGGCGAAGAACGCGAAGCGCTTTTCTCGGTGACGATTCCCGAAGAGCGGGGCGCATTCCGGCGCTTCTGTGAAACGGTCGGCAACCGCAGCGTGACGGAATTCAACTACCGCATCAGCGACGATAAGACGGCCAATATTTTCGTGGGGATTCAGACCGCAAACTCCCATGATGCCGATGAACTCGTGAAGAACTTTGAAAAGTCGCAGCTGCCGACGATCAATCTCACGCACGACGAACTCGCCAAGCAGCACCTGCGGCACATGATTGGCGGCAAGAGTCCTTTGGCTACGGACGAACGGCTCTACCGCTTTGAATTTCCTGAACGTCCCGGCGCACTTTTGAAGTTCCTCTCCGCAATGGCGCCGCAGTGGAATATTTCGCTTTTCCACTACCGCAACAACGGTGCCGACTTCGGACGCGTCTTAGTGGGGATTCAGGTGCCGGGCGAAGACGACACGGCCTTTGAAGCCTTCTTAAAGACCATGGGGTACCGTTGGTGGGAGGAGACGGCAAATCCCGCCTATAAACTCTTTTTGGGTTAGTCGCCCTTCGGCATGAAAAAGCCCCGGTTCCTTCTGTTGGAGTCGGGGCTTTCGATTACGGGTGAAAGATGAATCAGTTCTTCGACTTATCGACCAAGCGGTGCGCCGTGATGAAGGGCATCATCTGACGCAGTTTGGCGCCCGTCTGTTCCAGCGGATGTTCGGCCGTGAGGCGGCGTTCGCTTCTGAGCTGCGGGTAATTCAATGCGCATTCCGTGAGGAAGCTCTTTGCATATTCGCCGTTTTGGATCTGGCGCAGGCATTCGTGCATCGCCTTGCGGCTTTCTTCGTTGATGACTTTGGGGCCGGTGTAGTACTGACCGTATTCGGCGTTGTTGGAGATGGAGTAATCCATTGTCGCGATGCCGCCTTCGTAGATAAGATCCACGATGAGCTTCATTTCGTGGCAACACTCGAAGTAGGCCATTTCGGGGGCGTAGCCCGCTTCGACGAGCGTTTCGAAACCGGTCTTAATGAGCTGCACCAAACCGCCGCAGAGCACGGCTTGTTCGCCGAAAAGGTCGGTTTCGGTTTCGGCGCGGAACGTGGTTTCGATGATGCCCGCTTTGCCGGCGCCGTTGGCACAGGCGTAGGAGAGCGCCACGTCGTGTGCGGTACCGGAAACGTCCTGATAAACGGCAATCAGCTGCGGAACGCCCTGGCCTGCGACGAAGGTGGAACGCACCGTGTGGCCGGGGGCCTTCGGGGCCACCATGATGACGTCGAGATCCTTGCGGGGTTCGACCTGACCGAAGTGGATGTTGAAGCCATGGGCAAACGCGAGCGTCGCACCTTCGCGGATGTTGGGAAGGACCTGTTCGTTATAGACCTTGGCAATCGTTTCGTCCGGGATCAGCATCATAACGACGTCCGCGGCCTTCACGGCGTCTTCGACCGTCGCCACGGTAAGGCCCGCGGCCTGAGCTTTTTTCCAGGAAGCGCCGTTTTTGCGGACGCCCACGACGACGTCAACGCCGGAATCGTGCAGGTTCTGAGCGTGGGCGTGGCCCTGGCTGCCGTACCCGATGATGGCGACCTTCTTCGACTTGATGAGCGAGAGGTCAGCGTCCTTATCGTAGAAAACTTTCATGATGACTCCTTCGTAAAGAGATAATCGAAATTAAAAATCAGAGACGGATCATGCGTTCGCCGCGGGCGATGCCGCCTGCACCGGTACGCACGGTTTCAAGAATGAGGCTGTGGTCGATCGCTTTTAGGAAGGCGGTGTTTTTATCCGTCGTTCCGGTGACTTCGATCGTAAAGGTTTTTTCCGTGACGTCCACGATGCGCGCTCGGAAAATTTCCGCAATGCGCATCAGTTCGTCGCGGTTGCGGCCGACGGCGCGAACCTTGACGAGCATCAGTTCGCGTTCCACGTACTCGTTTTCGGTGAGATCGAGCACCTTGATCACTTCGATGAGGCGGTTGAGGTGCTTCATGATTTGTTCGACCGTAGGCGCATCGCCGCGGCTGCCGATTGTGATGCGGGTGACCGTGGGGTTTTCCGTGGGGGCCGCAGAAATGGATTCGATGTTGTAGCCGCGGGCGGCAAAAAGGCCTGCGACGTGCGCCAGGGCGCCGGACGTGTTTTCGAGCAGGATCGAGAGAATGTGACGTTCGCTGTTCATTTGCCGGCTCCTTCGGGCAGTACGATTTCGGTGAGACCGCGGCCCGGCCCCACCATCGGCAGCACCGGTTCCTCCGGCGCAATATGGACGTCGATGAAAACGAGTTCATCCTTGTAGCGGCCGAATGCGTCTTTGATGCACTTATCGAGTTCACCGTACGTGGTGGCGCGGAGTCCTACGTGACCGTAGCTTTCCACGAGTTTCACAAAGTCGGGCTGAACGTCCATCACCGATTCCGAGAGGTGTCCCTCGTAGAAGGTACGCTGCCAGAAGGCCACCATGCCGAGGTAGCCGTTGTTGAGAAGGAAAATCTTCGGCTTGAGCCCGTACTGTTTGGCGGTGGCTAATTCCTGAATGTTCATCTGAATGGAGCCGTCCCCCGTGAAGAGGACGCTCGGCGCCTCGGGGTGCGCCACCTGAACGCCGAGGGCGGCGGGGAACCCGTATCCCATGGTGCCCAAGCCGCCGGAGGTGCACCAATGACGGGGCTTTTTAAATTTCAGGTACTGCGCGGCCCACATCTGGTGTTCGCCTACGTCGGTGGAGAAATAGACGTCGCTGCCGGCGGCTTCAGCCACTCGTTCAATGACGGCCTGCGGCTGAATCGGGCCGGTCTTCTTGGTTTTATAGGCGAGGCACTTTTTGCTGCGCCAAAGAGTGATGTCTTTTACCCACTGAGCGGTGGCGGAGGGATCGGGGCGATCGCCCGATTCCTTTAAAAGCCGCACCATTTCCGACAAGACTTCCCGCACGTCGCCCACGATGGGAACGTCTGTTTGGACGTTTTTCGAAATCGAACTCGGATCGACGTCCACTTGAATGATGGTACGGGACGGACGTTCAAAGTCCGAGGGTTTTCCGATCACACGGTCATCGAAACGGGCGCCGACGGCAAAGAGGACGTCACATTCCTGCATGGCCATGTTGGCTTCGTACGTGCCGTGCATCCCCACCATGCCGAGGCACAAGGGGCTTGTGCCGTCAAAGCCGCCGATGCCGGTGAGCGTGGTGACGACCGGATAGTTGAACGTCGCGGCGAGTTCATTCATCGCCTCGGCGCCGTCGGCGAGTACGGTGCCGCCGCCGACGTAAAAAAGTGGTTTCTTGGCGGCAAGCAAAAGTTGCAGCGCCCGTTTGATCTGACCGGGGTGGCCCTTCACAACGGGTCGGTAGCTCACGATGTCGATCGTGTCCGGGTATTCAAACGAAGCTTTGGCATCCTGGATATCTTTGGGAAGATCGACGAGAACGGGACCCGGTCGACCGCTGCGAGCGATGTAAAACGCCTCTTTCAGAATGCGCGGCAGATTTTCGATCTTTTTGACGAGATAGTTGTGCTTCACGCAGGGGCGGGTGATGCCGACGGTATCGCATTCTTGGAAAGCATCTGAACCGATAAGGGGCGTAGCGACCTGGCCCGAGAAAACAACGAGCGGCACGGAGTCGGCGTAGGCCGTGGCGATCCCCGTGACGGCGTTGGTGGCGCCGGGGCCGGAGGTGACGACGGCAACGCCCACTTTGCCGGTGGAACGCGCGTAGGCGTCGGCCATATGCAGGGCGGCCTGTTCGTGGCGCACGAGGATATGCTTGAAATAAGTCTGACGGTAAAAGGCGTCGTAGAGAGGAAGCACGGCGCCGCCGGGATAGCCGAACACATGTTCGACGCCTTCCCGATGAAGCGCTTCAACCACCATCTGAGCGCCGGAGAGGCTCTCGGGGGCGGTGTCGGAAGTCTGTACGCTGGACTGCATAGTGACTGGCGATCCTTTTTGTACGGTTGACGGATCAACAGAGACGACGGGAAGGTACTGAGTTTGAGTCCCCGTCCGCAGTGTCCTCCCCTTTTTTGGGAGCCGCTGCGTCAGCGAAAGTACAGATTTTCCGAACTGAGGAAAAACGCTTCCGGTAAGAAGAGTCTCTGTCGGGGGACGGCGTTCCGGGTAAGAACCGCCGTCCGATTCAGAAAATTTACCGAAAGAAGCGACGGTCAGTATGAGTAGAAGTACTCAGAGAAGATGCAAGGACGTCATTTTTTTAAATGGAGACTGGAATAAAGTCCAGCGGAAAAGATCATTCCGATCCCCGTGAGCGTCAGCCAGTCCAGGTGTTCATTAAAGCAAAGCCATCCTAGAAAGACACCGAAAAATATCCCTGAAAATTCAAACACCGCATTGAGCAATGAATGCCCTCGTGACCACGCATAAGTCCAAAGTACCTGTGCGGCAACACCGGAAGTCATGACCCCCAACAAGGGTAATGCAGTGTTTGTGGTAGGCAGATGAGCGGAATCCGGAAAGCAAAGTATCCGAAGCCCGCCGAGCACGAGACCCGAGAGCATGAAGTAGAAAACAGCCCGTTCACTGGGTTCGCCTTGTCTGCCGAGGTCACGAAGAAACCAACTGGCCGCAGCGCCGCAGACAGCAGCTGCCAACCCGCAGAGAATGCCGACGCTGTCAATGTCTTGGGTGGCAGGTTTTGAAATCAAAAGAACGCCGGTAAAGCCAAACAAAATGGCACCGATGATCGGCCAATTGATTTTTGCACGGTGAATGATTGATGAAAGCGTAAAGAATAGACAGAAAATCAAAGGACTGGTGTAATTAATAGATTGTGCGACACTCAACGGCAACAGACCTACGGCAATGACTTCTAACGTGAAACAACAGAGGCCGGCAATGCTTCGTTTGGCATGAGACCAGGGGTGTTGAGTTGAAAAGGCGATCCCTTTTTTCAACATGACCAGCGTCAATAGAGACAGACCGAACAGGGAACGCCAAAAAACAATCTCAAACGGGTCAAAATAGCCGGTACACAGCTTTGCGGAAAGCGACATCAGCGTAAAGAGAAACGCAGAAACGAGAACCCAAAATGAAACTGACGGCATACGGAAGCTCCGGAATAATGGTGGGTGTTCGATCTGTATCGTACGACGAACTGAAAGAAAATTGGTGGAAAAGATTGAAGAAAGGTGAAAACAGAAAGACTGAGTTAAGGGTAAATACCAATATATAAATCGCATAAGGGAGTTCGATTAGATTTCTTTGGGACTGAGATTAGTTTTCTTTATGTTGTTATGGGGAGCGAGGGGTGGTTTATAAAATGAAATCATCCTGAAAGAAGTAGTTGCATGATCATTTGGTGTGAACCTAACCTGATGATTTTATGCGGATATTTGTTTCTCGATATTTCGTTAACCGAAGGGGGGCTTTCGGAATCTGTGCCGAAGAAGTGCATAGTTGACGAAAGTTCTCTTTAACCGAAGGAGAAACGATTGAGGGGAAACCCGATGGTCGTTTTCGCTGACTATGACAACTATTCTTGAATTTGTCGTTCTCTTCGCTGCCATCCTGCTTGGCATCCGATTCGGCGGCATTGCTCTTGGTTTCTGGGGCGGTGTAGGGCTGTTTGTTCTTTCCGTCGTTTTCGGCGTCATGCCGACTTCGCCGCCCGTGGACGTGATGCTCATCATTTTGGCTGTCTGCATGTGTGCTTCCTGCATGGAAGCGGTGGGCGGCTTGGATATTTTGGTTCGCATTGCGGCTAAGATCATCCGTAAGAACCCGAAGTATGTGGCAGTGGTTGCTCCGGTGGTGAGCTTCTTCCTGACCTTCTTTGCCGGTACCGGTAATGCGGTGTATGCGATTCTTCCCGTCGTTTACGAAGTGAGCTACAACGCCAACGTTCGTCCGGAACGTGCCATGGCGGCTACGGCTGTGGCCGGTCAGGTCGGTATTACGTCCAGCCCGATTGCCGCGGCTGTGGCGGCAATGATCGGTTTGATGGCGCAGAACGGCCATACGGAAATCGGTCTCGGCACCATTTTGATGGTGACGTTCCCGGCCTGCCTTATCGGTGTGGTTGTCGGTGCCGTCCTCGGTATGTTCCGCGGTAAGGAACTCAAGGACGATGCGGCTTATCAGGCACGTCTCGCCCGCGGTGAAGTTCTTCCTCCCCAGAAGATGGATGAACGTGAGTTGCCTGCGGCTGCCAAGTGGTCGGTGCTCATTTTCTTCGGTGCCATTGCCATCATTGTGGTTGCCGGTTTCTTCCCTGAACTGCGCGTTCTTCGCGGACAGACGAAGGCTGTGAGCATGTCGCTCGTTATCGAATGCGTCATGTTGGCTGCCGGTGCGTTGATGTGCTTGGTCTGTAAGCCGGATGTGGGTAAGATCGCGAAGAGCCAGGTTTTGAACGCCGGTGTCGTTTCAATCGCAGCTGTTTTCGGTATCGCCTGGATGTCGGATTCCTTCATCGCAGCTAACGCCAAGGTCTTTATGGAAGTGGCGGGTGAATTGGCTCAGAGTATTCCGGTTCTCTTTGCCGTGATTCTCGCTGTCATGTCCGCTTTGTTGACCAGTCAGGGCGCTACGACCCGCGCCGTGATGCCCTTGGGCTTCGCGCTCGGCATCAATCCGATGCTTTTGGTGGCCATGTTCCCGGCGGTTAACTGCCTCTTCATTCTGCCGATCACGGGGCCGGCTCTGGCGGCTGTCGGTATGGATCGCTCCGGTACGACCTACATCGGTAAGTACGTGTTGAACCACTCCTTCCAGTTCCCCGGCATCGTCATGGTGGTTGTGGCGGTAGCGGTTGGGTATGCGATGGTTCTTTCGGGCATCGTATGAGTTGACGGATAAGTCTCTTTAGCTCAGGGACAATCGATAAAGAAGGGTGGTTTCTCAAAAAAGAGCCACCCTTTTTTCATAAGGGCCTATTATGAAATTTCTGTCTGATTTTGTTGAAAGTCTTTTTTTCCATTGTGACGGCAGGGCTTATTGGAAACCGGAGTTGTACGGTCTGCGGGGTGATGAATTTAAAGTTAGGACATCTGCGGGGAATGAATTAGACGGGATGGTTCTGCAGCCGAAGCAGAAAAAGTCGGAGCCAATACAGACGGTTCTTTATTTTCACGCAGCCCAATTCAATAGAGAATTTAACCTTCCTCAGGTCGTTTTTTTGGCGACATCGGGTTTCAGAGTTATTTTGTTTGACTACAGCGGGTGCGGGCTCAGTACAGGAAAAACAACGATTGACGGTATGCTTTCAGATGCAGAGGCGGTTCTGAATTGGTGGCAGACAACGACCGGTGAAGGTAAGCCGTTGGTATTCTTTGGACAGGGAGTTGGTTGTGATGCAGCCCTGCAGCTGTATGCCGCGCACCCTGAGAGTTGCTCCGGTTTGATTTTAGAGTCTGCCTACGGCAGCCGTAGGAGGTGGGTGAAAGATCGGTGGGGCCCTGTGATTGGTGACGCAGCTGCAAAATGTCTTCAGTACACCGCACCGGAACCCGTTTCGGTGGCGGCAAAAATCAAGGTGCCGATGGTGTTGATTTATCCGCAAAGAGACGATTTTGCTCGGAGCAATCAAAGAAAATTGATGTCGGAGGCATCCCCCAGAGCCAAGGTGTGGACGGTTCCGGGAACTAAGTATTTGGGAATTTTTGCTAATGCGCAGGGCGATTGGCATAAGGCGGTAGTTGATTTCGTCCTCAAGATCGGCAAGCACACCGCAAAATAGTACTCAGAAGTTTGTCAGGGAAACGGCGGAGGCCAACAAGGAGGATGCCTTTTCCATGGCAGGTATGACCGTGCTTTGGATAAGGGCTTGAGATTCTTGGAAGATGAATTGAGCCAAGAGTTCGTAGGCGGCGAACTGATACTGCACATAAAATTGGCGGGTAGAGTGCAACGAATCAATATTGTGCAGTGATACCGCAGGAAGGAAGTCTTTTGCAGCCCAAATCCCCAACGGAGGAAGAATGGTCCAGCCGATGCCGCTGGCCACAAGATTCATGGCGGACTGATTGGTGTCCACGGCAATGGAACGGCCACCATGAAAATTACATTGACGGAGAACCCGTTCGATCTGAACACTGTCGAGACTGTCATCGTTAAAGCGGATAACCGGTAAATTTTTGGGTAACAGGGTCAGATCTACTTTCTGTGTGATTTTTCCTTCAAATTGCTTCGGCGTGACGATGAGAAATTTTTCACTCATCAGCATCTGTGCCGTAATAGTCGGATTTTCACTGGGAAATTTAGTAGCAACCGCGATGTCGAGCATGCCATCCACCAACTGGCGGACAATCTTCGGGGAACTTTGGCAGTAGGCTGCCAGGTTATCGACGCGGGGAAGGAGACGCGGCATCAACAAGGGAGTCACACAAGCCCCGAACGAATCGGAAAATCCGATACGAAGATCAATCGCTGCGTTTGAAACAAAACTTTTGATTTCAGAAGACAGGCTGTAGAGATCTTCGATGATGGGTTCGATCCGGCGTCGCACATGATGTCCCGCCGGTGTCAGCTGAATAGGTCGAGCAGTCCGGTTAAAAAGCGGGGTACCCGCAAAAGATTCCAACCGCGCTATTGCCGTGGAAATAGCCGGTTGGGAGACTTTCATCAGTTTGGCTGCTTCAGTGAAACTTCCGGTTTTTGCGGTGAGAAGAAAAGACCTCAACATGGTAATTTCGGGGTAGTTTTCTTTCGTAGTGCTCATGACGCTAGTTTCAGTAAATTGAGTGAAGGGGAAGTGGTCAGTTGTAAGGCTGAGAAAGCTTGAAAAAAATCGGGATACCGCCAATTTAGCAGTATCCCGATGGGGCGTCTAATTAATGTGCTGATTGAGCTTTCAGTTGCTTCTTGAGTTCACGTTCCTTCATGATATATCCCAAGAACGCCAGCATTGTCATAGCGCCGAGGCGGCAGGTAATTCCGCTGGGGTCATACTGAGGAGCCACTTCAACCAGATCGAAGCCGACCACGTTGCCCTTCTTGGCAATGCCTTCCAAAACATCGGTTTCGAATAGGTAATTAAGACCGCCGGGAGACGGCGATCCTACACCCGGGGCGTAGCACATGTCGTACCCGTCAATATCGATCGTGACGTAGTAATTCTTAGCTTCCGGAATCATTTTGATGACTTCTTCAGCGCCAAGCGACAAGGCTTTACGGGCAGGAATGACGACTGAACCGAATTTGTAGGCTTCTTGGAAATCCTCCCGAGTGTTGCTGCCGAGGCCGCGCATGCCGATCTGACACATCTTTTTAAAGTGCGGCATTTCGGAAATCAGGCGCATCGGGCTGCCGTTGGTATAGCGGCGTTTGCCGAAGTCGAGGTGAGCGTCAAACTGAACGATGCAGAGATCATCGAAGCGATCAAACGCTCTCGCGATGGGATAGGTTACGGAATGATCACCGCCCATCATTACGGGAAGAGCCCCTTTGTCCAGAATTTTCTTGACGGTATCCGTAATTCGATCAAACGTTCCTGGAACAGCATCGGATGGACGTCAACGTCACCACCGTCAACGATCTTGACAGGCGATTCCAAGTATTGCGTCTGACGTTCCGGATCCCAGAAACCGGCGCCGCCGCGACCGTAATGACAAGAAACTTCGCGGATACGGCGAGGGCCGAATTTGCAGCCGCTCAAATACGGAGCGCCGGCGTCAAAAGGAATCCCCATGATGCAGGCATCTGCGTCATCCAACTTTGAAAGATCTTCGCAGATAGGGTACTTGGCGAAGCTGGCGATGCCTGTGATGGGGAGGTTGTAAAGGGTGTCATCCATAACCTGCTCCTTGCAATGACGAAAGACGAAAATTTTCCGACTGATGGGGGTCATCAGTCGGAAATCTGACAGGGGGAAATCAAGCTGTCATCTGATCGACGGCTGCTTCAAGTTCAGCCTTCGCAGCCGCAACACGCGCAACTCGTTCGGCGAGTTCCTTATTGTCGCGGTCAAGCCCTGCCTGACGGTTGTCGAGCTGGCGATCCACCTCTTCCGGAGCCGTGCCGCCGATGCATTTCTTGGCATAGGCGATTTTGACCGGATCAAGCGCCGCCCGAACTTCCTCGTCAGTCATAGAGGTCTTGCGACCGAAAAGTTTCTCAAAAATGGGATTTACTTCGGCCGTACCGATTTCATCGGCATTTTTATTGTGTTCCGTCATGTAGGCGACAACACCGGCTACGATGTCGTGAGCCATACGGAAACTGATTTTGTCGTGACGTACCAGGTAGTTGGCGAGTTCGGTTACCGTACAGAAATTACTGCGGGCCTTTTCCAACATATGTTCTTTCTTGACCGTAATGCCTTTGATGGAAACTTCCATCAGTTCGCACATAACCTTGAACTCTTCAATACCGGGGAAGAGATAATTGGCGGATTCACCGCACATGTCTTCGCAATGAGAATAAATGACATTCTTCATGACGTTGAGGGCAGACATGTAGCAGCCTTCGACGTGAGCTGCCTTGGCTTTGATGTGTTCCAGTACCCAGGGATTCTTCTTCTGCGGCATGATCGAAGAGCAGACGGCACAGCTGTCGGAAACTTCGATATAACCGAAATCGGGGGAAGCCCAGACGTAGAGATCTTGGCAGAAGCGGGAGAGAGTGTTGGCCGCAATTGACAGAGCGGACAGAATATCCGTAGCAAAATCACGGGAAGCCACGCAGTCGATGGAATTATCGACCGGGGCATCAAAGCCCAGTAAATGAGCCGTGTAGTTACGGTCAATGTCCCAAGTCGTTGAGCCCATGGAGCCTCCGCCCAGCGGGCAGATGTTGAGCCCTTCAAAAGCGAGCGAAATGCGCCGGAAGTCACGCTGCATGGCGTTAAGAACGCCGGAGCAGTAGTGAGCAAAAGTGATGGGTTCCGACGGTTGCATGTGGGTGTAACCGGCGAATACGGCATCTTCGTTTTGGCGCGCTTTGTCGATAACTGCCTGGCGCATCTTGTTGTAGACCGCGCAAATATCAAAGTAGGCTTTGCGAACGGCTAAACGGGCGCAGGTTGCGTAGAGGTCATTACGGGAACGAGCGGTATGTTGCTGGCCGCCGATTTCGATGCCGACATCTTCAATAAGGTGGGCCTCAATGTTGAAGTAGAAATCTTCACGACCGGGGTCAACGGGAAAATCCGGTTTGTCGCCCATGGCTGCCATCTTGGCATTGGATTTCAGGATAGCCGCAGCCACTTCTTTGGTGACGATGTTTTGCTTCGCCAACATCAGAACGTGCGCTTTATTGCAGTCAAGGAAAGCCTGATAACGGTACTTGATATCGTTGTCGATGCCGGGCTGAATCAGATACTTCACTACCAGCGGATCCGGCGGGGTCTTGATTTTGCCGCGATGAATCTTTTCAGACATAGGTGTCTCCTTGAATAAATTGAATCAGCAGAAGCGGAAACGGAACTGCCCTGCCTCAGTAAAACGAAGTATCGACCGAGAAGGAAAAAAAACGGATCAAGATAAATGAAATTTATGGTAATCCTCTGGTATTCCGATGGAAACGTCGTTTGCCATAACTGACAATGATGTTTTGGCTAAAAAAAGGTTATGACGTGAGGAAGAAGTCTGCGATTGTGTGAAGATGCCTGTCAAATGAATCCTTCCCGGAAGGATTCGATGTGATGGTGCATTTTTGAGGAGATGAGA
>ERZ1026854.1689-NODE-1689-length-13502-cov-5.235517_pt1 | contig 13502 bp, 10 predicted proteins | sample MGYA00380157_ERZ1026854 | MGnify/ENA primary metagenome ERZ1026854 (study PRJEB33269, sample SAMEA4719793) | human gut metagenome | biome: human-associated habitat; feature: organic feature; material: feces | place: Cameroon | collected 2013-10 ...
AGCCACCGTAGGTGGCGAGGGGGTGGGGCTTCCATATCTTTTTTCCCATGACCAATCTGATAAATCCTCCCGCCAACCGTCACGACACGGTCCTGCCGTTGCCTCTTGAGGTCACGGCCAACGCCTGGGCTGTCGACGCGGCGTGCAGTGGCAACCCGGGACCTATGGAATATCAGGCCATAGATCTCGCGACGGGTGCACAGGTGTTTCATTATGGACCCGTGCACGGAACAAACAATATCGGTGAGTTTCTGGCTATCGTCCATGCTCTCGCCCTCCTCGACAAGCAGGGCATCACGGGCAAGACAATCTACAGCGACTCGCGCAACGCCATTCTGTGGGTGAAGAAACGGCAGTGTAAAACCAAACTGGAACGCACACCGCAGACCGCGCCTCTCTATGCCGTCATCGCGCGTGCCGAAGCATGGCTACGCGCACACCCTGTGCTGCAAAACCCTGTGGTGAAATGGGAGACGAGACAATGGGGAGAGGTGCCCGCCGACTTTGGACGCAAATAGCGGGCGCAGGTTCTTAAAACAACACGGGCTTTTAATGGCAAGCCAAGCTTTGGATTTTTCTCGCTTGCGTTCTTGCTTGTGTTTCTCGCTTGCGTTGGTTTTAAAGACAATAGAGACAATAGAGACAATTTTACAAATCACGGAATTTTTAATCTATAATCTATGGAATAATAATCTTTAAAACCATGGAATTATTGTTCCTTGCCAGTCCTTAAACTGCATATTTATGCAATAAATGGAGAGAAATATGCAGAAAGCACGGTGGTGGGTAAAACGGAAAATGAAGGAGCAAAATGTCGGTTTTTGGGGCGTTTTGCTATACGATTTTGTTAAGCAATGTTAAAATCGGGCTTTGGTTGTCAAAGAGGCTCTTTGAGGCTGTCAAATGATATTAATGACCGCCTCAAAGAGGCTTAATGAGAACGTCAAATGGGCACTTTCATTTTGTCATTTGGGCCCTTTGAGAAAACCGTATATTCGTGGCCTTGTTTTGCATAAATATGCAGTTTGAGCCGACCGAAACAACGCTTATTCGTCTACGGGTGAGAACTCGTCCTTGCCTACACCGCAGAGGGGGCAAACCCAATCGTCAGGGATGTCTTCAAATGCTGTTCCGGGCTCAATGCCGTTCTCGGGATCGCCTACGGCAGGGTCATAAACCCATCCGCACACATCACATACGTACTTTTTCATAGCTTTTTCCTTTCCTTTTTAGTTAATTGATTGTCTTGACCTTTTCAAACTCTACAGTTTTGCAGGTGTACTGGGCTTGAAGGTTTCAAGATTTTAATAATGGTTTTTAACGTTTTCTGCCTGTTCCCTACGGGTGTCGCCCTTTACACGTTTACAGTTAGGATGGCTTTCGTGTTATGAGGGTTCCACCTTATTATATATATAGGGAACGCAGCTTTTTCTTTTTTCCTTTTTTAGAACGCAGCTTTTCTTCTTTTTTCTGAACGCAGTTTTTCTTTGAAGCAGTCTTTTTTTCTGAACGCAGTTTCTTCTGAATACAGTATTCTCTGAATACAGATTTTTTTTGCAGTTTTCCTTTTTTAGAGCCGCCCGTTATGTTTTTCGCAGTTACATGTCTTTAGCGGCATCTGTTGTGATGGGGGCAGACAGCGCTTTTCGGCGCTGTCTATATGCAATTCATGGCTGTTTCTTAAACCCAAAAGGCTGTTTTGCAACCCAAAATGGTAGATTTACAAACCTCAAAAAGCTGTTATGCAAACCCAAAATGGTAGATTTACAAACCCAAAAGGCTGTTTTGCAACCCAAAATGGTAGATTTACAACCTCAAATGGCTGTTACGCCAACCCCTCCATCACGCGGTCAGCGATCTGCTCGGGCGTGATGTTGTTAAGGCACGCATAGTCGTTGCGCATGCAGGGCTTGTTGCCGAAGATGCTGCACGGGCGGCAGGGCAGGTCTGCCTGCACGGCATCGTCTGCCTTCTGGTTCCAGCCCATGAAGCCGGCGTAAGGATGGGTTGCTCCCCACACGCTCACCACGCGTGTGCCTGTGAGCGATGCCAGGTGCATGTTGGCGCTGTCCATGCTCACCATCGTGTCGAGATGACTCATGAGCACCAGTTCCTGGAACAGTCCTGAGAGCAGCGTCGAGGCACAGGTGCAGCGGTCATGGCGTTTCTCCCACTCGTCGAGCATGTCGCGTTCCTCCTTGCCTCCTCCGAAGAGGAAAATGTGGTTGCGGGTGTCGCGTTCAAGCAGCAGCTGGACCACGCGCTCCATCTTCTCGGGCGGGTACACCTTGCCCTGATGTGCTGCAAACGGCGCTATGCCTATCCATCTCTCGCCCTCGGCTTTGGGGTTGATGCGCTGCGCAATAAGACTCATGTCGCCACCCTTTGGTGGGAAGATGCTGTCAAACTGTAGCTTCACGGGGTATCCCAAGCGTGCGAGCACGTCGGCATAGCCCTCAAACGATGTGGGCAGCTGCTCCAGCACCTTGTTGCGTGTGGCGGTGAGGGCGCGGCGTTCGCGGCGGTGCTTGTCGATGTGTGCCACCTGGTAACGCCCTATGTTGAAGCGCATGCGCAGATAGCTTGAGCGCAGAATGCTGTGCATGTCGGCAATGGCGGTGAAGTTTTTCGCCACCAGTCGGCGGTAGAGGGCGTTGAGGCCCTTCAGCCCGCGATACTCGTTCTTCAGGTCAGCCCCCATGAACCCCACGTTGGGAGCCAGCCCCTCGAAGAACGTCCGTGCGAACGGTCTGCTCAGCACGGTGATGCGCAGGTGCGGATATTGGTGTGCCAGCGAGCTCACCACGGGCACCATCATGGCCACATCGCCCATGGCAGAGAACCTTATTATAAGTAAATGCTCGGTTTTCACTTGCTTTTTCTTCTTACTTCTTATACAGCACCGGGTTTGTGCTCGGGTCGTTATACATCTTCATCTGCTTGTAGACCTTCATATATTTGTGGCCTGAGGCTATGTCGTCGAGCAGCTGGTCAATGGCCGTTGAGAGGTCCTTCTGCTGCTCAAGCAGAACGTTGAGCTTGGCCTGACACTTCTCCTTGTGCTCCTCGCTGGCGTCTTCGCGCTCCACCTGCTCGCGCATGTGGTAAATCTTCAGAGCCAGGATGCTCAGACGGTCCACGGCCCATGCCGGGCTCTCGGTGTTGATGCGTGCGTCGGGCTGAATGGTGACGTCGCTATATTTCTGACGGAAATAGGCATCGATCTGCTCCACGAGGTCGGTGCGGTCCTGGTTTGAGCGGTCTATGCGACGCTTCAGGGCGAGCGCCTCGACGGGGTCGATGTGGGGGTCGCGGATGATGTCTTCAAAATGCCACTGAACGGTGTCTATCCAGCATTTGAGGTACAGACGGTTCTCCACATCGTCACGGTCGTAGGGGTTGTTGATGGGTGTGTCGATGTTGTCCTTGATGTGATAGTCGCGGATGGCCTGGTTGAAGACCTGGTTGCAATGTTCTGAAAATGACATATTGGTGTTAGGGTTTTTATTTGTTGACATGGCGGCTGCCGTTGGGCCTTCGCCTTTTTCTGATCACTCGATGTCTTGTGCCTGTGCTGTGCTGCCGACGTGCGTCCTGTGGGTTTCTCTGCTTCGGCCAAAGGACGTGTTCAGGGGTTGTCTGGGGGTTGTTTAGGGGCTGTTTTGGTTTGTCGGCTTCATCGTCACTATACAAAGATACGGCAAAAGCGCCACACTGCCAAACTTTGGGTTGGGTTTTTTGTTTTTTTATCTCATTTGTGTGTTGTGTGCGCACGTCAGAGGCCGAAAAATTGCACAAATGGCGTGTCAATGTGCACGCGAAGGTGCTTTTTTACACAAAAAATTTGCGAATGTGAAAAATAATGTGTTCCTTTGTAGCCGATTTTGAATTAAGAAACTAATTACAAACATTTTAAAGATTAAAAATTATGTCAGAAATTGAATCAAAGGTAAAAGAAATCATCGCTGATAAGCTGGGTGTTGATGAGGCTGATGTTAAGCCCGAAGCAAGCTTCACAAACGATCTCGGTGCCGACTCTCTGGACACTGTAGAGCTCATCATGGAGTTTGAGAAGTCATTCAACATCACTATTCCCGATGATCAGGCTGAGAAGATCACCACTGTAGGTGACGCTATCGCTTACATTGAGGAGAACAAGAAATAATTTCCGCTCCGGCAGAAACGCACCCACAGCATGTCTTTAATGCTGTGACTGCGTCTGCCCGCGTGTGACGCGCGACAGCAAGAAGCCCGATGGGGCGTTCAGACGGTTGATAGTTTCTGTGGTGATTTCCAGATTTTCTTACACCCCCAGAAACCATCAACCTCTGTTATATCTATATTTCTGAAGTTTTGCAAGGCTGCGGCAGAGGTCCGCGGCATAAAGGCATCAACGAGAATTTTTGAGATGCCGGCAACGCATCCGCGTAATCACACCTTTTTCACATTCATCAGATTAATAACCGCGTGCTGAGAGGAAAAAACAATACGAAAACAAAATTTTTTGGTCAAGGCACGCCGAACGAAATAATAATGGAATTAAAAAGAGTAGTTGTAACAGGCATAGGTGCCGTTACCCCCGTAGGCAACACCGCCGAGGAGACATGGGCAAACTTGCTCGCTGGAAAGAGCGGAGCAGCTCCCATCACAAGCTTTGACACCACTTTGTTCAAGACCAAGTTTGCCTGCGAGGTGAAGGGTCTGAACATTAACGATTTCATCGACCGCAAGGAAGCTCGCAAGATGGACCGCTACACACAGCTCGCCATCATCGCTGCCAAGCAAGCCGTAGAAGACAGCCAGGTTGATCTCGATGCCATCGACAAGCAGCGCGTAGGCGTGGTCTACGGTGTGGGCATCGGCGGCATCAAGACCTTCGAGGACGAGGTGGGCTATTATAGCCAGCACCAGGAGGCAGGTCCCAAGTTTAACCCCTTCTTCATCCCGAAGATGATCGCCGACATCGCGTCAGGACAGATCTCTATCCTCTACGGTTTCAACGGTCCCAACTATACCACCACATCGGCATGTGCTTCTTCAAGCAACGCTCTGGCCGACGCCTTTAACCTTGTGCGTCTGGGCAAGGCCGACATGATCCTTGGCGGAGGTGCTGAGGCTGCCATCTGCGCTTGTGGTGTGGGCGGTTTCAACGCCATGCACGCTCTCTCTACACGCAACGACGACCCCGAGCACGCCTCACGTCCGTTCAGCGCCAGCCGCGACGGTTTCATCATGGGCGAGGGCGCAGGCCGCCTCATCCTTGAGGAGCTGGAGCACGCCAAGGCCCGTGGTGCAAAGATCTACGCCGAGATGGTGGGCGAGGGCATGAGCGCCGACGCTTACCACATCACCGCCTCTCACCCCGAGGGTCTGGGTGCCAAGCTCGTGATGCAGCGCGCCCTTGACGACGCTGGTCTGAAGCCCGAGGATATCGACTACATCAACGTTCACGGCACCAGCACACACGTTGGCGACATCTCTGAGGCCAAGGCCATCAAGGACGTGTTTGGCGATGCTGCCTACAAGCTCAACATCAGCTCAACCAAGTCGATGACCGGTCACCTGCTCGGCGCTGCCGGAGCTGTGGAGGCCATGGTTGCTGTGCTCTCTGTGAAGAACGACATCGTGCCCCCGACAATCAACCACACCGAGGGCGACAACGACGAGGAGATCGACTATAACCTCAACTTCACCTTCAACAAGGCACAGAAGCGCGAGGTGCGTGCTGCCATCAGCAACACCTTCGGTTTCGGCGGCCACAACGCATGTGTAGCATTCAAGAAGTATGCTGAGTAACATCATAGACAGAATAAAGCTCCCCTTCCGCAAGGAAAAGGAGCTTTATTTATCTCTCTACAACATCATTGGGGTCTACCCTCACGACATCTCGCTCTACAAGCTTGCGCTCATGCACAAGAGCCTGTTCAAGCGCAACGCCAAGGGCAAGCCCGTGAACAACGAGCGCCTGGAGTTTCTGGGCGACGCTGTGCTCGACGCTGCCGTGGGCGACATCGTCTATCGCCATTTCCCCGGCAAGCGAGAGGGCTTCCTCACCAACACGCGCTCCAAGCTCGTGCAGCGTGAGACCCTGAACCGTCTGGCTCAGGAGATGGGCATAACGCAGCTCATCCTGTCGAACGGACGCTCGTCGGCCCACAACTCTTACATGGGCGGCAACGCCTTCGAGGCCCTTGTGGGTGCGCTCTACCTCGACCGCGGCTACAACGCCTGCATGAGGTTCATACAGAAGCGCATTCTCGACCAGATGATCAACATAGACAAGGTGGCCTATAAGGAGGTCAACTTCAAGAGCAAGCTCATAGAGTGGGCGCAGAAGAACCGCGTGAAGATAGAGTTTGCGCTCAAGGAGCAGCATAAAGACAAGAACGGCAGTCCGGTCTTCACCTACATGGTGGTGCTCGAAGGGGTCGAAGGGTGCGATGCCACTGGCTACAGCAAGAAGGAGAGCCAGCAGATGGCATCGAAGCGCACTCTCGAGAAGCTGCGCAAGCAACCTCAGTTTCTCGACAGCGTGTTTACGGCCAAGACCAACCGCACGAAGATGGAGGAGGAGCCGGTGGAGAACGTGCCCAGCACTGAGCCCGAAGACTTTATCGTGGTGAACCACGGTGGGGTGCAGGACGACAACGTTGCCGCCTCAAGTTCTGATGCTTCCGTTTCTGCTGCCTCTAACGCCTCTGCCAAGAAAAACGCTGGCTCGAAAGGTGCAGCTTATTACGATGCAGCTTCTGACGGTTCTGAACTGTCAGACAACGCCAACGACGAGGGCCGTAAGAGCAAGAAACGCGCCAACCGCCGCTCGCCCATGTATGCAGCAAAGGCTGCCGCCGCTGTGGCACTAGATGCCGTGGCAGACACCGAGGCCGGATGGTGCAACGAGAGCGTTGCGGAAGAAGAGCTGACAGCTGCTGAAGGCGATGCTTATGCTGACGCTTCAAACGGCTATGCCGACGCATCAGACAATTCTTCAGACGACGAGTTTGACCTCAGCGACATCACAACCCGCGACAAGACCCGCGAGGAGATCATTGCTGCTGCCGAGGCTGCCGCCTTTGAGGAGGCAGAGAAGGCGTAAACAGGAACATGTTGACGGTCGGCATGCTGAGGCATGTGGATCTTGAAAATAACAGAAAGGCTTATATGTGGACATGGGTTGCGCCCTTCCTCATATAAGCCTTTATTGCTTTGCAACACTCTGCGTTCAACAATTTATCCTTTTAAAGCGGTCTTTTGAACAAAAGAAAAGCATTATGAATCAGACGTTTAGAAACTTATCAACAATTGCACGCCCGGCTTCGGCAATGGTGTTCATTCTGCTGCTTGCGGCCTGTGGATACCGGTCGGCACCAAAGACCGGTGGCGAGGGAGCGACAGCAGAAACGGCCTCGCTGCAGGGCGTTGCTGCCATCGACACGTCGGTGTATGAGACTTTGGCGATGCTCCCCACAACACCTGTCAAGGACCAGGGCCATAACGAGCTGTGCTGGCTCTATGCCATGACGGCAACGATAGAAAGTGAGCACGCGGCACAGGGCGACAGCGTGAACATTGGGGTCGATTACACCGCACGCCAGTATCTCACCAGCCTCGCCCACCGCTATTATTTTGCGCGCGACGCCCACGCCATGACCCTGCGCGGAACAGCCCCCATGGCGGTGACGCTCTTGCGGCGCTTCGGCGCCATGCCCTACGACAGCTATCACGGCATGGGCGACGAAAGCGCGGTGGCTGCCGCCAGATCCCTCTTGTCTAACGGCTCACAAGCCGCAGCATCAGAAAGCTCGCAGGATGTTGCTACCTCTGCCTCCCTTTCGTCAGATTGCTCCAAGCCCGCTCTCCCGTTGCGCCCTGTTGCCCGTCGGTTGATGCTTGCAGCCCGTCAGCAGCCGTCGTTTGGGGGTTACAAGCAGGTCGTTGAGCGACTGCTTGACGAGAGCATGGGTCCCATGCCGCTGCATGTCTATATGTTCGGGGCAGAATATTCGCCCGTCGACTTCGCCCAGAGCGTCTGTTCGCCAGGCGAGTGGCAAGCCGTTACCTCGTTCACGCACCATCCCTTTGGCGAGGCGTTTGACCTTGAGGTGGCCGACAACAGGCTGCATGAGCAGTTCTTGAACCTGCCTCTCGACACGATGATGACCATGATAAAGCGCTCGCTCCTCGACCGCCACCCCGTGTGTTGGGAGGGCGACATCAGTGAGCGCGGCTTCAGTTGGCCCGACGGCATGGCAGACCTCTCCCTGCCTATGGCTCGCTGCACACAACAGTTGCGACAGGCCATGTTTGAACGACGCCTCACCACCGACGACCATTGCATGGCCCTCATCGGTCTTGTGCGCCGCCGTAGCGACGGCACCCTCTTCTTCGTTGCCAAAAACTCGTGGGGAACATCCAATCGCTACCACGGCTTCATGCTACTCTCCGAGAAATATGTGAGGATGAAAACGGTGGGAGTCTGTTTAACCCAAATCGGCCTAACGACCGATTAGGGTTTAAGGGAAAAGGAAAAAGAGAAAAGGAGAGAATGAAAAAGGGAAAAGGAGAGGATGAAAAAGGGGAAAAGAGGAGGAGGCAAAAGGAGAAAGCGAAAGCGCCCTCCCCTATCTTGTAATCGATGGGGAGGGCGCATATGATTTAGACATCCATTAAGGCAACTCTCTTGTTGCTTATGCATCTTGTAGTTCAAAGGCCTTCCATGGAATTGAGATGCGTTCCCAGCGGTGGGTTCCTTTAGGTGTGTACTGAGAGGTATTTGCCTAAGGGCACATTCCGAAAGGTTTCGCCAAGTGGCGGTTCCTGAAGGAGTTTGCCGATAGTTGGTTGCCTAAAGGCTTTCACCCCAGAGGTATACACCTCAAAACCATGGGTTGCTATATGTATTTGGCCTATTGAATCCCAATCGGCCATTAGACCGAAATGGGGTTATGCGAACGTTTTCGTTAAGCCAAATGAGCAGAACCGAGCTTGCTCGAGTTATGCCATGGCGAGAAAACGAAGGATGAAATCCAACGTTTTCGTTAAGCCAAATGAGCAGAACCGAGTTTGCTCGAGTTATGCCATGGCGAGAAAACGAAGGATGAAATCCAACCGTTTACCACAGACTCATGTCTTTTTGGTATCCAGCCCAGTTGGTGTTCTTCTCTTGCGGAGTGACCTCTTCCACTTCATCTGCCCACAGGTTGTGACTTGGGTTGTTTGGCTTGGCATCAGCCCAATCGGTAACAGAGGAAGACAGCATGGAGCACCTCGGCAGAACGCCAACCATCTTTGTGGTAGGGCTTATATATTTCTTCTTATTCATAATGCTCAGTGTTAAATCGTTTATAATCAGTGTTAAATCGTTTATAATCAGTCTATCCGTTCAGGCTTATCGAACCATCACCTTTGTTCCATTCACCACATAGATTCCGCTTGGCAGCTTCACAGAGTGGGACTCTCCAGCCTTGAGGGCCTTCACGTCGATGGTCTGACCGCTGACGTTGCGCACATTGACGCGCAGATCCTTGGTCGCCTTGACAGTGAGTTGTCCTGCCTGGGCTGAGAACACGAATCCTGCGTTATTGGCTTCGCTTGTCACCTCTTGGATATCGGTCGGGTCATTGTTAGGCTCGAGCGAGATGTTGATGTAACGAGCGTTGCTTGTGCCTGTGCAATCGTAGTAAGAGCGGAACGGCAGCACCTTCACCGTGTTGGCCACCTCGAGTGCCGATGATGACACGAACTTATCCTTGTTGAAGTAGAAGATGCCCTGCGCCTTATCGACCTCGGCACCCGAGAACGTGGCCTGCGGTGTGAGTGTCATGCTCTGGCCATCAACGGTTCCTGAAGAGGCACCCCCCTGGATGGTTCTACTCATTGGGGTCTTCACGATGGTTGCACCCCGCTGGCGCAGGATAAACATCAGCTTCGCATCCTTCTCCGTCATCTCCGCCCTATCGATGCGCACGATGTAGGCGTCGTTCGGCTGGGTGACCGGCACTCCCGCGTAGGGCGAGAAGTGGCCGTCGATATTGGTGAAGATCAGCTCACCGCTTTGGTTAGGCTTGCTGAAGGCATTGGTGGTGTTCATCTGATAGAAGGTGAAGTCGCACTTGTCGTCCTCATTGGTGTACTGTCCCGTCTCGGTGTTGACCGCCACGGTGAATGGCACCACCAGGCTCACCCACTTCTTCGTGTCGTTGTTATGTGCCACGAATCGCTTGTAGCTCACCTCGTTGGCCGCGTTGATACGGATGTTGTAGGGCGAGAAGAAGGGCCACTGGTCCTCGAGCACGATGTTGTTCTCAGCGATGAAGTCGTCGCCAGAGAGCGACTTCGAGGCCACGTTGTCGTGGTTGTCGGTGACGCCGGTAGGCAGGAAAATCAGTGCGTTCATGCCGAGCTCACGCTTCACATCCTCAAGCATGCCCCACTCGGCGTTGTTGCTACTGAAGAGCAACGAGTTGACCTTGCTGGCGTCGAAGTAGAGGATATGGCTGGCATCGACCGGCGCATTGGCCTTGTGCGTAGCGATATCCTTCTTGATCTGATTGACAATCTGCTTGGCATAAGCATAACCCGTACCCTCGGTGAGCAATGTACCCGTCTTATCCTTCAGTCGGAGGGTTGCGCCCACATAATAGTTCTTATCAGGACCCGTAGGAATGACAGCATCGTCGTAGACCTTGGTGTAGGTGATTTCAGGCGTGTAGTCGACGGTTGTCAACTTGAGGTCGGTTGAATAGTAGGCGTAGATGGCATGTCGCGGTGTGGTGGTGGGTGCGATGTTGTAACGCGTCTCATCGCAAACCACGATGTAACGCTTCACATAGCCGTCGCCAGTGTTGACCACCATATCCTTCCACTGTCCACCCTGCGTGTTGTATGCTTCGTTCGAATAGCGATACTCCTCATAAGAGAAGGTGCCCGAACCAGTTGTACCAGCCTTAAACTTATCAGAGTTGTTGCAGTAGAAGGGCATGTTGCCAGCCACCTCCACTCGGATCTTCTTGGCATAGTCGTAGTCGGCAGCCTCGGGGCGATGTGCCTGCAGGTTCTCATTAATAAGGTCATAATAATCAGACTTCACGAAGTGGAAGCGCGAATGCTTACCCGTCTGACCTGCGGGATAGGTCTCGTCGGCACTCTTGGAGTGCAATCCGTCGAACGCAAAACGCAGATTTGTTGTTCCAAAGTTAGACGGCACACCGAAGTCCACCTTACCATCAGTACCAATGGTGAAATCGTCGGCGAAATACTGGTTCTTCAGCGTCTTCTCACCCGAAGGCAACGTGCATGAGATATCCATCTTGTCGATGTAGGGATTGAGCGCCTCAAGCTGCACCTGGAAGCAGACGAAAGCCTCTTGCCCATCCTCCAAGCCCTCGATTTGGATCTTGATGGCATCGTTGTTGATCTTAGGCAATATCAGGTCGCCCTGTGGGTGGTCGGCACTGACCGTGGCTTGCTGATGCACCGTCTGTCCTGTCTTATCAAACAGTTTGATGGTGAATCCAGTTGTTGAGGTAGTTGTAGGGTTCGCATTGACCACCACCGCATTGTCCTGCAAATCGGTGTCATAGACCGCATTGCCATCCTTGTCGTACGAGATGGTGTATGCGTTCTCACCGCTTCCATAGAAGAGATACAACCCCTTGGTGTTATAAACAGAAGCTTGGCTGGCCCTTGTTGTTGTAGACAAAGAAATGGAGGTACCATACAAAAAACTCGTTTCTTTCTTATGCCGCAAATAAACCGTTTGGTTTTTGTTGTTCTTCGTTGACACCTTACCGTCAGTGCCGTAAGTCCACTCAACCTTGGTACTGGTGAACTTCAATGATGAGTTCATATAATTGCCATGACCATCCGTGATATAGATGTTATCGCCCCTTCGGAAGTCGACGTGTTCAGCATTATTGGCATACAACACACGGGCGCCCACTATACGGTAGCCTACTGGGATGTGTGCACTATTTTGTGTAATAGCATCCGTCGGTGTCTCCAACCAATAGGTGTTGTTCTTTAGGCCCACAAATGTGAGTTGACCATTATAATGAACTGAAGAAATGCTCTTGTCGCCTGGAGTGCCAGCTACAGCCGTGCCACCCACGATACCCTTCTCATCATAGAGGAGGAAATTAGCTTTGAGGTCCTTCACATTTGTGTACGTATACTTATAAGAGGTGTATTTGCCATTGGTCGCCTCTTCAATCTCACCCAAGTCCGCACGATGGGTATCGAACGGCAGTGCAAGACAACTCACGGGGTGGTCAAGAAACGAACCCAAATCTGCGTGTAACGACTCGTTGAACTTATCGGTACACTCGAAGGTAACAACAAATGACGTCACCTTCACGCGCGCCCAAGCCCTTTCTGTATTTCCATGATCCTGAAGGAAATAGAGAATATTGCCCATATCTGACCCATTGAGCGATGTGCGCTGTAAGACAACTTTCTTCGCATTCTTACCCACAACTACCGATTCGTAGGTCTTGGCAAACCCTCCGTCCATTTCCTTTACCGTAGAGGACACTTCGGATTCATCTTCATAATCCATAACAATCTTATAACTGGTGAAGCGGTAGCCCTTGGGCAACGAAAGGCTCAGGTGATTTTGTACATCACTAGGTTGTCCAGATGAGAAAACCAAATTTCCATTGACTACGCCTATGTTGTTGGCGTGTTCCTTCATCAAACCAACTTCGGTAATAAGACTCTTATCGGAACTGATTAAGGTCATGGGCAACTGATTGTGTACCCACGCACCACCGAAGTTTGTAAGATGCGATTCGTCATCATAACTCTGAGCCGAAATGACATTACCTGTCTTTGGGCTGATGCTAACGGTCTGGGCGTTGGCCGCCAATCCCATCGTCAGCAAAACTGCAGTTGCGGCGCATCTGATCATGCCCCTGCAACTTGAAATCAATAATTTTAACTTTTCCATATAGCAATCGAATATTGTTCTTGAGCGCAGCCTCGACCAACTGATCAAGAGTTAAACATTATATAATAGGTGTCGACCTTTGCTTTTCTTTTTCGCCTCGTTATTAGCTATGCTGTCATTAGGCGTTTCGAAAGCGGTCACTCGCATTTGCCAGCGTGCCCTCCCCGATTTCTTGCGTTACAAAGATAACATAAAAAATCATCAACGACACCACAATTTCTTACATAGATGTAACATCTGAAGTGTTACATTGTAACAATTGGAAGTATCATTTTTATAGCATTTAGAAATGCTACCGTTTCATTCCCTCAAAATTGAAAATGTGACACCCCCAAAACACTCCACGAAGGCCTTCCTCGAAAATGTGACAAAGCCAAATGACCGCAACTCTCTTAAAAACAAGCCATTACAAAATGATGATGTGAAGAAACCACCTCTTGTAACATTTCGCGCAAATACGACAAAAACGAAGAAATCATCGTTTTGTAACATTTTCGATGAAAACCTTAATTCCGCAACACTATAGTTTAACATTATTTATAAGTGCCTGAGCAAC
>ERZ1026854.1693-NODE-1693-length-13486-cov-12.497282_pt1 | contig 13486 bp, 11 predicted proteins | sample MGYA00380157_ERZ1026854 | MGnify/ENA primary metagenome ERZ1026854 (study PRJEB33269, sample SAMEA4719793) | human gut metagenome | biome: human-associated habitat; feature: organic feature; material: feces | place: Cameroon | collected 2013-10 ...
TTATAAGATTTATTTTCTTTATCTTAAGAATTGTTTTAAGCGTTGTTTTGCTCCCTTATTTTATTATTGATGGATTTTTAGCCGCATTAGATATTTTACCGAGAAGAAAAACGCAACCAATCGACTCGCTTGCAAAAAATATATTTGTTCAAATTAAAGTTAATGTTTCATCTTTTATGAAAACAAGCTTTAAAAGAGATTTATTTTTTGAAAACATACGCAGGCCGCTTTACGAACTTGCCAGAATTTATTATAAATTCCTATCAAAAAAGCCTATTGTTAAAAATCAAATTGCATTTATGTCCGGCAGAAGAGATGAAATAGGCGGCAACCCCGAATATGTTTACAATTTAATTAAAGACCGCAAAGATATTGAATTTAAATTTCTTATGTTTTCAGACCCGGCAGGCCACAGAAAAATAAAAAATGTAATTAAATTTCTTAAACTTTATGCAACATCTAAAGTTGTAATAGTTGATGATTATTTCAGGTTGCTGAACTTGGTTACCAAGCGTGAGGATGTAAAACTTTTCCAATTATGGCACGCTTGCGGCGCATTTAAAACTTTCGGCTTTACCCGCCTGGGCAAAAAGGGCGGTCCAAAGCAAACCGACCCTAACCACAGAATGTATGACTATGCAATAGTAAGTTCACAAGAAATTGCAAAGCACTATGCAGAGGGCTTTGGTTTAAGTGATGAAAATGTCGTAGCAACAGGTATTCCGAGAACCGATATATTTATGGATGAAGAATACGCAAATAAAGTTCGCACATCATTTTATGAAAGATACCCACAACTTAAAAATAAAAAAATATTACTTTTTGCCCCTACTTTCAGAGGCAATGGGCAAATGAGCGCGTTTTACCCTATTGATGCATTTGATATTGAAAAAGCATACGAGGGATTAGGCGGCGAATATGCAATTTTAGTTAAGCTTCATCCGTTTTGCAAAGAAAGATTTGAAATACCTAATCAATACAGTGATGTAATTATAGATATGAGTGAAGATGACGAGCTAAACGACCTTTTATTTGTTACCGATTTGCTTGTAACAGATTATTCAAGTGTAATATTTGAAGCTTCGCTTCTCAATATTCCTATGATGTTTTATGCATTTGATTTATATGATTACATTGCAAGCAGGGATTTTTATTACGATTTTGAAGGTTTTGTTCCCGGCAAAATTGTTTTTAGCGAAAATGAACTTATCAATTGCATTAACGCAAAAGATTTTGAAAGTGAAAAAGTCAACGGATTTAAAAACAAGTTTTTTGATGACCTTGACGGTAAATCAAGCAAACGAGTTGCGGACTTGATTTTAAAAAATTTAGATATATAATATAATTATGAAATATAAAAGGAGTTAAAATTTATGGTTTACGCAGTAATATTAGCAGGCGGTATCGGCTCAAGAATGGGCGGTGACAAGCCGAAGCAGTATCTTACAGTTAAAGACAAGCCTATTATTGTATACACAATTGAAAAGTTCTTTGCTGTACCTCAATTTGAAAAAATAATTGTTCTTTGCCCAAAGCAATGGGTTGAGCATACCAAAAATCTTATTGATAAGCATATTGCTCCTGCAAGCAACAAAATAGCTGTAATTGAAGGCGGCGACACGAGAAATGAAACTATTATGAATGCAATTAAATTTATCGAAAGTGAGGGCAACCTCAATGATGATACAATAATTGTAACTCACGACAGTGTACGACCTTTTGTTACAAACAGAATTATTGAAGAAAACATTGAATTTGCAAAGCAGTATGGTGCATGCGACACAGTTGTACCCGCTACCGACACTATTGTTGAATCTGCCGATAATGAAATCATCAGCTCAATTCCTGACAGAAGCAAAATGTATCAGGGCCAAACACCGCAGTCATTCAACGCTCTTAAGCTCAAAAATATTTATAATTCACTTACGGCTGACGAAAAGGACATTTTGACTGACGCCGCAAAGATTTTTGTAATCAAAGGTGAAAAAGTTGCCCTTGTTCAAGGCGAAACTTATAATATGAAAATAACCTATCCTTATGACCTTAAGGTAGCCAAGTCTTTGTTGGAGGACGAAAGCGATGATTAACACAATTTACAGACTTGTTGCACCGAGAAGATTTGAAATTGCATTTGAAGACATTGAGCTTTTTGGTGAAAACGCAATTGTCAGACCAACTTATTTATCTATCTGCAATGCCGATATGAGATATTACCTCGGCACCCGTGATGCAAAGGTACTTGCCGAAAAATTACCTATGGCTTTAATTCACGAAGGTGTCGGTGAAGTATTTTTTGACCCGACAAATACATTCAAGCCGGGAGATAAGGTTGTAATGGTGCCTAACGCACCCGTTGAAACAGATGACTACATTGCAGAAAACTACCTTCGTTCTTCAAAGTTCTGCGGTTCATCAATGGACGGTTTTTTGCAGGAATTTGTTGAAATATCACCTAAAAGGCTTGTTAAGCTTCCAAATGATATTGATATGACTGTTGCCGCATTTACAGAAATTGTTTCAGTTTCTGTACACGCAATTTCAAGATTTGATAAAATCGCTCATAACAGAAGAGATACTGTTTCTGTATGGGGCGACGGTAATCTCGGTTACATCACATCGTTATTTTTAAAATATCATTTTCCTAAATCAAAAATCGTTGTATTCGGCACAGACGCAAACAAGCTTGCCGATTTCACATTTGCGGATGAAACACATCTTGTTAATGAAGTACCCGACGGTTTTACAACCGACCACGCATTTGAATGTGTAGGCGGAAACGGAAGTCCGATTGCAATTGAGCAAATCATCGGCCTTATTAAACCTGAAGGCACAATTTCAATTTTAGGTGTAAGCGAATATCCTGTTCCTATTAACACAAGAATGATTCTTGAAAAAGGACTTCGCGTATTCGGCTCGTCAAGAAGCGGTGTTAAAGACTTCGCAAAAACAGTCGAAATGTACGAAAAGCACCCCGAAATAATTGATTATCTCGGTAATCTTATCAGCTCTGTTAACACAGTTCGTACTACAACCGATATAAAAAACGCTTTTGAAAAAGATACACAAAAATCTTTTGGCAAAACCATTATGAAATGGGAAGAATAATTTAAAATCAAACATTAAAAACCGGCTATGAACCAAATTCATAGCCGGTTTTTTTACATATTATCGCTGTTAATTATAAAGTTATTTTGCGGATTCATTATTACATTATCGCTCTGTTTAAATTCAAGTGCGGTAAACGCTGTTTTTTCCTGCGGTTTAAAATGACCGTTATCTTGAAAATCATATAATTCGGCAGTTTCTTCTGCGTCAGTGTCATCATTATTATATGCATATATGTATCCGTAAAACTGCTGACCGTAGTGCGAATTTATATTATAATATGTTTTAGTATTAAAATAATTCCCGCCCCAATGTGACTCGGATATTGTCACACTTTCGTCATCATTTATTTTTTCTACAATTGCCACATGGTTTGACCAGCAGGCAACCGCACCCAATTTTGCTTCATTGCCATAGTCATAATAATTATTTTTCTTATTCATAAACCACCATTGGCCTGCATCACCTCGGTTAAGCTTCGGTGCTTCACCGTTTAGTTCATATAGCCTGCCGTAAGCGTATGCGACACAGTTTGGCATACCGTATCCTGTTTGTGAATATACATTTAATTTGCTTGTGTAATACGGCTCGCCTTGCGGAGCTGTAAGTCTTGGTTCGTATTCTTGTGAAAATGCTGTAAGTGGTGAAAGAGTTAATATAACCATCGTCATAATAACTGAAAGAATACCATTTTTCAGTATTTTTGCCAATATAACGCCTCCTTTTGTAAGCAACGGAGACATTCTATCATAAATTACATTTTGTAATCTACGGCAATATTTTACAACAAATTTGTAACCTTTTTGTAATAGTTATACCGATTACACAAAATTTCACCATTTTTCTTGACAAAAACGCACATTATATTAGACACAAGTCTGTTTTGGTACACTTTTACTCATTACGCGACTTAATAGCAACGAACGAAGCACAAACAAAAAAACGGACTTGCGTCCGCTTTTTATTCTTTTCTTATGCGAAATATCTTTTAAGAAGTCCCTCAAATGCTTTACCGTGTCTTGCTTTCTCCGTTATCACTCGCTACGAAACAGTCCCCCGGACTGTTTCTCCCAAATTCATTATGAATTTGGAGCCTCGTGGCAAGGGACGAAGCACAAACAAAAAAGCGGACTTGCGTCCGCTTTTTATTCTTTTCTTATGCGAAATATCTTTTAAGAAGTCCCTCAAATGCTTTACCGTGTCTTGCTTCGTCCCTTGCCATTTCATGTACTGCATCGTGGATTGCATCAAGACCCTGTTCTTTAGCAAGCTTTGCAAGCTGTGTTTTACCGAGAGTTGCACCGTTTTCTGCCGCTGCTCTCATTTCAAGATTTTTCTTTGTTGAATCTGTTACAACTTCACCAAGCATTTCTGCAAATCTTGCTGCGTGGTCTGCTTCTTCATAAGCTGCCTTTTCCCAATAAAGACCGATTTCAGGGTATCCCTCTCTGTGTGCAACTCTTGCCATTGCAAGATACATACCTACTTCTGTGCATTCACCCTGGAAGTTTTCACGAAGGCCCTGTACGATTTCTTCGCTTACACCGTCAATAATACCTACCTTATGCTCAGCAGCCCATGAGGTTTCACCCTCTTCTCTGACTGCCATTTTTGCACCGCAAACCGGGCAAACATCAATAGGTTCATCACTTTCGTATCCGCATACCGGACAATAATACTTCTTTGCCATAATAAATTACTCCTTTAAATTTAAAATTTTTAACTTTTACAATTTTTGCATATTCCGCTGAAATATACATCCCTATGCTCTACATCAAAGCCGTCTAATCCCTCAATATCATTTACTTTGCAGGTAAAATCAAATATTCCGCCGCAACATCTGCATTTAAAATGCGAATGAAAATTCGGGTTTGCATCATATCTGATTTTCTCGCTTTCAATCATAACCGGAATTATAAGCCCGCAATCAGCAAGTGTCTGCAAACAATTATAAACAGTAGTTTTTGAAAAAGACGGATTATCCTCAACCAAATTTTTATAAACAGTATCAACATCAGGATGAATTCTGTTTTCATAAAGATATTTATAAACCGCGATTCTTTGTGCAGTGGCTTTAATACCTTTTTGTTTAAAAAGCTCTGTAATTTCTTTAGTTTGCAAATACTCACTTCCTTTCAAGCATATTGTAATCATTGTTAACTTGTATTGATTACAATTCTCATTATACACATAAATTTCTAAATGTCAACACTTTTTTGCAAAAAAATTCAGCCACAATAAAATTATGGCTGATTTCATTAAAAGAACATATTTTGTTTTTCGTCATATTTAAACCCTGCAAAAGCAAGCTTTTCACACAATTCCTCTTTATCAATATTCATATCATCGCACAAAGCATCCAGATTTGAATAGAAATCACGAAGTTTAAGATTTATCACGCTCATAAGCATTATCGGGTCATTTGGCAGTTGCATATTTTTCTCCTTTCAATTTTGGGTTCATAATAAAATCAAGCGGCTTTCGCCAAAAATCAAAGCATAATAATGCGGTTAGAAGCATCACAATTGCAATGGCAATCCATTCCCAGCCTGCACCTACTTGCTTAACAAGATAAAAAAGCCCTGCATTTTTTATTATATATAAAAGCGGACGGTGATAAACATAAATTTGAAGTGTCTTTTTACCTGCCGCCGTAAACTTAAATTCTTTTCTCGGGCAAAGAGATATAATAGAAAAAATAAGTAATGATACTATCACATAATATGCCAGGCGAAGAAGACAACCATAATCTTCAATATTATCTTCAAGTGCAAAAAATCTTCTTCTGCCGCTTAAAAGCGGGAAAAGCTCTTTTGTTTTATCAATAGTTACTGTCACTATAATAACAAAAGCGATAAAAAAAGCAGCGGAAAATATTTTAGCTTTTTTAGTTGAAGTTATTTTGTTTACATCATGCAAATCAAGCAAATAACCTATATAGAAAAACGGGAAGAAAGTTATTAAACGCATAATACATAAAAAGTCTGTATCCCCGCTCATATACCCTATAAAACAACCCATAACTATGCTTGTAACAAGCACATACTTGGCATCAATTTTTCTGACTGCCCAAGTTATCATATACCATAAAGCCATAGCCATCATATACCACGGTATATCTTTAGATGAAAAAATACTAAAATAAGAATGAACGCCAAAAATAATATTTGATAAATAATTTAATACTCTTACAAATAAATAAACCGTTATAAACGAAAATGAACGCTTAACAGGCGGTGTTTCACCGTTAATGGCTTTTTTTGAAAAAAGGCCGCTTACAAACACAAATGCAGGCATATGAAAAGTATAAATTACCATAGTCACAGTACAAAACATTTGGCTTGAATAAAAATATTGCAAGGTCAAATGGCCAAGCACAACCAAAAAAATTAAAAATAATTTCAGATTATCCCAAAGTGCTATTCTTTTACCCATTTTAAACTCCGAAAATTTATTAAATTATATAGATTATATTTTAATTTAGCACATAATATGTTTATTTTCAATAATAATATTCTATTTAATAAAAAATATATAATTTTATATTGAATATTTTAATAATTTATGTAATAATATTATGTAATTTTATAATGGAATTTTATACATAAGGGTGAAAAAACGATGAATTTTGACGAACTTGCAAATTTACTTTTTCCAAACATAGACAAGACACCTGAATATTACGAAGAAAAATACCCCCCGCGACAGCTTAAAGACAGCGCACGCGTTACAAGGTTCGCACCAAGCCCGACCGGTTATCTGCATTTCGGTAATCTTTACACCTGTTTTGCTTCATATCTCACAGCGAGGAATACAGACGGCGTATTTTTTGTACGAGTTGAAGATACCGACCAAAAAAGAAAAGTTGACGGTGCTGTTGACGCTATGCTCAAAGGCCTTGAGGTTTACGGAGTAAAAGCAGATGAGGGTGTAATCGGCGAAGAAACCGAAACAGGCAATTACGGCCCTTATTACCAAAGTGCAAGAAAAGATATTTACCAAACATATGCAAAAAATCTTGTTAAGCAGGGGCTTGCATATCCTTGCTTTTGCTCTGCCGATGAAATAGAGGAAATCAGGCAGCAGCAAGAGGGTGAAGATATTAAGGGATACTACGGCAAGTATGCTAAATGCCGCAACCTTACATTTGAGCAAGTCAAAGAAAATATTGAAAAGGGTTTGCCTTGGACTTTAAGGTTAAAATCGCCGGGTGACATTGAAAAGAAATGCTATTTTGACGATATGATTAAAGGCAAAATTGAAATGCCTGAAAATGTAATTGATGTTGTACTTCTTAAAACGGATGGTATACCGACATATCATTTTGCCCACGCAATTGATGACCATTTAATGCGAACAACACATGTAACAAGAGGCGACGAATGGATTGCTTCCGTTCCGCTTCATCTTCAGCTTTTCAAGGTACTTGGATTTAAGCCGGTAAAATATGCACATGTTGCGCCGATTATGAAAGAAGAAAACGGCGGCAAGCGCAAGCTTTCAAAGAGGAAAGACCCTGAAGCTGCGGTTTCATATTATTCAGAAGTCGGCTACCCTGCCGATTCTGTTAACGAATATATGATGACTATTTTAAACTCTAATTTTGAAGATTGGAGAAGAGCAAATCAAGACACAAGCTTATTTGACTTCCCGTTTAATCTTAAAAAGATGAGTGCTTCCGGCGCACTGTTTGACTTTGTAAAGCTCACCGATATTTCTAAAAATGTAATCAGCAAAATGCCGGCAGCTAAAGTTTTTGAATTATCAAACGAATGGGCTAAAGAATATAACGAAAAGCTCGCAAATCTTTATGCAAAAGACGAGCAGTACGCAACTGCCATTCTTAATATTGACCGTGAAAACAAAAAGCCGAGAAAAGACATTGCAAAATGGTCTGACATTCCTCAATACATCAGCTATATGTATGATGAAACATTTACACCTTGCTTTGAACTTTGCGGCAATGCAACAAACGAACTTGCAGTTGATGTTTTGGAAAAATACATTGATGTTGTAAATTTAGATGATGATAAAGATACTTGGTTTAACAGAATTAAAGATATTTGCGCCCCTTGCGGCTGTACCCCTAATGTTAAGGAGTACAAGAAAAATCCGGATGATTTTAAAGGCCATGTAGGCGATGTATCAACAATAATCCGTGTTGCACTAACAGGAAGAACCAACACACCTGACCTTTTTTCAATCACTGCACTTTTGGGTGAAGAAAGAGTTAAAGAAAGACTTAATAACGCACTTGAATATTACAAGGAGAACAGATAATGGCTGAAATAGAAAACAACGAAGAAATAAAAGCACAGTCAAATTTCATTCATGATTTTATTGACGAAGATTTGGCAGACGGTAAATATTCAAAAATTCAAACCCGTTTTCCGCCTGAACCAAACGGTTATCTCCATATAGGCCACGCAAAAGCTATTTGCATAAACTTCGGTGTAAAGGAAAAATACAAGGGTGTATGTAATCTTCGCCTTGATGATACCAACCCTACAAAAGAAGATACCGAATATGTTGACGCAATTAAAGAAGATATTAAATGGCTCGGCTTTGATTGGGACAACTTGTATTACGCATCAGATTATTTTGACTTTTTATATGAATGTGCAATAAAGCTTATCAAAAAAGGAAAAGCATATGTTTGCGAACTTACACCTGAACAAATGAGGGAATACCGTGGTACACTTACGCAGCCGGGCAAAAATTCTCCTTACCGTGACAGAAGCATTGAAGAAAACCTTGAACTTTTTGAGCGAATGACAAAAGGCGAATTTGAAGAAGGCAAAATGGTACTTCGTGCCAAGATTGATATGGCATCACCTAACCTCAATATGCGTGATCCTATAATTTACAGAATTATGTTTGCACATCATCACAGAACAGGTGATAAATGGTGCGTATATCCTATGTACGATTTTGCACACCCGCTTTCAGATGCTTATGAGGGTGTAACCCATTCGCTTTGCTCACTTGAATTTGAAAACCACAGGCCGCTTTACAACTGGTTTGTTGATGAACTCATTGACGGTGAAAAGCCGAGGCAAATTGAATTTGCAAGAATGAATCTTAATTATACACTTACATCTAAAAGAAAGTGCTTAAAGCTTGTGCAGGATAATATTGTTTCCGGCTGGGACGACCCAAGAATGGCAACAATAAGCGGTATGAGAAGAAGGGGCTACCCTGCTGAAGCTATCCGTGATTTCTGCGAAAGAATAGGCGTATCAAAAGCATACAGCGTTATTGACTTTGCACTTCTTGAAGCTTGTGTCAGGGATAATCTCGGTGCAAACTCTGCAAGGGCTATGGCGGTAATTGACCCTGTTAAACTTGTGATTGATAACTATCCGGAAGAAAAAATTGAAGAAATTGAATGTGAATACCACCCTGACCATCCTGAATACGGTTCAAGAACAATTCCTTTCAGTAAGGAACTTTGGATTGAAAGAAACGACTTTATGGTTGAACCGATTAAAAAATACAGGCGTCTTTATGTTGGCAACGAAGTAAGACTTTATAAAGCATATTATGTTACCTGCACAGGATATGACCTTGATGAAAACGGTGAAGTATGCTGTGTTCACGCAACATATGACCCGGAAACTTTCGGCGGTGACTCACCTGACGGAAGAAAAGTTAAAGGCACAATTCACTGGGTATCGGCAAAGGAAAATGTACCTTGCGAAATCAGACTTTATGAAAGACTTTTCAATGTTCCTAACCCAAGTGATGAAGAGGGCGTAAGCTCATTTGAAGATAATCTTAACCCTGACTCGCTTACAATTGCCCAAGGATATGTTGAAAAAGCACTCGGCAATTGCGAAGTCGGAGCTAAATATCAGTTTATGAGAAACGGATATTTCTGCAAGGATAAGGATTCAACAGACGAAAAGCCTGTATTTAACAGAACCGTTGCACTGCGTGACAGCTTTAAAATTACAAAATAACGCAGAAATAGAAATAAGGTGATTTAATTGAGTACAAGAAAAGATATAAAAAACATTGCAATTATTGCCCATGTTGACCATGGTAAAACCACGCTTGTTGATGAAATGTTACACCAAAGCGGTATTTTCCGTGATAACGAGGCAGTACAGGAAAGAGTTATGGACTCTAACGACCTTGAAAAAGAGCGTGGAATTACAATTCTTTCTAAAAACACATCTATTCATTATAAAGATACAAAAATAAACATTGTTGACACCCCGGGGCATGCTGACTTCGGCGGTGAGGTTGAGCGTATACTCACAATGGTTGACGGTGTAATCCTTGTTGTTGACGCATTTGAGGGCTGTATGCCGCAAACTCGCTTTGTTCTTAAAAAAGCGTTAGGCCTTAAAAAAACACCTCTTGTTGTAGTTAATAAAATTGACCGTGACGGTGCAAGGCCTAAAGAAGTTATTGATGAAGTGCTTGACCTCTTTATCGAACTCGGCGCAGATGATGACCAAATCGACTTCCCTGTTGTTTACGCTTCGGCTAAAGACGGATATTCAAGCCTTGACCCTGATGTGAGAGAGGGTGATATGCGCCCGCTTCTTGATGCAATTCTTGAATACATACCGTCCCCTACCGGTGACCCTGACGGCCCGGCACAAATTCTCTTCTCTTCACTTGAATATGACGATTATGTTGGCAGAATCGGTGTAGGCAGAGTTGAAAGAGGTACAATAAAAGTAAATTCGCCATATGTACTTTGCAGGCAAGACGGTTCACAGGAAAATGTAAAGTTTTCTAAAATTTATCAATTTGAAGGACTTAAAAGAGTTGACTGCGACGAAGCAGAATTCGGCGATATAGTATGTATTGCAGGTATTGCAGACCTTAATATCGGTGAAACAGCGTGCGACCCTAACTGCATTGAACCGCTACCGTTTGTAAAAATTGACGAGCCTACCATTTCTATGAACTTTATGGTAAATGACTCACCGTTTGCCGGAAAAGAAGGTAAATATGTAACCTCTCGTAATCTTCGTGACAGACTTTTTAAAGAAGTTGAAACCAATGTATCAATGAGAGTTGAAGAAACCGATTCTATGGACACTTTCAAAGTATCAGGCAGAGGCGAGCTTCACCTTTCAATTCTTATTGAAACTATGAGAAGAGAAAATTACGAATTTCAGGTATCACGCCCACAAGTTATTCTTAAAAAAGATGAAAACGGAAGAACACTTGAACCTATGGAACTTGCAATTATTGAAGTACCTGAAGATTATGTGGGCAATGTAATGCAAAAGCTTTGCTCACGCAAGGGTGAAATTGAAAATATGGATACCCGCTCAACAGGTATGACTCACCTTGAAATCAAAATTCCGTCGAGAGGTCTTATCGGTTACCGCTCAGAATTTTTGACCGATACAAACGGTAACGGTATTATGAACCAACTCTTTGTAGGATATGAGGAATACAAGGGCGAAATTGAAACAAGAGACAGAGGTTCAATAGTAGTTCACGAAACAGGTACTACCACAGGTTACGGACTTTGGAACACACAAGACAGAGGCCGCCTTTTCGTAGGCCCGGGTGTAGAAGTATATGAGGGTATGATTGTAGGCGAATGCGCAAAGGATGAAGACATTGTTTGCAATGTATGTAAGAAAAAGCATGTTACAAACACCCGTGCAAGCGGTTCTGACGAAGCGTTAAAGCTTGTACCGCCTACTACTCTTTCACTTGAGCAGAGTATGGAATTTTTGGCTGATGATGAACTTTTGGAAGTTACACCAAAATCTATTAGATTAAGAAAAACAATTCTTGATAAATCGCTTCGTCTTAAAGCCGAAAGCAGAAAAAAATAATAAATCTTATATTTTATTTAAAATTTTTTTACAATATGAATATTGAATAATACATATTTATTTGCTATAATTAAGCACAAATATTAAGGGGGAAATTCTTATGAAGAAAACATTATCAATTTTTCTTTCAATTGTGTTGGCTATGACTTCATGCGTATTTGCAATAAGTGCAAGCGCAGATGATTCAAAGTACACTTTTGATAAGAACACAAAAACAATCACAATTACAGGTGTAAGCACCGTAAGCGCAAGCTTGTTTGATGATTTTGAAAAAGTATACGGTAACGCAGTTAATAATAATGATTCATCTGATGAATCAGCAAGTACTTCACCGTCGGGTGATGTTTACAGCGTTGTTGAAAACATTTGTTTAACTGAAAATGTAAAAAAGGTTGAAAAGGACGCATTTATTGATTTTTCAAATCTTAAAAAGCTTATTGTATACAATCGTGACTGTGAATTAAACACAACTAATATGTTCGGCACAAAAGATAATGTTGCGATTTATGGCTTTGCAGGTTCAACAGCTGAATCTTATGCAAACAACAGAAAACTTGACTTCAAAAAGGTTAACAGAATTGCATTTGTAAAAGGTAAAGAAACCACTTTGGTAAATGCTTGCGAGGATGAAACTGAAGAACAAATACTTGCTAAAGCTCCTGCTCTTGACCCGGCATATCACGATGACAGCAATCAATACGGCACCAATATGCACTATGAACCATATTGGAAAGCTAATTCTGCTAAAACTATGTACACTCAAAAATTCAAGATTAAAATGTGTTCAGTTGATGAACATACGGCTATTGTAACCATTAAAGAGCCAACTTGTACAAGTAACGGACTTAAAGGTAAGGTTTGTGATGTTTGCGGCGCTCAATACGATACGCAGGTAATTGATAAAATACCGCACAAATTTGATAACAATGCAGAATATTGTGCTTACGGTTGCGGTACTAAAAACCCTAACTATAAAGCACCTGTAAATCCTTCACAGCCGGTTGTTCCTTCAACTACACCTGCAACTTCAACCACTACATCAACCACGCAAGCTGCTTCTCCTGCACCAAGCACAACTGAGGCAGCCGCACCTACTGCAAATGCAAAAAAAGTTGGCGGCGTTTGGGTTGACCGCAAACTTAAAAAAGCATCTATCTCAAAACTTAAAAAGGGCAAGAAATCAATTAAAGTAACTTGGAAAAAGGTAAGTAAAATTAAAGGTTATCAAATTCAAGTAGCTACTGATAAGAAGTTTAAGAAAAACAAGAAAACGGTTACAGTTTCAAAGCAAAAAACTACAAAGACAACAATTAAAAAGCTTAAAGCCAATAAGAAGTATTATGTAAGAATTCGTACTTACAAAAATGCAAAGTATAACGGCAAAACTGTAAAAGTTTATTCTTCTTGGTCAAAAGTTAAAACTATTAAAACTAAATAAGCATATATAACAAATGGCTGTCTCACGAAAGAGACAGCCATTTCAGCGTGTAGAAAAAGTTAAATTATAAATTTTTACACGCTGGCAGACTTTGAGAAAGTGAGATAAATTTTGTATTTTGCGAGTGGGA
>ERZ1026854.1694-NODE-1694-length-13484-cov-8.287438_pt1 | contig 13484 bp, 10 predicted proteins | sample MGYA00380157_ERZ1026854 | MGnify/ENA primary metagenome ERZ1026854 (study PRJEB33269, sample SAMEA4719793) | human gut metagenome | biome: human-associated habitat; feature: organic feature; material: feces | place: Cameroon | collected 2013-10 ...
GAGATCTACACTATCCTCTTCGTCGGCAGCGTCAGATGTGTATAAGAGACAGTCCAATTACTATAACAGAAAAAAGCAGACGAAATCTATCGTCTGCTTTTATCATTAAAAACATTTTAAAAAAGAAAAGAGGTAAAAAATAGGAAAGATTAATTACTATGTTTATTGTACAGCAAAAATATACAAAAATCAATGTTTTATTTATACAGCTTTTATTGTAATAATTTCACATTGCAATAATTTTTGCAGTAAAAATCAGAAAATGAGCCTGAAAGCCGCGTCCGAAGCATCGGACGGCATACGCAGATCTCCGCGCGGTGAGAGCGTTACGCTGCCGACTTTCGGCGCATCGGGCAGGCAGGAGCGCTTGAACTGCTGTGTAAAGAAGCGGCGCATAAAAATTTTGAGCCATTTTTTAATAGTATCATCGTCAAATTTTCCGTTAAAGGCAGCCTGAGCAAGACGGAATATCTTTTCGGGCGAAAATGTGCAGCGCATGAAGTAGTAAAGAAAGAAATCGTGAAGCTCATAAGGTCCGACGATATCCTCGGTCTTCTGCGAAATTTCTCCGTCGGTCGGAGGGAGAAGCTCCGGCGAAACGGGCGTGTCGAGAACGTCGGCGAGGACTGCGGCAAGTTCCCTATCGGCGGTGGTGTTCATTTCATAAGCGGTGAGGTGACGGACGAGCGTCTTGGGGACGGAAGCGTTCACGCCGTACATCGACATATGGTCGCCGTTGTAGGTCGCCCAGCCGAGGGCAAGCTCGGAAAGGTCGCCCGTGCCGATAACGATGCCGTTCTGTTTGTTGGCAATATCCATAAGAACCTGAGTGCGCTCACGAGCCTGACCGTTTTCGTATGTGACATCGTGAACGTCCTCGCTCTGTCCGATATCGGCGAAGTGCTGACGGACAGCGGCGGAAATATTTACCTCGATAAGCGTTGCGCCGTAGGCTTCAGCAAGCTTGCAGGCGTTGCTCTTGGTGCGTTTTGTAGTGCCGAAGCAAGGCATTGTAACGGCTGTGATGCCCTTGCGGTCAAGTCCGAGCATATCAAATGCGTGAACTGTGACGATGAGTGCAAGTGTGCTGTCCAATCCGCCCGAAAGTCCGATAACGGCGTTCTTGCAGCCGATATGGCGAAGTCGGGTCATAAGTCCCGTTGCCTGCATTGTAAGGATATCCTCGCAGCGCGATTCGAGGTCGGTCTTATCGCTCGGAACGAACGGCATAGGATCGTATTTTCTTGTAAGGGTGATGTCACGCTGAACAAGCTCGAACTTCACACGGCTGTAGTCCTGCTTTGCAAACTGCGGGAAAGTGTTCATTCTGCGGCGTTCGCTGTCGATGCGCTGAATGTCTATTTCTGAATAGGTTATTCCCGTGGTGAATTTTTTGCTTTCCGCGATAAGAGTTCCGTTGTCGCATATAAGGTTGTGACCGCTGAAGACCATATCCTGCGTAGATTCGCCAAGTCCTGCATCGGCGTAGATATAGCCGCAGACAAGACGTGCTGACTGTGATTTTACGAGCTGGCGGCGGTATTCGCTCTTGCCGATGACCTCGTCCGAAGCGGAGAGGTTGCAGATAACGGTAGCACCTGCCGCTGCAAGGTCGCAGGAGGGCGGCTCGGCTACCCACAAGTCCTCGCATATCTCTGCGGAAAAGACAAGTCCCTCGATATTGCTCTCAAAAAGAAGCTGACCTATCGGCGTATTGTCAAGGTTTTCAACGTTTCCGTAAACGCCCTCGCCCGAGGCAAAGTGACGTGCTTCGTAAAATTCGCTGTAGTTCGGGATATTTATTTTCGGGACAAGACCGAGTATCTTGCCGCCCTTAACGGCAGCGGCGCAGTTGTAAAGCTTTCCGCCGAACGAAACGGGAAGTCCGACGAAAATGAGCATATCGAGGTCGGAGGTTTCCTCTGCGATAGAGAGGAGAGCCAACTTTGCACTGTCGAGCAGTGTTTTGTGCAGGAAAAGGTCGCCGCAGGTGTAACCCGTTATGCAAAGTTCGGGAAAAACAGCGGCGCAGACATTCTTTTCAGCAGCCTGTCTTGCGAGCGTGATGATCTGCTCAGCGTTGTAATTGCAGTCTGCGACTTTTATATCGGGTGTGATGGCGGCGCATCGGATAAAACCGTCTTTCATATTATTTTGCTCCTTATTTTATAAAATAAAAAAGCGCCGAACAGTAACGGTCGGCGTTTTGGTTATCTAAAACTTGACCTATAAAAATATTATAACTCAAATTTCGGAAAAAATAAAGGGGTTTTGTGATTTTTGAGAGAGAAAATAGCCGCTGTGTCTAAAAGCGAAGATCCACTTGACAAATCATTGCAAAAGTCTTATAATATAAATATAAAAGGGGCATACCGATAGACGGTCGCTCCCAAATATGGTGTTAAGAATTAACCGTCCAAGTTTGGTCGCTCTGGGCGGTTATTTCTTTTTGCTTTCAAGCAGTATCTTAATGATATCGCAGATAAGTATGCCTAAAGTAAGTACTTCAATTATACTCATAAAGCAACGCCCCCTTTCGGGGAGCAGGAATTGACCGCCTACCGTTCAGGTATGCCCACAGTGTTATTTTACCATTAATGAAGTATTTTGTCCATTAATTGAAACAAATACGCTGATTTGTTGTTTGAAAAGAACAGGCGCAATTCACACTTTAGACATTATGTGAATTGCGCCTGTTTTATTTGTTGGTATTACACGGTCTGCGTAATGTGTTCCGCCCTTTTAGTCCTTATGATTCTTCATATACTCGAGGTTCTTGGAGATAAGCTCATATCTCTGCTTCACGCAGTCTACGGAGCGAAGCGGGTCGGACGGGGTATTGAATGTATAGTCCATGAGCTTTTCAACTGTTGTTGAAGCAACGTGTACTCTTGTATCGGAAGATGCATAGTAGATATATACATCGCCGTTTTCGCGAACGATAGCACCGTTTGTGAATACTACGTTTGAAACGTCGCCTACGCGCTCTTCACCGTGTGGAGCGATGAAAAGTCCCGATGGTGATGCGATGAGCTTTGAGGGGTCATTGAGGTCGGTCGCAAAGACGTAGATAACATAGCGAAGTCCTGCGGCTGTATTTCTTACGCCGTGGGCAATATGTATCCAGCCCTTTGGTGTCTTTATAGGAACTGCGCCTGCGCCGTTCTTCACCTCTGTAATAGTATGGTAAACTCTTGGGGAGATAACGGTTTCCTCTGTGCAGATCTCAGCGTGGGTGATATCCTTTGCAAGTCCGAAGCAAACGCCGCCGCCCGAGCCTGTCTGGATAAAATCGTCCTGCGGACGTGTATAGAATGCATACATTCCGTTTACGAATTCGGGGTGGAGGACAACGTTTCTCTGCTGCGGGGACTTTGATTTAAGGTTGGGGAGTCTTTCCCAAGTTTTGAGATCCTTTGTGCGGACGATGCCTGCCTGTGCAACTGCTGCGGAGAGGTCGTTGGACGATGTATCTTTGCTCTCGGAGCAGAAAACGCCGTAGATATAGCCGTCCTCGTGCTTGGTCAGACGCATATCATAAACGTTGGTTTCCTCGGGGTTGGTATCGGGGAGAAGAACAGGGTAGTCCCAGAAGCGGAAGCCGTCAACGGGGCTGTCGCTCTCTGCAACTGCGAAGAATGACTTTCTGTCGTTGCCCTCTACTCTTGCGACGAGGTAGAACTTGCCGTTGAGCTCGATAGCGCCTGAGTTGAGAACTGCGTTGATGCCAAGGCGTTCCATAAAGAACGGGTTCGTTTCGGGGTCAAGGTCATATCTCCAGATAACGGGGGCGTGATCGGCTGTGAGAACGGGGTACTTATAGCGGTCATAAGCGCCGCCCATATAATCGGTCTTTTCGTTTTTGCGGCTGATGAGCTTTTCGTAAGCGTCAAAAACCTTTGCTTTTCTTTCGTTGAATTCGGACATTGGCAAAACTTCCTTTCTAAGCGATATTGCTTTAATTTTATTCTATCATAACAAAATCACTTCTTCAAGAGAAATTTAGATTTTTTCGTTGACTTTTTCGTGTTTTTGTATTACAATATAGAGTAAATGCAGAGAATTACGCCCTTTAAACGTTTACACGAAAAATTTTCGCACCCCTGTATCTCTTAAACGTTTTATTGTGCAGTTTAAACAACTCCCTCTGCGCTATTCTTAATGATAAAGGGACGGTTGAAGATGATGAAAAGAATTCTGTCGGTATTGCTTTCTCTTATGACCTGCGTTATGCTCCTTGCCGGCTGCGGAAGCGATGAAGCCGTAGAAGATTCGGCATACAGCGGCATTTTGACAAAAATAAAACTCGGTATGCCCCTTACGAAGATAGTTTCGATGCAGCCCGATGGGGTGGAGCTTTACTGGGACGATGATACCACCATTTGGAGCATCAATCCCGATACAGACCTTAATGCTGAGGTTTCGGCGCTTGTTCCTGTGGACGATCAGTATTATTACGCTGATGATTCGATAATTACATATAATTTTAAGACTAAAAAGGGCGACGATGAGATCTATCTCAAAGGCTACAGCGAAGAAGTCCACTGTCTGCTCGACAGAACAGCCGCTCAGGATTATTTCGACAAAAAGACAGCCGAGCTTGTCAGCAAGCACTGCGTTGACGAGGGTTCTGTTGCAGGCGGAACAATGGTCGGCACGGAAGATATCGATATGGAGCTCGTTTACAGCCAGAAGATCTCCGCAAGCAGCTATGACCTCGTGTTCTCAATGACGCTCACTTATGATACGGTCAACGATGTTGCAGGTTACTATGCTACCGAATTCGAGATCGAGATTACCGAAAAGGACGTAAAGGGTGAAGTTGCTATCTCGACACCCGAAACCAAGTGATCCCAACGCATAAATATTGTAATAAACAGCGGTGCAGGGGGACTGTGCCGCTGTTTTTGAAAGGACGAAAATGTTATGAAGAATATGCCCGCTGTAAAACTGGGAATCGCGGCTGTGAGCCGTGACTGTTTCCCGAAATCCCTCTCCGCTTCAAGAAGAAGCAACGTTGTCAAGGCTTGCAAGGAGAAGAATATCGACATTTACGAATGTCCCGTAACTGTTGAGAATGAAAACGATATGCTCTGCGCCCTTGACGACCTCAAAAAAGCAGGTGTCAACGCACTTGTGGTTTATCTCGGAAACTTCGGACCTGAAACGGCTGAAACTCTACTTGCGAAGAAGTTTGGTCTGCCCGTTATGTTTGCAGCGGCAGCGGAAGAATTCGGCGACAACCTCGTTGACGGCAGAGGCGATGCTTTCTGCGGTATGCTCAACGCAAGCTACAACCTCGGACTTCGCAATGTCAAGGCTTACATACCCGAATATCCCGTTGGAAACCCTTACGAAGTTGCGGATATGATCGCTGACTTTATCCCCGTTGCAAGGACTGTGCTTGGTCTTGCGAGCCTTAAAGTCATCACATTCGGACCTCGCCCTCAGGACTTCCTTGCCTGCAATGCACCTATCGCAAGACTTTACGACCTCGGCGTTGAGATCGAAGAAAACTCTGAGCTTGACCTTTTTGCCGCTTTCAACGAACACGCAGGCGATGCGCGCATTGACGGCGTTGTAAAGGAAATGGAAAGCGAGCTTGGCACAGGCAATAAGATGCCCGGAATTCTGCCAAAGCTTGCGCAGTTTGAGATAACTCTCCTCGACTGGGCAGAAGCTCACAAGGGTTCAAGAGAATATGTCGTATTCGCAAACAAATGCTGGCCTGCATTCCAGACACAGTTCGGATTTGTGCCATGCTATGTCAACAGCCGCCTTACCGCAAAGGGTATCCCTTGTGCCTGCGAAGTTGACATCTACGGTGCAGTAAGCGAATTTATTGGTCAGTGCGTTTCGGACGATGTTGTAACTCTTCTCGACATCAACAACACTGTTCCTGCCGACCTTTACAATGACGAGATAAAGGGCAGATTTGACTACTCCCTCGCAGATACATTTATGGGCTTCCACTGCGGAAACACAGCCGCAGAAAAACTTTCCTCAAAGGAAATGAAGTACCAGCTCATTATGCACCGCGGACTTGAACCCGACAAAGAACCCGATATCACAAGAGGTACTCTTGAGGGCGATATCGCTCCGTCCGAGATAACGTTCTTCCGCCTCCAGAGCAACGCCGATGCAGAGCTTAAAGCATACGTTGCAGAGGGTGAAGTTCTCCCCGTTGCAACGCGTTCATTCGGCGGCATAGGCATTTTTGCAATAAAGGAAATGGGACGCTTCTACCGTCACGTTCTCATCGAGGGCAGATTCCCTCACCACGGCGCAGTTACATTCGCGCACAACGGAAAGGCGCTCTTCAACGTATTCCGTTACCTCGGAGTGCAGAGCGTTGGCTTCAATCAGCCTAAGGGTATGCTTTACAGGACGGAAAATCCGTTCGCATAAAAATCTTTCGGAAAAGTCGATCATTGTCGTGGTCGGCATTTTCCGCTTTTCATCTTGTACAGAACATTCGTGATCTGTTTGAGTTATACCGAGTAAATATATGTAATAAGTGGGCATTTATTTTATGATGCCCAATAAAGCCATATTCGCGAACGCAAGCTTATTTTTAACGCAAACAAGCGAAACAAAGTGAAGCGCGGCGCGAACAGCCCGTGGGGGCATCCCCACAAGGAAAAAGAATGAATACGGTAAAAATCGAACCTATCAGCCGCGCGGAGGCGTTAAGATACCTCGCCGCAGGAGGAAGTACGCCCGATGAAAATCTCACCGCGCTTATGGATAACTGCGAAAAAAAGCTTCTTACGGCGGCGCACGGAAAATTCACGTTCCGAGTTTTTGATATTGAAAATATGACCGAGGACGAAGTCGCTTTAGCCGACTCGGAGCTTGTGCTTTCGGGAAAGGACATAAGCCGCCACCTTGCGACCTGCGAAAAAGCCGTGCTGCTTGCGGCAACTATCGGCGGAGATGTCGACAGGCTTATCCGAACCGAGCAGGTTTCCGATATGGCAGCGGCTGTTGTAATTGACGCAATGGCAGGCTGTGCTATTGAGCAGGTCTGCAACAAGGCGGAAGAAGTCATAAGGGAAAGCTTCCCCGAAATGAATATGACGTGGAGATTTTCCCCCGGATACGGCGATATGCCGATAGACTGCCAGAAAAAGTTTGTCGATGCCGTGAACGCTTCCCGTGAAATTGGCTTGAACGTGAGCGAAAGCTTCATAATGATACCGAGAAAGTCCGTAACGGCGGTGATAGGACTGTCGAAAGAACCGATAGAGAAAAAAAGGAGAGGCTGCGCCGTCTGCTCAATGAGAGATCGATGCACCTACCGCAAAAATGGAAGCAGGTGTACATATTGAATAAAAAAGAACGCTTTTATAAGCTTTTGGAAGAAAATGAGTTCGTATTTCTTGACGGCGGCATGGGAACTATGCTGCAAAAGAGCGGACTTAAAACGGGCGAAGTCCCCGAGCTTCTGAACCTCAACCGGCCCGAGCTTATAACCTCGGTGCATAAGGCTTATGTTGACGCAGGTTCGCAGATAGTTTATGCGAATACTTTCGGCGCGAACTCATATAAAATGGCTGAAACGGGAAAGACCGTTGACGAGCTTATCTCGGCGGCTATAAAAAATGCGCGCAAAGCCGCAGAGGACAAGGCTCTCGTTGCGCTTGACGTAGGCCCTATCGGTCAGCTTCTTGAACCGACGGGAACTCTCAAATTTGAGGAAGCCTACGACTATTTCAAGGAAGAAATGCTCGCAGGAAAGGACGCGGACGTTATCGTTATCGAAACGATGACCGACCTTTACGAAGCAAAGGCAGCACTTCTCGCCGCAAAGGAAAATACCGACCTCCCAGTTATCGTGACAATGACATTCGAGCAGAATCTCCGCACATTTACGGGCTGTTCCGTTGGCGCAATGGCTCTTACGCTTGAAGGCTTGGGCGCAGACGCTATCGGCGTGAACTGCTCGCTCGGACCTCGCGAATTCGCGCCCGTTATCGAGGAACTTTCCAAGTGGACAAAGCTCCCGATAGTTGCAAAGCCGAATGCAGGACTTCCGAACCCCGTAACGAATGAATATGACGTTACGCCCGAAGAATTCGCCGAGAGTGCCGCAAAGCTTGTCAAGTACGGCATAAAGCTCACGGGCGGCTGCTGCGGCTCGAACCCCGACTATATCCGTGCGCTGAAAAAGGCGCTTTCTCCACTCAAATATGAGAAAAACACGCCGATGTGCGAAGCCGCTGTTTGCTCCGCCGAAAAGGTCGTTGTTATAAACCAGCCGAGAATAATCGGCGAGCGCATCAACCCGACGGGCAAAAAGCTTTTCAAAGAAGCTCTCCGCAAGGGCGATATCGACTATATTCTCGGTCAGGCGATCGAGCAGTCGCAGGCAGGCGCAGAGATACTTGACGTAAACGTTGGCTTGCCCGAAATTGACGAAAGGGCAATGATGGTCCGCACTGTAAAGGCTCTTCAGGGCGTTACCGACCTGCCGTTACAGATCGACTCGACCATTCCCGAAGTTATTGAAGCCGCACTTCGTGTTTATAACGGCAAGGCTATCGTCAACTCCGTAAACGGCGAAGCCGGTTCAATGGAGAAAATTCTCCCTATCGTAAAAAAATACGGCGCGGCAGTTGTAGGACTTACCCTTGACGAAGAGGGAATCCCGAAAACCGCCGAAAAGCGTTTTGAAATAGCCGAACGCATTATGAACAAGGCAGTTAAAATGGGTATCTCAAAAGAGAATATCTTCATCGACTGTCTGACCCTTACCGCTTCGGCAGAGCAGGCTAACGTTATGAAAACGGTCGAAGCTTTGCATAGGGTAAAAACGGAACTCGGACTTAAAACCGTGCTCGGCGTTTCAAATATCTCGTTCGGTCTGCCGAACCGTGAGCTTATCAACTGCAACTTCCTGCAAATGTGCCTTACGAACGGACTTGACCTGCCGATAATGAACCCGAACGTTGCATCGATGACGGGCGCAGTTCGCGCATACAGACTTCTCACTGCGATAGATGTGAACTCGGTCGAGTTCATCGCGGCTTATGCAGGTGAAAAAACACCGCCAAGTCCTATTCCGAAAGCCGCAGGCGGCGAAACGCACGATCTTATGTACTGCGTAAAGAACGGACTCAAAGCCGAGGGCGCAAAGGTCACGGAGGAGCTTTTACAGACAACAAATTCAATGGAGATCGTCGATAATATCCTCATTCCTGCGCTCGATAAGATAGGCGAGGACTTTGAAAAGGGTATAATCTTCCTGCCCCAGCTCATAATGTCCGCAGGCGTTGCGCAGGCGGCGTTTGAAGTTATCCGAAACAATATGATAATGAACAATTCCGCGCCCGTTGTAAAGGGAAAGGTCGTTTTGGCGACCGTAAAGGGTGATATTCACGATATCGGAAAGAACATCGTAAAAGTTCTGCTCGAAAACTATGGCTATGAGGTAATCGACCTCGGACGTGACGTTGATTATCAGGCTGTTGTCGATGCGGCTATCGAAAACAAGGTAAAGCTTGTCGGACTTTCGGCGCTTATGACAACAACGCTCTGCTCAATGGAAGCAACGGTAAAGCTTCTCCGTGAGCAGTATCCCGACTGCAAGGTAGTAGTCGGCGGAGCAGTTCTTACGCCCGAATATGCGGAAAGCATCGGTGCGGATTTCTATGCCAAGGACGCAAAGGAAACTGTTGATGTGGCTAAGAGGATATACGGATAAATTTTAAATGCGGAATTCGGAATTCGGAATTATTGTGTTACGTCAATTTGCACCATAAACCCTATATCCGCCCGACCAATGCGTAGAATTTTGACGTAAAAACGGACACAAATATTGTAGGGGACGGGTTGCCCGTCCCGCGCCGCAAGGCGTTATAATGCAAATAAGACCTATTTTCATTGGAATTCCGATGAAAATAGGTCTGTTTTGTAATTATTCACTTTTTTCGCGGCATTTTCGTACACCCAAAATTGTATCGCGGTTTTGGTCGCGAACCCGTCCCCCTACGAAAATTCGGTTTTCGTAAATTGTCGGAACAAAAATAATTACGCATTACGCATTACGAATTACGCATTGAATTGATCTCTCCGATAAGCAGTCGTACCTGCTGAGGTGTGCTGAAAACGGACGGCGAAAAGCGTACCGTTCCCTCGGGCGCTGTTCCGATAGCTTTGTGCGCAAGTCCCGAGCAGTGAAGTCCTCCGCGAAGTGCAAGGCCTCGTCTGCTCAATTCAGTTGCAAGCTCATTCGAGGTCATTCCGTCAACATTGAACGAAACTATAGGGAGATATTCTCCCTTGCCGCGGTATATCTTCACCCGTTCAAACGGTCTTAGTCCGTCGATAAACTGACGGCAAAGCTCGGTTTCGTGCGAGAATATCCTTTCAACGCCGTTCGCCGATACAAAGCCTATTCCTGCGCCGAGTCCGATTATGCCCATCGTATTGACCGTTCCGCTTTCAAGGCTGTCGGGGAGAAAATCAGGCTGCGCAAGCTCGAGCGAGGTGCTTCCCGTGCCGCCCTCCATAAGCGGAGTTATCGGAAACTTGCCGTCCGAGATGAGCAGACCCGTCCCCGAAGGGCCGTAGAGCGACTTGTGTCCCGCCGTGCAGAGAATGTTTATCCCGTCCGAAAGCTTTATGTCGAGCACTCCGCAAGCCTGCGCGCCGTCCGCGATGAAGCAGATGTTGTGCCGCCTGCATATCTCGCCAAGCTTTTTATAGGGCGTTATCCTGCCCGTGACGTTGCTGCCGAGGGTGCAGACTATCGCTTTGGTGTTAGGTCTTATCAGCCGCTCAAAGTTTGCGGCAACGGTATCATCATCAGCGGTCGCATCGGCAATATCGAATGTACAGCCGCGCTTGCTCAAAGCGTAAACGGGGCGCGCTGCTGAGTTGTGTTCAAGGTTTGAGATAATGATATGCCCCTCGCCGTTCATAATGCCTTTTATGGCAAGATTGAGCGCGTGAGTGCAGTTCGAGGTGAAAACGACATTTTCCGTCTGTGCGCCGAAAAAGTCAGCCGCCTTTTTACGGGCAGCATAAACAGCCTCGGCGGTCTTTATTGAAAGTTCGTGTCCGCTCCTGCCTGGATTGCCGCCATAGCGCGTCAGAGCTTCGTTCACCGCTCGGCGAACGGGATAAGGCTTCGGGAAGGTCGTCGCCGAATTGTCAAAGTTTATCATTTTTGTGTCCCGTTCCTTTCTGTCTTTTCCGAAACGGGGGCGGAAAACAGAATTCTTTCCGCCCGTTTTATCTAAGGAAAATTCTGAAAAATCAGTAGTTATCTCGGCTTGCCGATAGCGCGCGGAGTAATGCCCTCCGCTTCGAGCAGTTCTGCAATGACTCCCGGGTCAGCCGCCGCCGAAACGCTGTAGCCGCAGCCGACAGCGAGCGACTTCGGAGTGCGAATGACCTCGGCAGGGATACCCTTGCGGCGCAGGACGGCCTGAGCCTTTATCGCAATAGTAACGGACGGAAAAGCAAAGATATATCTTTCCATAGCTCCTCTCCTTCCGAAACGCAGCTTTTCTGCGTTTGGTTTATTATATGCGAGGAAGAGAAATTTTGTTAAAGGATTTCCGAGCAATGGGCAAAGTGAGTTTTGCTTATCTTCAAAAATAAAAAAAGATACAGTCCGATTTGATTATATCGGAATTGTATCGTTTTGAGGTTTATTATAATAAATTTTAATGTGAATTACTTCCAAACGTTTACCAAACATCTGAATTCATTAGGGTGGGTTGCCCGTCCCGCGGTGCAAGGTGTTTTACAATAAACGAACGCCATTGTTTTTTTCTGATAAAAGGATAAAAACAATGGCGTTTTTGTTATTGTGATAAACCCTAAAAAATATACATCGAAAATCGTTGGCGCGATTCGGGACGGGAAACTCGTCCTCTACAGAGATTTTGCCTAAAATACAGGATCTGCAACGGGCGGATATAGAATCCGCCCCTACGATTTTTTTGCAAACCAACGGAATATAAATAATTCCGAATTCCGAATTCATAATTCCGAATTTAATTTACCTGTCTGCAACAAGAACATTCATCTTTTCGATCTCTACATTTACCGAACGTGCGATCTCGGTGTTCTCCGATGCGGTTTCGGTGTTCTGCGTGATGACATCGGATACAGCGGCGATCCTTGCCTTTATGTCATCAACGGAGTTTCTCTGCGATTCGGTGAGCTCTGCGATCTTTCTTGCGTGGCTCTCACTGCGCTGTGAGGATTCGATGATGCTTTCCATGTGCTCGGCGGCTGTTCGCGCAAATTCAGTGCCGTTTGATACTGCGCTTATGGATTCGTTGATGAGAGTTGTGGTGTTCTTTGCGGCTTCGGCGCTCTTGTTGGCAAGGTTGCGGACTTCATCGGCAACGACTGCGAAGCCTTTTCCTGCTGCGCCTGCTCTTGCGGCTTCAACAGCTGCATTAAGGGCGAGGATATTCGTCTGGAACGAGATATCTTCGATAGTCTTGATGATGCTGCTGATCTTGTTCGAGGATTCGCTTATCTCTTCCATTGTCTTTACCATCTGCTGCATATTGCGGTTGCTCTCGTCGAGCTTTGAAGCGCTCTCGCCTGCGGCTTCTGCGGCGGATTCCGCTTCGTTAAGGCAGCGTTCCGATTCCTCGGCAAAGCTTTCAACGTTGGAAAGGATATCCGCAACGGTGCTTGCCTGCTCTTCGGAAGCGGCTGTAAGTCTGCTTGAAATATCGAGCATAGACGAGGTCGATTCGCCGAGGGACGAAGCAATAGTCGAAACCTGATGCATAATGTCAGCCTGACGTTCGCCGAGGGCGGTGCTTTCGTCCATTTTCTGCTGTACCTGACCGAGAAGTCCCTTTGTTTCGTTGGTGGCTTGCTCTGATTTATCGAGGAGCGAAACTGTATGCTTTATAAGCAGATGAAGCATAAATGCGGCAACGTTCACACCTGCGATGCCGTTGATGATAACATTGTTCGGCGCACCGATATAAACCTTGTCCTTTACAATAAGTCCTGCAAAGAGAAGTACATTTGTAACTATCCAGGTTATATCAACGTTGAGAACGCTGTTGTAGATAGCGCCGATAGCGATATTTGCAGCCAAAAGCGCAGCCATTGTGTGAAGTTCGCCCTTAGTTGCCGAGAGGACAACGATAACAACGGTCGTAGCCTGCGTAAGGAAGATGCCCTTTGTGAGGTTTGAGGCTTTTCTCATAAAAATAAGTACGATAAGCGGAACTATTATACCCATAGCCGCCGTTAAAATGCCAGTCAGAGCATAACCCGTCACGAGGTTGATTATGCAAAACGCAAGGCACACGCCGAAAACGGCAATAAGATGATTTCTGATAACTTTATCCGGAATATTCGGACAAAACTTCTGTGACATATAAAATTCCTCCAAATATAGCGCATTTTGCTGTTTTATTTCAGTCAAAAGCGGAAATTTTTATCTCCTCGTATAATAAAGTTATCCCCAACAAAAGTTGAGAGATATAAAGCCACGC
>ERZ1026854.1699-NODE-1699-length-13466-cov-8.870554_pt1 | contig 13466 bp, 10 predicted proteins | sample MGYA00380157_ERZ1026854 | MGnify/ENA primary metagenome ERZ1026854 (study PRJEB33269, sample SAMEA4719793) | human gut metagenome | biome: human-associated habitat; feature: organic feature; material: feces | place: Cameroon | collected 2013-10 ...
CTGCAGAAGGCGATGAGGAAGAAGAAGCACATCGTTGCCTGGAACCAGAAGGCAGTAGGCAGCGAGAAGGCGATGCCGGCAAGGGCGGCTCCGATGAGCGCCTGCATGGTGAGCACCCACCAGCGCTTGGTCTTCAGCAGGTCGATGAACGGGCTCCACAGGGGCTTGATCACCCAAGGCAGGGCGAGCCATCCGGTATAGAGACCCACCTCGGCATCGGTGAGACCCAACTGCATATACATCACCACAGAGAGGGCGGTCACAATGACGTTGGGCAGTCCTTCTGCAAAATAGAGGGTAGGAATCCAAGCCCATGGATTCCTACTATTTTTCTTTGTTACCATCTTAGTACATTATTGATAAAGTTTCTTGATTTCTGCTCCCTGATAGTAGTGCAGCAGGATGGCATCATAGAGATAGCCCTCCTCGCCCATCACGGCAGCACCAATCTGGCAGAGTCCTACTCCGTGTCCCCATCCGGCGCCAATCAGTTCGAAACGCTGCGGAACACCGTTTTCATCTGCATCATATTTATCTACCACGAAGGCTGAGCTCAGAAGATGAGAATCGCTCAGGGCACGGCGGATTTCCAGTTCCTTACCGATGGTGAAGGTCTTCTCGGTTCCGATAATCTGCAGTTTGCTGATGCGGCCGCTCGTTCCTCTTTCCACCGCCTTCATGTCGAGGATGGCACCGAAGTCCATCTTCAGCTTGTCGGCGATGAGCTGCTGCAGCTTCTCCTGGGTTAGGGTCACTTTCCAGCGATAGAAATCCACGGTCTCCTGGTCGTAATCGTTCAGCACCTCCGAGAGGATTTTCTTATCCTGCGTGTTGCAGAAAGCAGGCGGATTGAAGCGGATCCACTTCTCTGCCTCATCCTCATTGGTAAGATTAGGAAGAGGAGCCTTTTCTGTTCCCGATATTCCCAAGGCGATGTCTCTCACTGCCGTGAGATAGTTCTTCGGCGTATTTTCCCAGCAGTATTGGAATTCCTCAGTTACTCCGCCGCAGCATTTCGAGAATCGGGCATCGCAAATCTCGCCGCCATCCAGCAACACCTGGCCACGGGTCAGCCTGATAGCCTCGGCAACATGTGGCGAGGTTTCCTTCGTGATGCCCTGGTAGCGCTGGCAATGGTCATCGGCACACACGTCGAAGAGGGTATGGTCCTCACGGTCGTACCAGCGAATCAGCGTATCCTCCTTCTTGGTGAACGAGAAGAAATTGTTGCCGCTCTCAGCCACCTCTCTGCGCTTCTGCATCTGCGCCAGCAGCCACGAACGCGAAATCACGGCATGCGCCTTCAGCAGTTCGAGGCTCGATGTGGCACTCATCTCACTACTGATTACACTCTCCAGATAGCGCTCCACCGGCAGTTCGTTGATAGCATAGATCTTATCCGATTCCACCACGAAGCGGAGGGCACCCAGGAAGGTCTGCGTCTCCTTGCGCTCCCAGTGGAAGTTCACGCCGATGGTCACGTCGCTGATAGAGAACGAGGCGTCGTCGCTCTGCGGATGGAAGGTGAGCTTACTGTAAAGATTGCCGTTCCACATGATGCCGCCCTCGAAGAACTCCACCTCCTGCTCGCCAATCACGATTTCGCCCTTCGCCAGATAAGGCTTGTTCAGCGAGAAATGCACCTTCTGGGCACTCACGATGCCCACGGTAACCTCTGGTTCCTCCTCATTATTATATAGGGCAGATGTAGCCAGAATGGAATCTTCTGCCTCCTTTGCCACCTTCAGCTTGCTCACGATGCTGTTCATCTTCTCCTGGCTCACTCCGCATTCCTGCAGCAATGCCTCGGCACGCTCATCGGTCAGTTTTCTGAAATCCTCCTCTCTTGGGGTGATGATGAGTCCCGACATATCCAGGGCACCCGGCGAAACCATCAGTTGGGCATCGCCATCGGCAAAGTAAGCTTCCGGACGGTGCTTCTCTCTCGGAATCACCACCGAGATGAATTCATCGCCCTTTCTCCAAGCCACGATGTTCATCATCGGTTCGGTCTCTCCGCCACGCAGCGGCATGGCTCTGTAAAGACGGTGGAAGAGCATCTCGTCGCTCTCCTCACTCTTCGAGATGATGACGAAGGCAGGAACCACGAAGTCGTGAACCACGGCTATCTTCTCTTCATCGTTCAGAGTGATGATGTCGGTAAGATTGCGCGAAAGGCGCTGCCAGTTTGCCTGCAACGGCAGGATGCCGCTCGTACCTGCCTGAAAATGAAGATGATCCGGGGCAGAGGCACCGCACTTCGGACCGTTGTAGAACACCATCAGTTCGCTGTGCAGCGAGAGGAAGCGATGCATCTCGCCATAGTTCTGATAGATGGCCTGATACTGATGCTTGCGCGCCGGAATGGTGAAATGCACCGGAAGGATTGGGAACGGATTCACCAGCAGATGGAAGTTTTCGTCTATCTGCTGCGACATCTGCTCCTTTGGTCGGTTGCGGTCGCAGAGGAAGCAAGGGCGCTCGCCCAGGGTCTTCCTGTCTATCTTGGCTCCCGTACTCACGATGCGGGCAGGGTTCCACTGCAGCTTGACCAGTTCCGAGAGCTGACGGGTTTCCACATGCTTCAGGTCGCGGAAGCGATGGCGGGCATCAGCCCATTTCTCCAACTGTCGGTTGAAGAATCTGGAGATGCTGCTGTCTTCCATGATATCCGCCTTGCCCTGCATCATCTGCTTGCGGGCCATCAGCTCCATGGTGCGCAGACGGTCTTTATAGAGATTGTTGGCATTCACCCTGTCGATGCTCAGGGCGGCATCCGAATTGCCTCCCCAGCGACGGCAGAGATAAAGCTCGTCGTAGATTCTGCCGATGCGGTAGCGGCGAGAGAAAGCCAGTCCCAGGGCGTAGTCCTCGCCATAGCTGGTGTTAGGGAACTGCATCTGTCTTACCAACGGGGTAAAGAAGGCACGTGGCGCACCCAATCCGTTGATACGCAAGGCGTTGTTACAACCGTTATCCTCGGTCCATTCCTTGTGGTCGATGAGTCCCGGAGGCAGGGTATTCAGGTCGAAATCGCACATGCGGTAGGCGCCAATCATCATCGCCGCCTTCTGCTCGTAGAAGGCATCCACTATCTTCTGAAGGGTTTCAGGAGATGAATAGAGGTCGTCGCTATCCAGCTGCACGGCGAATTTTCCGCAATAGTCGCTATTGATGGCTACATTCCAGCAGCCGCCGATACCCAGGTCCTTTCTATCAGGAACTATCTGAATCAAGCGGTCATCTGCTATTTCATCTAGAATCTCTCCGGTTTTATCTGTAGAATGATTGTTCACCACAATCACGTTAAACTTGAAATCCGTTTTCTGCGCCAGGGCACTCTTCACGGCATCGGCGATGGTCTTCTCTCGGTTAAACACCGGAATCACCACCGAAGCCTCGTATTCAAACTCCTGTTCGTCGAAATCAGGCAGACGGTAGTAGCTGGTATCCACCAGGGCACCCACCTTGTTAAGATGCTGGGTACAAGCCTTTTCCATTTCTATCTGCACCTCACGGTTTCTAGGGTTCACATAGTCAAACTGCTTTTCGCCGCTCTTTCTGTTATCCAGTTCGTTCTCGGTATAGAGGAACTCATTCAGATGGAAGATCTCTCCCACCCTACTCAGATAGAGGCGCAGGTCGTAGAGACCGGCAAACTGATATTCCTGTCTATCCTGCTGGGCAATATAGTTGCGCAGTGCCTGCGCCTTGACGAGCCAGAGGCTTCCGAAATCGAAGTCATCTCGCAAACTACCCTGCTGATAATCAATCACAGGATGCTTTTCTAGTTTACCAGATGCTTTTTCTGAATCAGATGCATCCGCTTCGGAAGATGCTTTTTCTGAAGATGCATCATCCTTCACCAGCGAATAGTGGTCGGAGTAAACCATCACCGCCGCGGTATCATCCGCCGTGCGCAGGAAACGCTCCAAGGCATAGAGGCCCCATCTGATAGGGGTGGTCTTGGTGCAGATCATCACGAAGTCGGCATCGGCATTTTCGGCGATGCTCTCCACGGTGTTGCTACTCTCCAGTCGGTCGATAACCACGAAGGTACAGCCGTCTGGCACCTGATGGTGGGCAGCGAAATCGGCGCTCACCATCAGGTTGATATGCTGAACAGTCTTGTTGTCATGAAGTTCTCCGAGTGCTTCTTGGGCCACCTCCAGGTCTTCACATGGCAAGAAAAGGTCTATTTTTTCTCTCATTTCTTTGTTTCTAATTTTCTGTTTTTCGCCCCTTTTTGGGGCTCGAAACCATGATTTTTATCTTTATTTCAACTTATTATCTTAAAATATGTGGCAAAGATAACACTTTTTCGGCAAAAAACACTATCTTTGCAGTATGAATAATGAAAAAAAATATCTTTTGGGCCTTACACTTGCCGAATTGAAGCAGGTGGCTAAGGATCTCGGCATGCCTGCCTTCACCGGCGGACAGATGGCGAAGTGGCTCTATGAGCAGCATGTGAAGAGCATTGATGAGATGACCAACATCTCGAAGGCCAACCGTGCCAAACTCGCTGCCGAATACGAAATAGGATGCGCAGAATATTCTGACGCACAACATTCTGTGGATGGTACCATCAAGTATCTCTTCCCTACCCGAAGCGGAAAGTTCGTGGAAACGGTGTATATTCCTGATAAGGACCGCGCCACGCTCTGCGTCTCTTCGCAGGTGGGCTGCAAGATGAACTGCCTCTTCTGCCAGACCGGAAAGCAGGGATTCGAGGGGAGTTTGCCTGCCGGCGACATCCTGAACCAGATTTACTCGCTGCCTGAGGTGGATAAGCTTACCAACATCGTGTTCATGGGACAGGGCGAGCCGATGGATAATCTCGACAATGTGCTTCGTGCCACCGAGATTCTCACCGCCGATTATGGTTGGGCGTGGAGCCCGAAGCGCATCACGGTAAGTTCTGTGGGCGTGAAGAACAAGCTGAAGCGATTCCTTGAAGAGAGCGAGTGCCATGTGGCGATTTCGATGCACGACCCTATTCCATCGGAGCGTGCCGAACTGATGCCTGCCGAAAGGGGCATGAGTATCGAGCAGGTGGTGGAGTTGCTGAAGAACTACGATTTCTCCCATCAGCGCCGCCTGAGTTTCGAGTACATCGTGTTCAAGGGCGTGAACGACAGCATGCAGCATGCCAAGGCCATCATCAAACTGGTGAAGGGTCTGGATTGCCGTTTCAATCTCATCCGCTTCCATCAGATTCCCGACATCCCGTTGCAGGGTGTGAACGACGAGAAGATGGAGCAGTTCCGTGATTACCTCACCCAGCATGGTGTTTTCACCACCATCCGTGCCAGCCGCGGCCAGGACATCTACGCCGCCTGCGGCTTGCTCAGCACCTCGAAGAAGATTGGAGAAATCCGACAGCACGAGGATGAGGAGCAGAAGCATAAATAAAAGGAGGGGGAGTATGGTTACGCAAAAAGAAGCTAAAGAAAAAGAAAAAATAAGCAGAACAGAAACAGGTAAGTTCTTCTACGACTTAAGTAAATCCACATTTACTATTACTGTACTTGGAAGTTTAGCTGTAATGTTTAAAGATAGTTCTATTCCAAACTCGCTTGTCGTTGGAGCGTTAGCAGGAATCGTCATGTCTGCTTCATTTTTTGCAATAGGTTATAAAATTTTAAATAAGTAACGATATGGACATGTTTACATTTACAATGGTTACGAGTTGCATCATCTCATTATGCATATTGGGATGGTTATACACAAAACCTGGTCAAAAATGGCTTGATGGATTTAAATAAGATTATGAATTTGTTTACATTTACAATGACGATAAGTCTCATCATAGCTCTCAGCTTTCTGGCTTGGCTTTATACAAAACCAGGAAAGAAATGGTTAGAGAATCTTTAAAGACTCTTCTTGCTGGCTGCCTTCTGCTACTCTTCCTGGCAAGCTGCAGCACAGGAGGGCGAAATGGGAAACTGCCCAAAAGCACGGGAATGCCTTACGAGGTGGTGCTTGAGGGAGATACCGACAGCATCGTGACCAAGATGCTGACGGAGGATGTGACAGGACTGCCCCAACCCGAACCACTCTGCCGACTGATTCAGGTGAAAAAGGGCAAGACCCGGGGGAACTATCTGCTCGTAAGAACCCGAATCGTCGTGAATATCGGAGAGCGGGATTTCTCCGTCACACTTCACCACGACGAGAATGCAGCGCCACAGAATATCATTCGCATAACCGCCCAATCGGCACAGCAGTTGCGGGAAAGGCTTAATGGCGAGAAACTCCGCCACATCGTGGATGAAGTGGAACTGAAACATCTGGCAGATATCATCTCCGGTAACCCCAGCAAACAAAACAGGGAGATGCAAGACGAAATCAAAAAGATGTTCGGAATCGACATGAAGATTCCTGCAGCGATGAACGCCAGCAAAAAGGCGAAAGACTTCATCTGGATCTCGAACAACGCCAGTTCGGGCATGCAGAACCTGCTCGTAATGAAAGTGAAGAGTGAAGAACGAAGAGCAGGAAAAGTGAAGAGTGAAGAACGAAGAATGAAGAATTCAAATGCTTTTCATGTAAATGACAAGGCTTTGATTGATAGCATTCTCCGAACCAATATGCCGGGTGAAACCGACAGCATGTATATGGTGATTCCTCATCTCTCAGAAAGAGGACTCTGGGAGATGAAAGGGGATGCCATGGGAGGGCCTTACGTAATGCATCGCATTCATAGGCAAACAAGCCAGGCAGCAAAGCCAGGCTACAGCCTCTACATCATCGGCTTCGTCTATGCACCCGAAATGAAAAAGAAAATATTAATCAAGCAGCTCGAAGCTGCGATTTCTACTATAAAATAAAATTTCATGGACAACAAAAGAATCAAAGTGGCTATCACCCACGGCGATACCAACGGTATCGGATATGAACTCATTTTTAAGGCATTCAACGAACCGGAGATGCTGGAGTATTGCACCCCTATCATCTACGGCTCGCCAAAAGTGGCAGCCTACTATCGCAAGGCGATGAACCTGCCAGCCCAGTTCTCCATCATCCAGAAAGCTGAAGATGCTGAGGATGGAAGAATCAACCTCCTCGCTGCCGTAGAAGAGGAAGTGAAGGTGGATATGGGTATGCCTACTCCGGAATCAGGAGCAGCAGCAGTCAAGGCACTCGACCGTGCCATGACCGACTATCGCGACGGTCTCTACGATGTGCTCGTCACAGCCCCGGTAAGCAGTCAGAACATCAAGATTGAAGGCTACACCTTCGTGGATCACAAAGACTACATCGAAACCTGTCTGGGCGACGGCAGCCATGCCCTGAGCCTGCTCGTAGGCGACGACCTGCGCATTGCCTCCGTCACCGGCAAGACACCACTCACCCAGGTGGCCAAGTCAATCACCCAGGAAAGCATCGTGGAGAAAACCACCCTGCTCTGGCACACCCTGAAGCGCGACTTCCTCCTCACCAACCCACGCATCGCTGTGCTCGCCCTCAACCCAAGCATCAACGAGGAACAGAGCTGCGGCACCGAGGAGCGCAACATCATCATCCCAGCCATCGATACACTCGCCAAGAAGGGCATCCAGGCATTCGGTCCTTACCCAGCCGACGATTTCTTCGGCAACGGATACTACAACGAGTTCGATGGCGTCATGGCGATGTACCACGACCAGGCAGCCGTACCATTCCACTCCCTCTTCAACGAGGATGGCGTGCTCTATACCGCCGGTCTCCCTATCATCCATACAGCAGCCAACACCACCCCATGCTACTATATGGCAGGCTACAACGAGGCAGATGCCATCTCGTTCCGCCACGCCATCTTCCTGGCACTCGATGCCTTCCGCCATCGCGAAACCTGCGAAGAGACTTACCAGAACCCGTTGCCAAAGCTCTACCACGAGAAGCGTGACGAGAGCGAGAAGGTTCGCTTCTCCATCCCAAAGAAGCACGTTCCTTCCCCATTTCCTCCAAAGGGCGGAAACAAGCAGAACGGCACCAAGGGAAACAACGAGCAGAATGCCCCTAAGGGAAACAACGGCAATAACAATGGTGGCAACAATGGTAAAGCCAACAACAATGGTGGCAACAACGCCCCTCAGCCTGCCCAGCAGACTGATAAAAAGTTGACACAGCAGCCTAATCCTGCCGAAAAACAGGCGCAGCCAGCTCCTCAGAAGCCAGCAGAACAGCCTGCTCCACAACCAGCAGAATAGGCTCGAAATACGTAGAGAATAGGCGAAATATCACATTTTCGCCTATTTTCTACCTTATTACACCCACTTTTTGGGCAAAAAAGGCAGTTAATTCAAAAAAAATGTGTAATTTTGGCAGCTAAATGGATAATTCTGAACTACAGAAAATAAAACAACGCTACAATATCGTCGGAAATAGCGACGGATTGAACCGTGCTCTCGATGTCGCCCTGCAGGTGGCACCGACCGACCTTTCCGTGCTTATCATCGGAGAGAGCGGTGTGGGTAAGGAAATCATCCCACGAGTCATTCACGATAACTCGCCGAGAAGACGCGAAAGATATTTCGCCATCAACTGCGGCAGTATCCCAGAGGGTACCATCGACAGCGAACTCTTCGGTCATGAGAAAGGTTCCTTCACCGGAGCCATCGGCGAAAGCGAAGGATATTTCGGCATCGCCAACAAGGGCACCATCTTCCTCGACGAGGTGGGTGAACTGCCGATACAGACGCAAGCCCGACTGCTGCGTGTGCTCGAAACGGGTGAATACATCCGTGTGGGCGGCACCGAAATCAGAAAGACTGATGTGAGAATTGTGGCAGCCACCAACGTGAACATGCGCAAGGCTGTGAGCGAGGGAAAATTCCGCGAAGACCTCTACTATCGCTTGAATACCATCCCTATCCAGATGCCTCCGCTGCGTGAACGTGGCAACGACATTCTCCTGCTCTTCCGTCTCTTTGCAATGCAGATGGCTGAGAAATATCGATTGCCTAAGATTTCACTCACCGAGGATGCCAAGGCGCTCATGCTGAAATATAAGTGGCCAGGCAACGTGCGACAGCTCAAGAACATCACCGAACAGATGTCGGTGCTAAGCCGGGAAAGGGAAATCAATCTCGAAACCCTCTCGCAGTTCATCCCAAGAGATGAGGAAACTACCCAGCTCGCCACCATTCCGCAAGCCGGAAACGAGCAGCATAGCTACGAAAGCGAGCGGGAGATGCTCTACAAGATTCTCTACGAACTCAGGGGCAACGTGAGCGACCTGCGAAGAGAGATGAAATCGCTGCGCGACCAGCTAGATGAAGCTCGGGGACTCAGCGGAGCCAATGGCTTCAGCCATCCGAAAAACATCTCAGGCATGCCTCCAGCCACGGTTTCAGGCGTACCATCAGTTACAGGAATGCCACCATCCGTTTCAGGAATGCCAGCATCGGTTTCGGAAATCACATCCCCATCGGTTTCGGGAATGCCTGAACCCCACTACCCTTCCGAATTCGGCAATCTGCAGGAAGGCAGAATCTATGCCGAACCAAGACGGGATGCCGAGGATATCGAGGCAGAGGAAATCAAGGACATGGAGAATGAGAATGAGAGCGAGAACGAATCGCTCAACCTCAATGAACTGAGCCGACAGATGATAGAGCGCGCCCTGGAACGCAACAACGGCAACCGCAAGAAGGCGGCCGAAGAACTGGGCATCTCAGACAGAACGCTCTACAGAAGAATTAAAAAATACAATTTATGAAGCATCTACGCGCGTACATATATATAATAGGCATCGTCCTGGTGATGGGTGTCACAGCAGCCTGCTCCGTGAGCTACAAGTTCAACGGTGCCAGCATCGACTACACCAAGACCAAGACCATCCAGTTGGCCGACTTCCCTATCCGCAGCTCCTATGTATGGGGTCCGATGGGTCCGATGTTCAACAACGAACTGAAGGATAAGTTTGCCAGCAACACCCAGCTCCGCCAGGTGAGCCGCAATGGCGACCTGAAGATAGAGGGCGAGATTACCCAATACTCACAGCGCAACAAGTCGGTGAGTGCCGAGGGATATTCAGCCCAGACCGAGCTGAGCATCACGGTGAACGTACGCTTCACCAACACCAAGAACCACAACGAGGATTTCGAGCGCCAGTTCACCTCTGCCAAGACCTACGATACCACCAAGAGCCTCGCCTCTGTGCAGGAAGAGTTGGTAACGCAGATGGTAAAAGACCTGGTTGACCAGATCTTCAACGCCACCGTGGCAAACTGGTAGTAGAATTTCGAGTTAATAGTTTATAGTTTAAAGTTAATAATATCGTGGAACTAAACAGATTGATACAACATCCTGAGGAAATGAACCGGGAGACGCTCTATGATTTGCGCGCCCTTCTGGCCCTCTATCCGTACTATCAGACGGCTCGCCTTCTGATGTTGCAGAACCTGTACCTGCTCCACGACCCGAGCTTCGACGAAGAACTGCGCCGTGCTGCCATCTATATCTCCGACCGCAAGGTGATCTTCCAGATGGTAGAGGCAGCCCACTATCAGCTCAAGAGCCAGAATGCAAACCGCAGCGAAGCTGTGGGAGGCAAGCCGAAGAGCGACCGCACCAGCAGTCTCATCGACCACTTCCTCCACTCCATCCCAACCGAAGCAGAGGAAAGGGAGAAGGAACCGGAAGAGAAGCGCAAGCCTACCCCTGCCGATGCCGCCGTTGACTACGTGGCCTATCTGATGGAGACGGAGACGGAAACCGAGCACGAGCAGCCATCAAGAACCATCGCCCTCATCGACGACTTCATAGAAGAAGGCGGATTCAAACTCCACAAGGATAAGGAGGAGGAGGATCAGGAGAGCGAGGTAATGGAGAAGAAGGAAGAAAAGGAAGAGAAGGAAGAGAAGAAGGAAACTGCAGAAGCAGATTCTTCCGAGACCCAAGCTGCCTCTGAAAACGGTGGTGTCTTTACGGAGACCCTTGCCCGAATCTACATCAAGCAGGGCAAGTACGAGCGGGCCTATCAGATTATCGACCGCCTGTACAAGCAGCATCCACAGAAGAGTGCGTTCTATGTGGACCAGCTCCGCTTCCTGGAAAAACTGATGCTTAACGAGAAGAAAAGAAAATAAATAATAATAATAAAACTAGTTTTAAAAAAATGATTTACACATTATTTGTAGTATTGATTGTCCTGGTATCAATCTTGATGGTACTCATCGTTCTGATCCAGGAGTCAAAGGGAGGTGGATTGGCATCTAACTTCTCATCAACCAACTCTATCATGGGTGTTCGCAAGACCACCGACGTAGTAGAGAAGATCACATGGACCCTTGCTGGTCTGATGGTAGTAATCAGCGTAGCTTGCGCTTACGTAGCTCCACAGGCTGTGGGCGAGAGCAGCGTTATGGAGGGTGCAACCCAGGAGCAGACCGCTCTTCCTGCTATGCCAGGTGCCAGCAAGGATGCAGCAGCCGGTGCTCAGAAGGCAGCTCCAGCAGCAGCTGGTGCAGAGAAAGCAGCCCCTGCAGCAGAAAAGGCAGCTCCTGTAGTGCCAAGCAGCCCTGCAAAATAAAAAAAATGTAAAAAAGTACGGAAATATTTGGTGGAACCAAATTTTTTCCGTACCTTTGCACTCGCTTAAAAAATGGTGGACGTAGTTCAGTTGGTTAGAGCGTCAGATTGTGGTTCTGAATGTCGTGGGTTCGAGTCCCACCTTCCACCCAGAACATTTAAAAAGAGGAAAGCAGAATTGCTTTCCTCTTTTTTTGCGTTTATTCCCGCAGGCATCAAAAAAAAACAAACACATTTAAACACCTGATTTACAATATACTATTAAAAGTTCACAAGGTTGTGGACCACAACCTTGTGAACTTTGTTTTTTATCCGAGTATTGCAGATACGGAATATAAAGGATAATTGTCAAGCCAATCCTGCTCCCTGTAAGGTGACATAGATAGGCGCATACCTTTCAATCCCTGATTGCGCTCCACAAACACCCTCAGACTCTTAGCCTGTAAATTCTCCTCAGCCTTTACTTCTATCGGAATGATTCTTTCCTCATCCTGCACCAGGAAATCTATTTCACCACGTGAATTTTCTGCCGACCAATAATAGATAGACAAGGAAGATTTCTCCTTCAGCTGCTGCAGAACATACTGTTCTGTCAGCGCCCCCTTGAAATCAGAAAACAGCACATTTCCTTCCAGCAAGCTTTGGGCAGGAATATTGCTCATGGCTCCCATCAGTCCGATATCAGACAGGAATAACTTGAAAGCAGAAAAATCCTCGTATGCAGCCAATGGCAACAGGGCTTTCTTACAGCGGTTTACCTTATAGATCAACCCTGCATCTTTCAGCCATTCGATGGCGAGCTCAAAATCCTTTGCTCTGGCTCCTTCCTTCACGGCACCATAGATGAATTTCTTGTTTTCCTTAGCGAGTTGGGATGGAATGGATTTCCATACCATTCGGATACGTGGAACTTCTATAGCCGGGGCATGTTTGGAAAAATCACGCTCATACGCTTCAAGGATTCCTTTTTGAATGCTTCTGACTTTAGACAGATTCCCCTCACTGGCAAAAGACTGGACTACAGCCGGCATTCCCCCGACCAGATAATACTGTCGCAGACATTCCTCAAATTTATTCCGGAACATGGTTATCATATTCCAATCCTTTGACATGAGCAGTTCCACCATACGGCTTTCACCGATTGCATCCAGGAATTCAAAGAATGTAAGGGGATATAAATGCATGAAATCTACCTTACCTACAGGAAAAGAGTCATTCTGATGCATTGCTATTCCGAGCAACGAACCTGCAGCTACAACATGATATTGAGGTGCTTTTTCTGCAAAATACTTTAATGCGGTGATACCCCTGGGCGCTTCTTGTATCTCATCAAGGATAATAAGCGTATCTTCGTCTATAGAAACACCTGTACTCCATTGTATGCTATTAATAATGCGGGGGATATCAAAGTCATGAGCAAAAACTTCCCGGAGCATTTCATTGTCTTCGAAGTTTACATACGCACTACGGGTATAGGCCTCTTTGGCAAATTCCTGCATCAGCCAGGTTTTGCCAACTTGGCGGGCTCCAAGCATGATCAACGGCTTTCGGTCGTTGCTTGCTTTCCATTGATATAGGTATTTGATGGCATTTCTCTTCATAACTCTCTGATTATTTGATGTTTCTGAGTGCAAAGATACATTTTTTATTTCAAATAGAACAAAAAGTCGTCCTTAAAAATGTATAAAACCACAAAAAGTCGTCCTTAAAAGTGTGGAAAATCACAAAAAGTCGTCCTTAAAAGTGTATTTGTATCATACATCCAAAGCCCCCACAAGTCTCATCCCCCCACAATTACTTCTTACTCTTCGGCGCCTTGCTGAATTTATACATCAAATGCACCATCGCATAGCTTGGCAGCGTATTGTTCCATTTCTCTGTCTTGCCCTGTCCGCCCACCTCATACACGGTGCTCGAGAGATTCTGAAGAATATCAAAGGCCTCGG
>ERZ1026854.1701-NODE-1701-length-13458-cov-3.564351_pt1 | contig 13458 bp, 12 predicted proteins | sample MGYA00380157_ERZ1026854 | MGnify/ENA primary metagenome ERZ1026854 (study PRJEB33269, sample SAMEA4719793) | human gut metagenome | biome: human-associated habitat; feature: organic feature; material: feces | place: Cameroon | collected 2013-10 ...
AACTCTGGACCGACGGATTAAGAGTCCGCTGCTCTACCAACTGAGCTACGCTCCCAGGCGATTAATTGATTCTATGGTGGGTCGTGCGAGATTCGAACTCACGACCAACGGATTAAAAGTCCGCTGCTCTACCGACTGAGCTAACGACCCTCGGGAAACCTAACGGTCTTTAACCCCGTTCCCGTAGAGGAACAATCAATCGAGGTGCGTATTAGACACGTTTTTTGGGAGGATGTCAAGTCTTTTACGGAAGCTTTTTTGCCGACGCGGGGAGGTGAAAAAGCAAAAATGAAAAGAATCCTGCGGAAATTATTGGGAATCCGTGTGCATTTTCCGATGAAAAGTGCTATGGTAAAAAAGATGCGCGGCGAAGGGGGAGCTCTTTGTCGCGATTTTCTTTTTCTAAAAGGATTCCATCCCCAACCATTTCAGACCCATGCAACTTTCTCTCGAACCCAAAGCCATCGAAGATGTCTACCGGACGCCTCTTGTGCAGCAGACCGCTTTCTGGTCTCGTGTTAAGGCGACGCTCGGCATGAAGAGCCGCGCCTTTGAATTCTCCGTGCGCAACAGCGATATTTACACCGGGGTGGGCGGTTGGTCCCGCACCAATGCGGACGTGGTGGTGTTTGCTCAGCAGGTGAACGACGAAGATTGGATTGCCTATATGCCTTACGGGCCGGAGATTGAACCTTCGGAAGAAAATCAAGGGGTGTTTTTGGAGGAACTCTCCGAAGAACTCCGACGGTTCCTGCCCAAGGGCTGCATTGCACTGCGCTACGATCTCAATTGGCAGGCGCATTGGGTGGCGGAACAGGATTTTGACGCCGACGGTGAATGGCGCGGCGGGCCCCGGAAGGTCTTCCAGGAGATGCAGTTAAATTTCGGTACCGTCAACGGCAATCTCTTTAAGTCGCTCACGAACGTACTGCCCGCCGACACCATCGTCGTGGATTTGGCCAAGTCCGAAGAAGACATGCTGGGGGCGATGAGGGCGAAGACCCGCTACAACATTGGGCTGTCGTCGCGACACGGGATCGAGGTGCGGGAGCTGGGATTTTCGGATCTCCCCGTTTGGTATTCGCTCTATACGGAGACGTATCACCGTAACGGCCTTCACGTGAATGACCTTCGGTACTTTGAATCGGTCTTTTCGGTGTGGATGAAGCACCTGGATCCCAATGTGACGGTGAAACTTCTCGCCGCCTTCGACGGGGACGATCCTTTGGCGGCGATGTTCCTCATTGTGTCGGCGCATCGTGCCACGTATCTTTACGGGGCGTCGTCTTCGAGGAAACGCAACCTGATGCCGACGTACGCACTGCAGTTCAAGGCGATGCAGATTGCGCGTGCGGCGGGCTGTACGGAATACGACATGTTCGGTGTCGCGCCGACGTCCGATCCTTCGCATCCGATGCACGGCCTCTACAAATTCAAAACGGGGTTCGGCGGCTCGATGTTTCATCAGTTGGGCTGCTGGGATTATCCGTTGGATGAGAAAAAGTACCACGCATTTGCGGCGCACGAAATGGGAATGGCAGGGTACTACGCCTGAGGATTCTTTTTCGGCGGACGGACTTCCGTATCACAACCCGCCGGAAAGTCCTGTTTTTTGTAACATCGTCTCAAGTTTTAGGGTTAACCCTAAACAAAATGACTATTTTTTCCTCGATTTTCCGACGGACTTCAGGCATGATGCACCTTGAAAGACGGAGCAACAAAGTACTTTTAAAGAATGTTTTTCATTGAAAAGTACATTTAATCATCACATTAATGATGATAATTTTCGGTTTCTTTTGACGCTGAAACTGTGAATGTGCCGTCGGATGAGTTTTTCGGACGATACAGCTCCTCAAGGTAACGATCATGGCAGACAAGAAAAAGGATAAGGAACTTCCGAAGGTTGAACGAATCACCGATAAGGAAGAGCGTAAAAAAGCATTGGCGGCGGCCGTCGCTTTCATCGAAAAAGAATTCGGCAAGGGCGCCATCATGCGTATGACCGACAGCCAGAAGGTGGAAGATGTCGAAGTCGTGAGCACGGGATCTCTGGGGCTCGATATTGCGTTGGGTGTGGGCGGCTTGCCCCGCGGCCGCGTGGTGGAAATCTACGGACCGGAAAGTTCGGGTAAGACGACCCTCACGCTGCACGTCATCGCGCAGATGCAGAAGATCGGCGGCACCTGTGCCTTCATCGATGCGGAACATGCGCTTGACGTGCAGTACGCGGAAAAGCTCGGGGTGAAGTTGGACGAACTCTACCTGTCGCAGCCTGACACAGGGGAACAGGCTCTTGAAATCACCGACTCCCTCGTGCGTTCCGGCGCCGTGGATTTGGTGGTGATCGACTCGGTGGCCGCCTTAACGCCCAAGAACGAGATCGAAGGCGACATGGGTGAAGCGATGCCGGGCCTGCAGGCTCGCCTGATGAGTCAGGCGCTTCGCAAGTTGACGTCGTCCATTAACCGTTCGAAGACCTTGGTGATCTTCATTAACCAGATTCGTATGAAGATCGGCGTCACCTACGGCAGCCCTGAAGTGACGGCAGGTGGGAATGCGTTGAAGTTTTACAGCTCCGTGCGCATCGATATCCGTCGCAAGCAGTCTCTCAAAAAGGGCGATGATGTCTTCGGCTCTGAAACGAAGGTGAAGGTCGTCAAAAACAAAGTGGCGCCTCCCTTTAAGGAAGCGACCTTCGACATCCTTTACGGCGAAGGCATCTCTTATGAGGGTGAACTTCTTGACATCGGGTCGGACCTCAATATCGTGGATAAGAGCGGTGCTTGGTACGCCTACGAAGGGACGAAGATCGGACAGGGCCGCGACAATGCCCGTGCCTGGCTCAGAGAGAATCCCGATAAAGCTTTGGAAATTGAAAACAAGATTCGCGCGATCAAGGGTCTTAAGAATAAGACGATGAGCCTTGACGTTCCGAAGGACGCAAAGGCTGCGGCAAAGGACGAAAAGCCCGCGAAGGACGACAAGAAGACGACAAAGAAACCGGCGGCTAAGTCCGCCGCGAAGGAAGTCCCGACGGAAGCCGCGCCCGTGGAAGAAATCGTGCGTGAACCGGTGGAGGATCCCGCTGACGAAACGACGATTGATCCGGCGGAACTCTACGAATGACTTTCGGTGAGAACCGGCGCGAGAAAAAGCCCCGCAGCCTGATGGCGCGGGGCTTGGATGCTCTCGCTCGCCGCGAATACAGTCGGGATGAGCTTTACCGCAAACTCACGTATTCTCTCACCGAGGACGAGACGTCGGACGATGTGGCGAACGTCATTGCCGACCTCGAAAAGAAGGGGTACCTGAGTAACGAACGGTACGCCGCGGGGCGTGTGAGAACCCGTGCGATGCGCTATGGAAACCGGCGCTTGGCCGCCGAACTGCGGCAGCAGGGCGTGGAAACGGAAGCGATTGCGGAAGCCCTGGCGGACGCCGAGCCCGAAATCGACCGGGCGCGCGCCGTATGGAACCGAAAGTTCGGTGAGGCTCCGTTGGATTATCATGAAAAATGTAAGCAGGTGCGTTTTTTGGCCGCCCGTGGGTTTTCCTTTGATATTATCAACAAGGTGCTTGCCGAAGCAGGCGATCGCACTGAGAATATAGAGGAATGCTGACGGACGTCATGCCGGAATTACAATGCCTCCGCCTTCGACGACGGGGGCATTTTTTAATGCAAAAGGGAGACTAAACGTGTTGGCTGCTGTTTGGGACGTGCTGGTGAATATGCACTGGGGCGCCGTGGCGCAGATTGTGATGATCGATATATTGTTGGGAGGCGACAATGCCGTCGTGATCGCGCTCGCCTGCCGCAATTTGCCGAAAGACCTGCGGATGAAGGGGGTTTTCTGGGGGACGACCGGGGCCATCGTTCTTCGCGTCATCCTCATTACCTGTGCGGTGCTGCTTCTGGATCTGCCGTTTTTGAAGGCGGCCGGCGCTATTTTGTTGCTCTGGATCGGGGTGAAGCTTCTGTTGCCTGAAGACGAGAATCCCGGCGAAGTGGAAGGCTCTTCGAAACTCTTGGGCGCCATCAAGACGATCATCGTTGCCGACTTCATCATGAGTCTTGATAACGTCATTGCCATCGCCGGTGCCGCGCAGCAGGCGCACGAAGATCATCAGACGCTTCTGGTGGTGTTCGGACTTTTGGTGTCCGTCCCCTTCATTGTCTGCGGCAGTCAGATCATTCTGAAGTTTATTGACCGCTTTCCCGTCATCGTGTGGTTCGGCGGGGCGCTGTTGGGCTGGATCGCGGGCGGCATGATGGTGACCGACGGTTTCGTGGTGTCGCGTTGGCCGGAAGCGGCTGAATGGCACTATGCGGCGGGCATCGTCGGGGCCTTGATTGTGGTGGCGGTAGGCGGTTGGTTTGCCCGGCGGGCGAAGTTAAAGAAGGACTGATAGCGTTGGGTTCGGCGGTTTCTATGCTACATCTATCATACGTCTATACATCACTGTATTATAGAAATTGTCACGTGTATGTATGATGTAGTATAGAATCCTCCCTGGTAAGACAGTCCCCGGGAGGTTGCAAAGATGTCTGATTGGCCGAAAAAAGAAACGCTTCAAATCGAATTTAAGAGCGATCCTGCGGGTGGTTTGAGCGATAAGACTGTCGTGGATGCCGTTGTGGGACTGGCAAATGCTCAGGGCGGAATGCTCTATATCGGTATTGACGACAACGGGACGATTTCCGGGTTGCGTTCGGAAAAATGGCGGGATCCGGAAAAAGCGTCGGCGTTTATTTCGGGTTATACCGTTCCGCCGTTGTTGGTTCAGACCGATCTGGTGCCGGCGGGGGAAAAATGGGTTTTGACGGTCAAGGTTCCGAAAGTGCAGGGGCTTTGCGCGACGAAAGACGGCAAAGTCCTGCGCCGTCGCATCAAGGTGGACGGGACGCCTGAAAATATCCCCATGTTCCCTCAGGAATACAGCGGGCGTTTGTCGGAATTGGGTTTGTTGGACTATTCGGCGCAGGTGCTGCCGGAGAGTTCGTATGACGACATTGATGCGGATGAACGTACTCGGTTGAGGAAATTGATTCGTGCAAACCGCGGTGAAAGCGCGCTTTTGGAACTCACCGACGAAGATCTCGATAAAGCGTTGGGCGTCGCCCGCGAAGTTGATGGGCAGTTGCGGCCGACGGTGGCCGGCTTGTTGCTTCTGGGAAAAAAAGATCGCATTGCGGCGCTGCTCCCGACGAGCAAGGCCGCTTTTCAGGTGTTGACCGGAACTGATGTGCGCGAGAATGTTGAAGTGCAGTTGCCGCTGCTTTCGACGTTCGAAGACTTGTTATATCGTTTCAGTGCCTGGAATCCGGAACAGGAATTTCAGGAAGGACTTTTCCGAGTACCGGTACCGGAATTTTCAGAACGGGCTTTCCGAGAAGGCGTGGTGAATGCCTTGTGTCACCGGGACTACACTCGGTTGGGCAGTGTTGTGGTGCAGGTGACGGATGAGGGGCTCCTCATCATGAGCCCCGGTGGGTTTATCGACGGCATTACTCAAGATAATCTTTTGACCGCGGATCCCCGCGGACGTAATCCGTTGTTGGCGGATATGTTTAAACGGGTGGGATTGGCTGAACGTACCGGCCGAGGTATTGACCGTATTTTTGAGGGATCCATTATTTATGGGCGCCCCCTGCCGGACTACTCGGAATCCACGAGTGACAGCGTTCATCTTTTTATTCCCCGCATGAAGGCGGATCTCAATTTTCACCGCTTGATCCTGTCCTGTCGGGATAAACATCCCGAGCTTTTGACGATGCCGGCACTGATGATTTTGTCGCTCCTGCGTTCTGAACGCCGGCTGTCGTTGCCGGACTTGGTGGAATCGTGCCATTTGAGCGCGGCGCGAGTACGGCGTCAGGTGGAGGTGCTTGTCGAAGAAGGTTTTATCGAAGCGGTCGGCTTCGGTAAGTCTCGGGAATATATTTTGAGCGAAACCGTCTACAAGGCGCAGAACCAAACGATTAAGCACGTGCGGCAGTCCGGCATCAGCGCCTTGAGGTACGAAGAGTTGGTTCTTCGGGCTGCCGCAGAAAACCAAGGCATCGTTCGCTCTGATGTCATCAACTTGCTGCATATCAGTGCTCAGGCAGCCTATCGCTTACTGCAGCGGCTGACGGAACAAGGAAAACTCCGTAAAGAAGGCGAGCGGCGGTATGTGAAGTACTTCGTCGTATAAGTTCTGATGTTAACCGGCAGGCCACACCCGTCGCTGCAGCCAAAGCTTCAAAATGGGATCGGCGAGCAGGACGGTACCTCGGGCAGGCCGCAGAATCATGTCCTTTTCGAGGAGTGCTTCCCGAACGCGGATCACATGGGAAGAGGATGTCAGGTCGTAGCGGTCAAGCACGGCTTTTTCTGAAAATCCGCTCGTGAGGCCGTCCGAGAGCGCATGCAGGAAATTCATCTGCCGATTCGTGAGGCGAATGGTCTGCTCAATGAACGTGGGTTCACACGAGGCAAGCAACAAATCCACGCCGCGCTGAAATTCGGCCTCGCCGGCAACTGATGCCGTGGATACCCATACGTGAAAGGCGAGCTGCAGCGCATAGTAGGAATAACGATCGGCGGTATCCGCAATGCGGCCGGCAATCGCTTCCGAAATCGATTTTCCGGTGGCGTTGAAGCGAGCCACGATAAAAGACACCCAATCTTCACGGGGAATGCGGTCAAGATAAAACAAGTCGCCGAAGCGGTAGAAGGGGGCGCTCGACGTTTGGAAGATCGAGTCCATCATGTGCTTATGACTGCCGTAAAGGCAGTAAGACACCTGCGAGTGATGCTGCCAGACGGAGCGCAGCAGTTTTTGGAACGCGAGACTGTCTTCAAAGAGACCGATCTGCTGGAATTCGTCGATACAGACGACGATTCTCACTTTGTTCTGAAGCGCAATCCGCTCCGGCAGATTAAGGATGTCTTCCGTTCGTTGCGGCAGATCTTTGATGCCGAACCGCAGGGAAAAGGGATTCTGAGGATCGTTGCCGAACGTAATTTCCGGAGCAAGAGCCGAGAGAAACTGACGGGCTGTCCGAAGCCAATCGTCTGTTTTACGTCCGGCGGCTTTAACGACGGCTGCGGCGTAAGCCGTCAGGAAGTCCGCCGGACTGCGACACCCGAAAATATCCATTGACGCCACGCGCAGGGTGCCGGAGGCCGCAAGGGACTGCGACTTAATGATGAGGGATGTCTTTCCCATACGACGCGGTGAAATCAGGATGGTGTTGACGCCCAATTGAAAATTAGTAATGAGACGTTGCATTTCCTGAACACGATCGGTAAAAAATTCGTCACGGACGGTGGTGCCGAATTCGAATGGGGAAGACGCTTGCGGCATAGTGGACAGAACCCCTAAAAGTAACACGGTTGTTAGTGATAGGTTTATCACTATTACTCCGGCATTTAAACAGTGATGAAAAAATCCCTCGGCAACTATTTGAAAACACACAATAAGTTAACCGATTTTGACGTGATTTTTAATTGCCGGAGTAATAACAACCGTGTTACTTTTAGGAGGGCAGATCAGCCGTGGTGCCATTGCATTCTAGCTTGTTCGATGGCTTGTGTAGCCGTCGGGGACTGTACCAAGAGGATCACTCCTGGGAAGTATCGAAGTCGTCGGAGTATTTCTGTTTTAATGCGGTAAAAAATATATCGATGTATCAATTTTTTTGATTGATACATCGATAATGGTTATAGAGGTTTATTTATTTCCGCTGTTGTACAATTCTTCTAAATCATTAAATCCAAATCTAAAAGTTGAGAAATAATCTTCATTTTTTGTTGATGGACCTGAGTGTGATATTGGTTCTATGGCTTGTTTAATAGTTATTTCGGGGCGCCCTTTGTATCGAAGACATTTTGATGTGCCGTCAGACCATCTGAGAGTTATGCAGGCATCTTTGATTCTTGTTTGATTGAATGGTGTTTTGTTAAATTTAATATCAAGAGTTACATTGTCCCTCATCTGTGACCAGGCGTTGAACTGATTTCCTATCAATCTGTAAATTTGCATTTTATAGTTTATGTAGTCCTTGTAGGCATTTATAAAATCAACTGAATTTTGGTTTGAGTTGTTTTTGTGAAGTTTTGCTAATTTTCTTACAACTTTTTTGTAAATTGGTTGAAAGTTGCTTCCATAAAATATGTTATTGTCGAAAGCAGGGTCTTCTCCGCCAATAAAGATGTCATTTTTAAAGTCGATGGAATCGGTATCTAAAAAATACGATTTTTTTATAGAAAAATATTCAATGGCATTTTGTGGGGTGGCTAATATGTTGTACTCGGTTACTATGTCTCGTATTGCTTTGTCGGAGAGATTATTTCTGACAGCTTGTTCTAATTGATGTAAAACTTCTTTATTTAAGTTAAAATATACACCGTAACGATCCTCCCATTTTTCTGATTTCCCTTTAAATACATGAGTAAAGGTGTTAGTTAAGTTTTTTGAATTCTTTATATGGTTAAATTTTTTGATGTGTTTCCAGTTGATTGCGAAACGATTACAGCGGAAATATACGGCATTGTTAGATGGGTTGTTTTGAAAAGCGCCAAAGAATCCATACGTCATGTTACATCGTGATACTTGTATTGGATCAAGCAATTCGCACTGCAATGATACTTCGTTGCCTTGAATAGACCATTGGTGTTTCCTGCAACGACCAAACTCATTTCCGATATAATATTTGCCTTGATCCCACCATTTATGGTCTTTCTCTGGCTTCCATAAATATTTTTCAATGGAAAGGGTTGTTGATAATTTTGGAAAAATTGCTGATTTTGCCTGTTCAATTTGATCGTTTTTAGCAATTGAAGTCGTGGACAGAAGGATGCCGATTGCGCATATAATAAGTCGTTTGTACATGGTAATAAGTATTGGTTAAACTAAGAAAGAATGTACTCGATTTCGTCGCCTATAAAATTGACGATAGAGAATAAAAAAGAACCTAATTTTAATTCTAGAGGTCGAAGTGCTGGAGCGAATTCTCCGTCAAAAAATGCAATAACACCTGCGGTAATGGTAAAAACAATGGTCAAAACTCTGAAAAAAGTCACAATGGATTTGTTGGGTGCGCTGACTTGTGTTAAATAAACTCTTACTGAATTAGCAATAATGGTGCTCCCAATCCAAGCAGATAATCCTGTTGTAATAATCCAACCTATAAATTTGTATTTGTGATAGGTTAGAATCCACTGAATGTCACTGAATGTAAAAGCTATGGGGCCTTCCCAGGTATCACTTGAAGCATTCATGTAAAGATTTAAAAGACCAAGGGCTATAGGAACAAGCGGCACCATAAACAAACCAATGGTAAATTTATTGGCTTGATAGAAAGAAATGCGAACGAAATCCCACTTGTCCCAACCAAGATCTGTATCGCCTCTATTTATGTTGTAAAAAGCATATGTTAAAATGAGAAATAGTAAAAAAAGTGCAATCCAAACAGAGGTGAACGTTAAAAATGCGATAGCGATCACTAAATAAAAAGCACCAGTTATCGCTTCTTCGGTTCCTTTTGCCTTTGCCCATTCTTCTGGGTTGGCGTAAATTTCTTTGCCGAAAAGTTCGTCCTTAATAAGCATACACGTTTGTCCTTATCGTTTATTGCCACAAAGCGAGATCAATGGTCCGAATAACGGGGTATTTCTCATTAATCTTATCAAAATAAGGACTTGCATCGGTTAACATGGCCTTGAGTTTCGGGTCTTCTAAGCACACGTCGCAAATTGTAATTAACAAGTGAATTTTTGATATATATTTAAAGTAATTTCCTGGAAGGGATTCTTTTATATTATTTATTGAATTAGAGACTTTACTGTCAATTGCTGGGGAAAGGCAGAAAACACCGAGAATAATTTTTGTAATTAACAAATTATTGATATTTTTCGATTTTCTTTTGGTTTGTTTTTGTGTGTCCTCTTTTCTGCTGGGCTCGTTATTGTAAAATTGTTTTAGATCATTATTGATAGTAGACGCTATTTTGTTAATGAACTCTTTGTTGTAGTGCAAACAGTTCTTGTCATAAATTGTTTTAATATCATCAAGAGTGAAGATATTTAAAAAATCATTAATGACATTACAGAAAATAGCAGCGCGGTTATCTAAGAGGAAACTTGAACCGCGATACATGCCGAAAATAGCCAAATAAGAAGACAAACGGTAAGAAGCTTCTTCTAAAAAGGCTTGTCGTTCGGGAGAATCTGGAGAAAGGGACGCGGCATAAGGAAGTTCTGTACGGAAGTACAGATAGCAATCTTCCCAAGCACGGAGACGGGAAAATTTAGAAGGAACCTTGGGATCATCCAGAACCGCACAAAGATTAAGGTTCTGGAATTTTTCTCGGAGGTAATTGATTAAATCGGTTTTCGATTTAGAATCAATGGTTTTGCGGGGGGGGGTAGTGGAACATTATCTGACTCCAGCGGCCTTACGGCCGCGATTCATGACGCCACCATTGTACTCAGAATTTTTCGAAAGGCAGGCCGATACCTGCTTCTGCAGCGGTTGCGAGAGACCTTGATACGTGCGTCGCTTCCGGCACCTTTTCCGGTACCGCAACGGCATCGGTTCCCAGAAGTACCCGAGTGCCGATGCCGGCCGCGAGCGCTGCCTTCATGTCGCCCCGTTTGTCGCCGAACATGAGGGACTTTGTCAAATCAATGCCTAACGCTTCGCAGGCTTTAAGAATCATGCCGGGCGCGGGTTTGCGGCAGTCGCAGACACAGCGGTAAGCGTCTAATTTGGCTTCCGGGTGATGCGGGCAGAAGTAAACGGCTGCTAACGGTGCACCGGCTTTCTCGAATTCTGCCTTCACGTAATCCATGAGGGTTTGGAAGTCGCCTTCCGTGTAGTAGCCGCGGCCGATGCCGGACTGGTTCGTCACGATGACGAGCAGGTAGCCGGCTTCAGCGTAGCGCGCCGCGGCCTTGAGCACGCCGGGAATCCATTGAAAGTCTTCCCGACGCGAGCAGTAGGCGGTATCGACGTTGATGACGCCGTCGCGATCCAAAAAGACCGCGCGGCGTGAGGGCTGCGCCGTCATCAGGCGAGCACGCCGTCAGGGTAGGCGCCCATGAGGTAGCGCATGTAATCGGCCGTCCCTTGCTGCACGGTGCGGAAGGGAACGTCGCAGCCGGCGTTTCGCAGCTGCGTGAGATCGGCCTGCGTGTAGGCCTGGTATTTGCCGACGAGCGCTTCGGGGAAGGGGATGTATTCGATAAGCCCCTTTTCTACGGCGGCGGCGAGCGTGAGATCCTGGCCGGTCAATGTGTTGACGACCGTCAGCGCAATGTCGTTAAAGGGCTGAGCGCGCCCCGTACCGCAGTTGTAGATGCCGGAAACGCCCGACTTCATGAAGTGCATGATGCAGTTCACGACGTCTTCCACGTAGACGAAGTCGCGCATCTGACAGCCGTTGCCGTAGCCGAGGCACCCTTCAAAGAGTTTGACCTTGCCTTCTTTCTTAAACTGGAAGTACTGATGGAAGGCGACGGAAGCCATGCGGCCCTTGTGCTGTTCGTGCGGACCGTAGACGTTGAAGAAACGCATGCCGGCCGCAGGGGCGGAAAGCGTTGCCATGCGGCTGCGGAGCACCTGGTCAAAGAGGTACTTGGAGTAACCGTAGCAGTTTAAGGGGCCTTCGTTATTGACGTCTTCCACGAAAACGGTGCTTGCGCCGTAGGTGGCTGCGGATGACGCGTACACGAAGGGAATGCGCTGCTTTTGAGCCCAGGCGAACAAATCCAGGGTGTAGCGATAGTTGTTCTCCATGATGTAACGGCCGTCCGTTTCCATCGTGTCCGAGCAGGCCCCCATGTGAATGATGGCTTCCGGAATCGGTGCCGAGCCGTTTCTCACGCGCGCGATGAAGTCGTTTTTGTCGAAGTAGTCGCTGATGCGGCACTTGGCAAGATTCTGGAATTTCTGCGCCTTGGTGAGATTGTCGACGGCGATGACGTCGTTGATGCCTTCGCGGTTGAGGTGCAGAACACAGTTGCAGCCGATGAAGCCTGCGGCTCCGGTCACAAGAATCGACATTTAATTTCCTTTTCCAAAAAGTTCTTCATAAGTGACGCTCGCCGTACCGAGCTTGCCGACGACGATGCCGCCCGCCTGATTGGCGATGCGGACAGCTTCCTTCAAATCGAGCCCTGCGGCGATCATGGCGGCGGTGACGGCAATTGAGGTGTCGCCGGCGCCTGAGACGTCAAAGACTTCGCGCGCCTGCGCGGGGACGTTGAATTCGCCCGCGTCCGTGAAAAGCGTCATCCCTTCTTCGCTGCGGGTGAGCAGCAGGGCGGTGAGATCGAGTTCCCGGCGCAGTTTCTGCGCTTTTTCGATCAATTCTGCTTCCGTTGTCCAGTTGCCGACGACGAGCGCCAATTCCGCGCGGTTCGGCGTAATGAGGGTGGCGCCGCGGTAGCGGCTGTAGTCGCTCCCTTTGGGGTCAATGAGCACGGGAACGCCGGCTTTTTTGGCGGCGGCGATCATGTGCACGATGTGATCCAGGCCGCCCTTGCCGTAGTCGGACAAAACGAGGGCGTCGAAATCCGCAATCTTGGCTTCGAAAGTGGCCATAAGGGCCGCCAGGACTTCGCCCGCGGGATGGTCTTCAAAGTCGATGCGCACCAACTGCTGACGCCGTGCGAGAACACGCAGTTTCACCGTGGTGCGCACGGAATTGTCGACGGCTGAGAGGTCGTCGATATGCGCGGCCGCAAGAAGCGACTGCAGGCTTTTTCCCGCGTCGTCGTTGCCGATGACGCTCATCAGAGTGGCGGAGGCGCCGAGTTCGGCAATGTTGAGCGCTACGTTGGCAGCGCCCCCCAGGCGGTCTTCGTTTTTGACGATGCGCACTACCGGTACCGGGGCTTCCGGAGAAATGCGGTTGGTGTCGCCGAACCAATAACGGTCAAGCATCGAATCGCCGACGACGAGAAGCCGTTTCCGGGCGAGTGTGGTCTTACTGATCATCGTGAAATCCAAGGGCGGCAAAAACCGCGTTGCCGGGCATTTTAGCGGTTTAGGCGGAGGGGGCTTGGAAAGAGGCGACAAGGAAATTGCAAGTACTCGTTGCGGGCACCCAATGCGACAAGATCAACGGTGAAGAGAAAGCCACATTGGAAAACTTCGTAGAAATGACGAAGCCCGGTGCTATCAGCACAGGGCGAGATTGCCGCTAGTGTCCGTGCCTTCAGCTGAAAGCCTTTGGCAAGCAAAACACGTAAAAGCTTCGGTCATGATAGTTAAGATGACGACTTTGCTCAGCCCATTCGTGAGGAGGCCGAGTGTATCGTAAGCTTTTTCTACTCCCCGTTTTTTGGCAACTTTCACAGGTTGTGCCTGAAAAAACTTCGAACAATCTTTACCGAATGAAAAGCACAACCCTGATGAACTACCGCGCCCTTACGGACGCGGTTTCGAGGGACCGTAGTCCCTCTTTTA